>Ga0187893_10010136_pt1 | contig 14188 bp, 13 predicted proteins | sample MA1701074metaG_FD_139574 | JGI IMG/M metagenome (GOLD analysis project Ga0187893, IMG submission 139574) | White microbial mat communities from a basaltic lava cave in the Kipuka Kanohina Cave System on the Island of Hawaii, USA - MA170107-4 metaG ...
AACTTACACTTTCACCGGATAAATTAAATCTTATCCAACAGGGTAAATGGTTTTGCCTTAGTCTTGTTGCTCGTTCCTCGTTGCTGGTAGCTCGTGCTTGAAAAACCAGCCACCAGCAACCAGTATCCAGGATCAAGCATCCAGCATCCAGTCCATGTCAACAGTCATAAAAGTCGAAAACCTCTCCAAACACTACCGCCTCGGTTTGATCGGCGGCAAAACCCTGCACGATGATCTCAATCGCTGGTGGGCGCGGGTGCGGAAACAGCCGGATCCGCTGCTCAAGATCGGCCAGGAAGATCGCCAAAATGGGAACGGCGAATACATTTGGGCGCTGCGGGATATAAACTTTGAAGTGCAGCAGGGCGAGATTGTCGGCATCATTGGCCGCAACGGCGCCGGCAAGAGCACGCTGCTTAAAATTCTCTCGCGCATTACCGCCCCCACCTCGGGACAGGTGAAAGTGAAAGGCCGCATTGCCAGCTTGCTCGAAGTGGGCACCGGCTTCCACCCCGAGCTGACCGGACGCGAGAATATCTACTTGAACGGCGCGATCTTGGGGATGAAAAAGGCCGAGATCGACCGCAAGTTTGACGAGATTGTGGCGTTTGCCGAAGTGGAAAAGTTCATTGACACACCGGTGAAGCGCTACTCCAGTGGCATGTACGTGCGTTTGGCCTTTGCCGTGGCGGCACATTTGGAGCCGGAGATTTTGGTGGTGGACGAGGTGCTGGCAGTGGGAGATGGTGCTTTTCAGAAGAAGTGCTTGGGGAAAATGGGAGAGGTTGCCAAAGAAGGGCGGACGGTTTTGTTTGTGAGCCATAATATGGCGGCGATTCAAGGCCTCTGCTCCAAATGCCTCCTTTTCAATAGCGGTCAACTCGCATCTGAGGGAGCATCACAGGATATTGTGGAACAGTATCTCACGAACGGTTTATTCGACACTCCGACTTTGTTGGAAAAACGGAAAGATCGTCAAGGAAGTGGAGAAATACGGTTCCTGGAGGTTTCAATTCGCAGCGCCAAGGGCCAAGCTATTGACCTTGCTGTTTCAGGACAGGACATAGATATTGTAGTATCATATAGTTCACGAGAAGACAGACCGATTCGCCGGCTTGATATTCACATCACATTTTACACCACTTTAGGTCAATTTATGTTTAATTGTTCAAGCGCGGGTAGCGCGCATTCCTTCGAAGTTGTTCCTTCCCGTGCGCAGATGGTCTGTCACATACCCGAATTACCGTTAGCGCCAGGACGATATGTTTTTAATTTGTACTCAACAATCGGAGGTGCGATCGCCGATTGGATCCAACAAGCCGGCTATCTTAATGTTATCGAAGGTGATTATTTTGGTACAGGCCAATTAAGGACTCATAAAGAAGGCTTTTTGGTGAAAAATAGATGGAGCGTCAAAACATTGGACGATTTATCACAAGGATCAGGTGATTGCTAATTTTGAACGCCGCAAGTTGGGAATTTCAAAAACGATCCATTAAGATACGGGAAACAAGTATGAAGGTAAAGAAAATAAATAAATATCTTGACCATGTACGTGATTTATGGTTGATGTTGGGACTCTCTTGTATTTTGTTTTTGGGATTGGAAATAATTGCAAGAGGATATTATTTATTTCGTTACGAGATATTAGCACCTAACTCGTCGATTCAGAAAGAATATCAGATTGATGAAAGGGAAAATTCTGAGTCTTACAAATTTTCTCCATGGGTTATTGATTATTTCAGAGAATTGCAAGAAAGCGGAAAAAGTGACTGGTATTCTTATGTTTATTGGAGAAGAAAAGCTTATTCGGGAAATTACATCAATATTGATTCAAGTGGGACCCGCAAAACTTATAATACGATTCCTTTATCAAAGGCATCAAAAAAAATCTTTATGTTTGGCGGTTCTACTATATGGGGAACCGGCGCACGTGATGAGTATACCATACCCTCTTTTGTGTCAAAGATGCTGGATGAAAGAAGTCATGATGAATTCTATATTGTCAATTTTGGTGAATCAGGCTATGTTTCTACTCAAGAGTTAATCCAATTGATTTTGGAGTTAAAAAAGGGCAATATACCTAATATTGTAATTTTCTATGATGGTGTGAATGACGTGTTTTCAGCATTTCAAAACAAAATCGTGGGGATCCCCCAAAACGAGTATAATCGAAGAAAGGAATTTGGGCTTCATGCTAACATAAAGAAGGCCGTTAATGAAGTAGGTCCTTTTGACTTGTTCAGACGCTACTCAGCATTTGCCAGGTTGGTTTTGAACCGCAAAGATAAAATCATCGCAAAATATAAAAACATTGCTGCTGAAGAACAAGAAAACAAAATCATGCAGGAACAACCAAATCTTAGATCATCTTTGGATTCTCTGGCTGAAAAAACGGTTTACGATTATTTTGCTAATATTAGAATAATAGGAGCCTTGTCTAGAGAATATCAATTTGAAGCTTTTTTCTTTTGGCAGCCAACAATTTATTCCAAGGGTATGCTGTCTTCTGAAGAAGAGAGAACCAGAAAAATCCACCAAGATGGGAGAGAGTCATTTTTCAATCTTGCCTATTCAAAAATTTCTTCTGTTGGCAATAAACCAATGAACTTTTATGATATTCAAAAAGTTTTTACAGAAAGAAAGGAAACTGTCTTTATTGATTTTTGCCACTTAGGTGAGCAAGGCAATCAAATAGTTGCAAATATCATTACCCGAACATTAATGGAAAACAGCAAAACAAGTGTTTCTGATTAGGAAAGATATAAAGTTAGTAATTGGCTATCATTACAAAGCGATGGCAGCACTCCATATTAATGAGTCCTATTCCGATATTTTGCATCGAAAGAAATAATGCCATCTATAATCCCGGTTCTTGTCTTTGCATATGCCCGTCCTGATCATTTACGTCAGACACTAGCATGTCTACGCGAGAACCAAGTGCCGCTGATCTACGCCTTCAGCGATGGACCCCGCACGCCGGATAAACAGCCAACCGTCACTGAGGTGCGGAATATCCTTCGCTCAATTGATTGGTGCGATGTCGTTTTGACCGAGCGGGAAACCAATCTGGGACTTGGAAGCTCCATTTTAACTGGGGTAAGCGAGATACTACGCAAGCACGATACTGTCATTGTGTTTGAAGACGATTTGATCTGTGTACCAGGCACCTACCAATACCTTTGTACAGCATTGGTGCAATATCGGAATGATGTTAGAGTCATGAGCGTGACTGGTTGGACGCACCCCAGCGTCACGCCGAACAATGTTGGTGATCAACCCTATTTTGACGGCAGGGCCGAGTGTTGGGTTTGGGGAACCTGGGCGAGAGCCTGGCAAGGCATGGTCCAGGATGCCAGGACATTAATGCGTGCTTGTATCACGAAAGATATCGACGTGTATCGTTACGGTGCGGACCTGCTGCCCATGGCCGAAACAGAGCTGCAGAAGAACATTTGGGCAGTGCGCTTTCTATACTGGCATATCTTGAATCGAGGATTGTGCTTGCGTCCACCGTGGAGCATGGTGGAGCATATCGGCTTCGACACTTTGGCAACCAATGCTACCGATGGCAACCAATGGGCGAATCCACCTCTCAAATCTTGCCCGCCGATACCGGAAAAATGGCCTGAGCCGGTGGAACACCCAAAGTGCCCTAAGCTGTGGCAGCAAACCTGTGGAATGCGGCCCACCTGGCATGATCGTTTTCATCATTTCACGCGTCGCATGGTTTCGAGAGCCAAGCGTGTGATTTCCACAAGGTAAGAGGCCAGTGAGGATGACGCTAAAAGAAGTGTTAAGGCTAATGGTGCCGCCGCTGTTCCTCCACCTCGTCAGGCGTCCATGGACAGGTCGTAAGCCATTTCTTGAGTGGGAGTACATCCCCGAAGGCTGGGCCTATGCCAAGACGCACCCCGAGGTGAAGGGTTGGAATGTTGTTGACGTGCTGAAGACCTACAAACAAAAGTGGCCCCGATTTGTGGACATGGTGCAGGGTAAAGGACCGCTGGGCGTGGTGCATGAGTCGGACATGACCACTAATGAGGACATCCTTAGCCACAACACCACAATGGCATTTGCTTATACGCTGGTGTTGACAGCTCATAAGAAGGATCAGCTATCGATACTGGATTGGGGGGGTGGGCTCGGGCACTACTATTTGTTAGCGAAGACACTTCTGCCCATTGTAGAAATTGAGTATCATTGTAAAGATGTACCCGTGTTGTGCGAATATGGGGCACAGTTATTTCCGCAACACCATTTCTATTCAGATGAACAGTGCCTTAATCGAACATATGACTTTGTTCTGGCAAGTACATCACTACACTACGCCGAAAACTGGCAGAGCTTATTGCAACGTTTAGCTGATGCAACCCGAGGGTATCTGTACATTGCAAATCTCCCAAGTGTGCAGAAAGCCGCCTCCTTCGTCTTTGCACAGCGTCCGTATCAGTACGGTTACAACACAGAATACCTGGCATGGTGCTTAAACCAAACTGAGTTTCTGTGTACAGCAAGAAGCGCCGGGTTACAACTGATACGTGAGTTCGTTTATGGTCATTGCCCTGTCATTCATGGTGCTCCAGAGCAAAATGTGTATCGTGGCTATTTATTTAGGGCAGACACAGAAGAGGCAATATGAACCAGACAATTGAGACCTTGCTGACTACATTGAAGATACAGCCGGTGCTGGTAGACATTGGCGCGTCCGGCGCGCCACCTCCGCAATGGGCGGCGATTGCCCGGCACTCCATTTACGTGGGCTTTGACCCTGACCGACGGGAGTTGCACGATGTGCCTAGCGGACAGTATGCGCGCTCAATAATCGTCAATGAGGCTGTGACAAACACGTTGGAACCGTGTAACATCCACTTTTACCTCACCCGCTCGCCCTACTGTTCCAGCACATTGCTGCCAGACAAATCGTCCCTAGCCAACTACCTTTTCTCCGACCTCTTTGTGGTGGAAGCTGAAGTTTCAGTGCGTGCCACTTCTTTGAATGCCGTAATTGATGGGCTTCATTTACCTGGCGTACATTGGTTCAAAGCTGATTCGCAAGGTATGGATCTCCGGCTCTTTCAAAGCTTACGTTCGGACTTGCGCGAGAAAGTTTTAGCAGTGGATATTGAACCTGGCCTAGTTGACGCTTACCGAGGTGAAGATTTGTTTATAGATGTCCATCGTGAATTACAGCAACAAGGCTTCTGGCTTTCAACTTTGAATGTAGAGGGCACAGTTCGGTTGAGGCGTTCCACATTTGATGTTGTAGCGCGCAATCACCCCGAATTGACTGAAAAACACGTGCACAAAACAGTACGACCTAGCCCAGTTTGGTGTACAGCACGTTACCTCCGCACGATTGAATCGCTGGATGCACGTGCTGCGGAGCCTTGGGAATATGCACTGCTGTGGGTCTTTACCCTCGTCGAACGCCAAATCGGCTTTGCATTGGACGTAGCCCTGGCGTATGAGCAGCGTTTTGGGGAGGATTCTCTGTCGCTGTTCTTGAGGAACGTTCCGCTGCAAGAGCTTGATAGGAAACACGCGACGTCTCCCTGGCGCTCCATCGCCAGACGAGTTATCCCGAAGAGTTTAAGACGACAAATAAAACAAGTACTTTATAATGAAAGTTAGTTGAAATGTTTAATTGTCAATATGCAACCTGCAACTGAATACTGCTTCTGTACCTACTTCGACCGTAATTACCTAACTCGTGGCTTGACACTTTATCATTCGCTAGTGCGCCACTGCCAAAAATCTTTCATCCTGTGGGTTCTCTGTTTCGATGACGAAACCTACGATATTCTCACTCATCTTAACCTATCTGGCATTCGTTTGATTTCACGACAGAAATTCGAAGCTAATGATAAAGATCTGGTAAAAGCTAAAGCAGGTCGCAGTCAAGTTGAATACTATTGGACCTGTACACCTTCTTTGCCGTTGTACGTTCTACGGACTAATTCAGAGGTCGAGGTGATCACATACCTTGATGCTGACCTTTGTTTCTATGATGACCCCAAGCCCATATACGATGAATTGGGAAATAGTTCAATTTTAATAATAGAGCATCGTTATGCTCCAGAATACACCCACTTGGCAACTACTGCCGGAATCTATAACGTCGGTATTATGGCTTTCCGTCGAGATGAGCATGGACTTGAATGCTTGCATTGGTGGCGCGAGCGATGTTTGGAATGGTGCTACAGGCGTTCGGAAGACAGTAAGTTCGGCGATCAAAAATATCTGGATGACTGGCCTGAGCGCTTTCAGGGAGTCGTTGTATTGCAACACAAAGGGGTCGGCTTGGCGCCCTGGAATCTTTCTCGCTATCAAATCAAGCATAATAGCCACGGAATTAATGTGGATGGTCAACCTTTGATCTTTTATCATTTCCATGGCTACAAAATCATAAGCCGTAATGTAATAATACCTACCCATAGTGTTTATCGAATCTCGGTAGAGCAGCTTTTTAGTATTTATTTTCCTTACATTAGTGCGTTGCAGAAGGCAGAGTCCCAGGTCGCTTCTCTGTTATCTACAACCGGAGTTCCTATTATCGCTAAATCGACACCAAAGATCAAACTTGAGTTTTTAGAACAGCGTTCGCTACTGATCAGTCCCCGACTTGTATCTATTATTCTCTGGTTTATAGGGAGTTTGCTTTCCAGCGGCAAAATAAAAGCCAAAGCTGCATTCCGTTCTTATGTTTTAGGGGATTTGCCCACCTGCCGGCAATATCTCCTGTCCGCACTTTGCCGCAATCCCTTGCTCCTGCGTCATCGGCGTGTCATATCCATTTTTTTAGAGACACTCGTCGGTTCGACACGTATGAATCGCTACCGTCACTTGGGGAAGATCATTCTTGCAAGAGTACAACGATAGTAGGCAATTTAGAATAAACGGATATTCCACAATAATTTCTGAAACCAAATCATGTGCTGTCCAACCTTAGCAGAACTTCCCTCACCGCCACCAGACAAAACCGGCTGGCCGTGGACAGAAGAAAGTCTTCAATCTCCTGATATGATGCTGGATAATCGTCCATGGCCTAGGATCAGTGTTGTCACGCCATCTTACAACCACGGGCAATATATAGAAGAAACGATTCGATCGGTGTTGCTTCAAGGCTATCCGAATCTGGAATTTATCATAATGGATGGCGGCTCTGCCGACCAGACCGTTGCAAGCATAAAAAAATATGAACCGTGGATATCATATTGGGTGAGTGAGCGCGATCGCGGACAAGCGCATGCGATTAATAAAGGCTGGGACAGATCTACCGGTGAGATTTTAGTCTGGCTGAATTCTGATGATATGTACCTGCCGGGAGCACTATTGGCCATAGGCAATGCTTATCGATCTAACCCTGATTCAATTATTGCGGGTAACGTGATCAATTTTGGTCCGAGTTTGGATCAAAAGCACAGGTTAATCCAACAAAAGAATCTCACTTGGCGGCGCTTTGTCAAGTTTTGGGAGGCTAGTCGATGGCATCAACCGGGTATTTTCATTCCACGCACCGTCTGGCAGATTGTAGGCCCTTTGGATGAAGGTTTTTATTATTGCATGGATCGCGACTTTTTGGCCAGAGCGTTGCGGTACGCTTCGGTAACATATATCGATACGACTTTGGTCTATTTCCGTATTCACCCCGATGCCAAAACCATGCGTCAGCAAAATAACGCATGGTTTGAAGAAAAAATTCGAATTGTTAAAAAATATCAGAATTCCCTACCCAATACCGATTATGCGACCGTAATGCGTTTTTGGTGCCGCACGGCTTATTATTACATGATGCACGGCAAGATAATCAGCTCATTTGCAAGTATACGAGATGCCGTAGTTTTCGGCTGGCGATGGATACTAAGGATGCAGCTCAATATTCAGTTTCTATTTACTAACAAACAGATGATGTCGTGAGAAATATGACTAAATTCGGAATTAAGACAATACGCGAGGGATTCTTTGTCACAGAATATGATGAGCAGTTGTGAAACTGATGCAATGGCACCGCTGGTTTCTGTTGTTGTAATCACTAGAAACCGCTCAGCTTCATTGAAACGTGCGCTGCAGGCGTTAGCCTGCCTGGATTATCCATCGTACGAGATCATTGTGGTCGATAACGCTTCTACGGATGATACAGCCCAGATCGCTGCCGCATTTTCTGTTCGATATCTATATTCTCCCTCGAATAACGGTATCAGTCGCTGCCGAAAAGAGGGGGTTGATGCAGCAAGAGGAGAAATTATTGCCTTTTGCGATGATGATTGCGTTCCCAGCTCGCCATGGCTGCGGCATTTGGTTCGGCGCTTGTGGCACGAGAAAGATCTTGGTCTTGTCGGTGGCCAAGTCATAAACGTTGGTTTCAAGGGCGAGCAATGTTATAAAGGAAGAACTAAGTTGCGACGTAACGGCAAACTTTCGTTCGCCGCCAAGCCTGAAGACGCGGAATTTTTTGGAAATATGAACCTGGCCTTCAGAAGGGAGGTCATTCGAGCGATTGGTGGGTATGATCCTTTCTTTAACGTTATGGAGGAAATTGATCTGGCAACAAGAATGCGTCGAAACGGTTTTCGAGTGGATTATGAACCAGCGGCAATTCTTGAGCATTATAATACCGGTATTTTTTACAAAAAAAGGCATCTTTTTTTTGGGCGTCAGCTTGTACGCTTGTATTTCTACCTGAAACACTATCAGCCAAACACGATAGCCGAATGGTTGAACTTTTTAACTTACGAGTTACAATTAATAGTGCAAGATTTCTATCGGCTGATGCGAGCGATAACAGCGGCAGCAATCAAAGGCAAGCATGAGCGGTGGCCGGCCATAGGAATAGAATTATTCAATATTATAAGCGCACGTTTGGCTATTCCTTGGCTGTTACGGCGTGGACGCATAAGGGCTCTTGAAGAAAGCAGGAAACGTTACAAACAAATTGCTTGATATGGAAAATAAAATATTGATGTCCAGAAACTAGCTGTTCTTGAAACGACTAATGAATATTTGCTATATAGCAGCAAACACACATATTCCATCCCGCGCAGCTAATAGCGTTCATGTGATGAGGATGTGCCAGGCGTATGCCAGTCTTGGGCATCATGTTACTTTGATTTTACCGGAGGAGCGCCAGAGAATTGAAATAAATGTGGAAGACATTTACACCTTTTATGGATTGCGCCACCGGTTTGCCATTAGGAAAATACCCTTGCCACATTGGTGCCCTGGTACTGTTTCGCATGGTGTGGGGTTGCCGTTGACGGTTTTATATCCACGTCCGGATTTAGTGCATGCTCGCAGTTTGACCCCAGCTTGGGGATTGACTAGTCTGTTCCGGGTACCAACTATTTTTGAATCTCACAATGTTCCATTTCACAACTCATGGTCTCAGAGACTGTTTAACCGGCTTATGGCAAGCCCATACTTGCGGGCGTTTGTTGTTATAACCAAGGCTTTAGCAAATCATATTGAACCGATGATGCCCCAAAGTACACGTGTATTGGTTGCTCCGGATGGTGTAGATGCTGAATGGCTGAGCCGGACCAATTCATCTGAAATAACACGAAGAGAATTAGGCTTATCCTATGAAAAGCGGCGGATTGTCGTCTATACCGGACATTTGTATCGCGGTCGTGGCATTGAGCTTATTGTGGAGCTGGCTCAGCGTATGTCTGATCATTTGTTTTTGCTCGTAGGAGGTCGCGAATCTGACATTACGTATTATCGTCAGCAAACAACCCAACTTGATAACTTTCGCTTAGTCGGTTTCAAGCCACCGGCTCAAATCTTGACATATCTCCAAGCCGCCGATGTGCTGCTCATGCCTTATGGCCACAAAGTCGAAGTGACTGGCGGAGGTGACACTTCATCTTTTTGTTCGCCGATGAAGATGTTTGAATACATGGCTGCAGGCCGTCCGATCTTGGCTTCGGCATTGCCAGTGCTGCGGGAAGTTCTTCACGATGGCATCAACTGCTTGCTCCTGCCTTATGATGAGCCAGGAAAATGGATTGAAGCGCTGCGACGGTTGCAGGAGGACTGCAAACTGGCAGCAGCTTTGGGGCGCCAAGCGCGAGAAGATGTGCAGCAATATACCTGGGAGAAGCGCGTGCAGAAAATATTGCAAGAAATAGGCATGTCATAAAAAATTGTATGGCGATTGTACTCTATAGGGGCCCATTTCAGGGCCGCCGCTTGCGATTTCTTCTTGAAGCGATTAGCCAGACACATAGTGATGTAGAATTAATATGGCTGAATCCGCAATTCGATCCGGCCGCAAATTTACTCTGGTTTGATCGTTTTGCAGAAGAACGGCCTCAAATCCGTTACCACTGCATCCTTGATGGCTCGCGAAGGGCTTTGTTTTCAACTGTTCATTTCCTTCGCAGAAGATATGCGAAGCAGCCCCGACCGGTTTACGTAATCGGGTTTACGAGCTTGTGGTACGCTCGCACATTGTGGCCTAGACCAATTGTCTGGTGCATTCAGGGTATTCCGGAAGAAAAGTTGATGCATCGAAACAAACTTGTTGATCGCCTATCGGTAGCTGCGACTTGGCGCATTGCGCAGTCGGGTCCCGGCCCCAAAATGATTGTGACCGTTTCAGAGCGAATGAACCAGTTCGTCAGGCGATATTTTCCGCGTGTGACTTGTGTAGCGGCACCGACTTGCGCGGATCTCAAAACCTTCCGTGCGTCTGCCACGTCCGAGCGTAAATATCTAACCTACTTAGGCAGTGGCGCACCCTGGCAAAATCTCGGGCAGCTCAGCAAGATTTGGTCAGCGCTTTACCATGCTGACCAAAGTCTACGCTTCAAGGTGGTTTCAAAAGATAAAAGAGCCGAGATTTTGAAGTCCAATATTCCGGAGGAGGCTATCCAAATTACCGCTGCTGAAGGACCGGCCGAAGTCGCACGACATCTCTGGGAGGCCGAGTTGGGGTTTCTCATTCGAACACCGGACATTGTCAACGAGGTGTCATTTCCCACGAAATTCGGGGAATATGTAGCAGCCGGTGTGCCGGTGGTTGGGACTGATGTTGGATGGGATTTTTCACAAATTATCAAACAGACGCGATGCGGTTTGCTGGTGAATTGGAACAGTGAGCCGCAAGAGATCGCTCAGGAAATTCTGGCATTCCGGCGAAAGGTTCGAATGAATGGTGAAATTGCAACCGCATGTCAGCAGGCCGCAAGCCTCATGAACAAGGATATGTGGGTGATTCGTCTGAGCGACGCTTTACGCACAATTTAGCATGAAGTCAGAGTTTTCATTTTTAAAACAAAAAGCAATAGAAACAGATGCTGCGCCACTTTGGAAAGCGTGGAGATCGGGACCACCAGAGGCGAAAATCGTCCCCACCTCTCGTTTGTTGCAAAGCACTTTTCCATTCGCCTGGAGATGGAAATGGTACGGTCGCAAGAGTATAATCCGATTTTTATCCAGATTGTTAGGTGGGAAAGAAATTTTTCTTCAAACGCATTGGGGAGGAACTATTGTTACATCTTGGCATGACACATTTTTTTCGCAAGGCGTTTGCAGTGAGCCGCTTGAAACTGCTTTTGTGACAAGACTAGTAAAATTTGGAATGACGGTTATAGATATAGGAGCTAACCGTGGATGGTATACAATACTATTTTCAAAGCTTGTTGGTGCAAGTGGCAAGGTATTCGCCTTTGAACCAGATCCCCAAGCCTTTAAAATATTAAAGCGAAATGTTGAAGCAAACAGTTTCACCTCAAATATTGCCATATTTCAACAGGCAGTTTCAAATTTTTCCGGTACGGCAAATTTTGTCATAAAGAGAGATAGCACCGTCTCTCACCTTGAACAAAGTGATGAAAAAATCTTAGTGAACGGCAATCGACTCCTAAAAACAACTTGTGTCGATCTAGCTGAGTTTATTAAAAATAAAAATCTTGAGAAAGTAGACGTTGTCAAGATTGATGTCGAGGGAGCGGAGATGCAAGTTTTAGAAGGGTTCCGCCCTCTTATTCAGCGCGGGATACGCCCGATTTTGTTGCTTGAAATCATCGAAAAAAATCTGCGAAAATACAACGCCTCGATTGGCGACCTCATGGATTTTTTTGAGAAAATACAATATGTCTGTTTGCCAATTACGCCGAGACGTGAAGAATTTATACCAAAGCAAAATTCTGGTTCTTCCAACATAAAAAATTTTATTGTGGTTTCAAAAGGCATAGCAGTCAATCTTAAAGAGCAGTTATTTGATAATGAAAACGTAGATAGAAACACAAATGAAAAAGAATCAGATTAATCTTCTTTTTACCAGCGTAGGGCGCCGCGTCGAGCTGCTTAGGGCGTTCAAAAGCGCTTATCAAGCTTTAGAGCTGGAAGGGCATATTATTGGATTAGATGTGGATCCAATAGCACCGGCGATAAACACCGTTGATCGCCCTTATATCGTTCCGCGTATAAGTCATTCGGATTACTTGGAAACCCTTTGTCAAATCTGCCGGCGTGAAAGAGTCGATTTGATTTTTCCGTTGATTGATCCTGATATTCCTTTTCTAGCCCAACATCGCCAACGCCTTGCCAAAACCGGCGCCAAAGTTGTGGTCGTTCCCGAAGAATCGGCAGCGATTGCCGCAGACAAATGGCAAACCGGACAATTTTTTCTGAATTTGAATCTGGCGACGCCCGCATCTTGGTTGCCGGAACAAATAAATTCCATTCGAGCCAGTTATCCTTTGTTCATCAAACCGAGAAATGGCAGCGCGTCAAATCATGCCTACAAAGTAAACAATGAAAGAGAATTGAAGTTTTTTATAGACTCTGTGCCCGATCCGATTATCCAGGAATATCTTACCGGGCCGGAAATCACCAATGATGTTGTTTGCGATCTCAATGGAAATATAATTTCAGTTGTATCGCGACGACGTATCGAAGTGCGCTGGGGCGAGGTTGCCAAAGGCGTAACCATTTACGATCCCAAGGTGACCGAAGCGTGCATCACGATTTCGCAAGCTTTACACACCATCGGTCCGATTACGGTGCAATGCATCATGAAAGATGGCGTTCCTCATTTTACTGAAATCAACGCTCGCGTCGGTGGTGGAGCACCACTCGGCATCGCTGCCGGAGCGGATTGGCCCAAGTGGCTGCTGGCGCGATTTGCCGGCATTCCGCTAGAAATTCCATCTTTGGGAAGTTATGCAAGAGGTTTGTATTTGAGCCGTTTTGACGAGTCATTTTTTTTCACCGAGGCACATGTCGAAAAAATGGCAAGCCGTCATTTTTGATCTCGATGACACCCTTTACCCTGAGCGAGATTATGTGCTCAGCGGCTTTCGCGCCGTCTCGCTTTGGGCGGAAGAGCATTGGGGTATTCCAGCCGCACCGGGTTTTGCCGAATTACAGAAATTGCTTGATCACGGTGTACGCGGAAATACCTTTGATCGTTGGCTTGCTTCTCATCAGATACCCGTCAATGGCGCTATACAAGAATTGATTCACATTTATAGAAATCACCAGCCAACTTTGATGCCGTTTCCTGAAGTGCCGAATCTGCTTTTGTCTTTAGGAAAAACACATCGCTTGGGCCTCCTTAGCGACGGGTATCTTGAAGTCCAGCAACGTAAACTTTGCGCTTTAAATCTTGCGCATTATTTTGATGCCATTATTTTTTCCGATGAATGGGGACGTGAAGCGTGGAAACCTGCTGCGAAACCTTTTGAGGAAATCCTTGCACGTCTGCGGACGGAGGCCAACGCGTCGATTTATGTCGGTGATAATCCAATCAAAGATTTTCTCGGTGCGCGCCAGCGTGGTATGTTCACAATTCAGGTGAAGCGATCCGATGGTCTTTATACCTCACTGGAGCCGCCAACACCTGCGCATGCTCCCGATCTCACGTTGGAGTCGTTGGTTGAATTAAAAACCTTTCTTAGCTCCGAAACGAGCGAAATGTTTATAGGAAAAGAGATGAACCAAAACAGCAAAAACGCCGTAGGCGTGACATGCTATTTACAGGAATGAATTCACATGCCGCTCCTACGGAGCTTGGGTGAAAAATGAAATTTTCAACTATAAACATTTCACCCCTAACGGGCATAGGTGTCAAGCTAAGTTGGCAGTTTTTCTAATAGTGTTAATGGATATGTTCTCTTTTTGCTTTTGCCCTTGAGACATCGTTTCATAATAAACGCTATCGCATTTTTTAAAAGTTGCG
>Ga0187893_10010137_pt1 | contig 14187 bp, 10 predicted proteins | sample MA1701074metaG_FD_139574 | JGI IMG/M metagenome (GOLD analysis project Ga0187893, IMG submission 139574) | White microbial mat communities from a basaltic lava cave in the Kipuka Kanohina Cave System on the Island of Hawaii, USA - MA170107-4 metaG ...
AATGACCCGAAAGTATTAAACGCGGAACAGGCTTTCGAGATGGCTACGATTCGCGGAGCACGCGCGCTTCACCTTGAAAAAGAGATTGGTTCATTAGAGGTGGGGAAACGCGCAGATATAGTTATTGTTGACATGGATGAACTCAATCAAGTCCCGATTTATAACATCTATTCGCACCTTGTTTATGCAACAAAAGCGAGCGATGTGCGGACGGTCTTGATTGAAGGAAAAGTTGTAATGCTTAATGGCCGCTTGCAGACATTGGATGAAGTTAGTATAAAAAGAAAGGCTCGTGAACAGCGTGATAAAGTAGTAAAAAGTTTAGCCTCGTCAGATTCAATCTTCAACAAAGACAAATCATCCGCGCTTGCCCTAAACAAGCAAAGAAGGCAATAATAGGGCATCAACTTTTTATATTCGGTAAGCGAGCCTGATACGCTCGCTATTTTATTTTATGTATTAAGGAGTTCTAAAAAATTATCGGTGAATTTATTTAAGCTAAGTAAGAAGATGTTCCGTCTGTCGTTTTTGGTTTTATTGTCCGCTCTTGCTGTGTCGGCACAAAGCAGTAGTAGCAGTGTGCCAGACCAGAACAAAACTACTAGCACCCCGAACAAAACTACTAGCACCCCGAACAACACATCAGACCCCGTTATAATTTCGCAAGCGGGAAAAGAGAATGAAACAAAAACAAATGCTTCAACTCCGCCCGCACCAGTCGGTAATAGCGCATCGCTCGATTCGGAAACCGTACAAAAACGCCTTATGCGTATTCGCGCGCTGGCGGCGAGCCATAATCTCAATGCAGCGGCAACCGAATTGAAATCGCTTCTCGCATCTTCAAACGATGCGGCTGTTCGTGATGTCGCACAGGTTATGTTGATGAGTGTTTATATCGAACAAGGCAACCACACAGGGGCGATGGGTTTGCTTGATGAAACTTACAGAGCGCGTCTGAAAACGAAAGAGAGCGCGAATAGAATTTACTTTGCGCTCGCGGGACAGGTTTTGAATGGAGCGAAATCGCACGTCGAACGCTATCGCGTTTATGGCTTGAGTATCAATGATTCAGAACTGCCCCCGGAATCAGTCAAAGACCTGAACGGCCTGCGGTTGTTGGTTGAAAAAGTGGTTTCACAATCGAAAGAGATTGTAAATATAGATTCAAAAGCTTGGGACGCAATGTCTCTTCTGGAAGATTCGACGAAAGTCCGGGCGCTGATGGCGCGTGACCAATTCGACCGTTCGGAATGGGACAATGAATGGAACATGGCACGACTGATAGCGTCTGATTCGACGAAAATTGTTACAAAAGGAACGCCGCGTTTACAACAAAACAACACAATGTCAAAAGCAACAGTTCCGCAACCTCCCACCGCAAACATTCAGACAGTTCCCAAACCTGCTGGCGAGAACAGTTCTCATGCTGCTATCACTTTTAATGCTTCAACTGTAAAAGAAAACCCGCAGCCGACAGAGAAAAAAGAAGAACCAAAACCCGAAGAGAAGAAAACTGTATCTTCAAACGAGACGGCACAAAAAACGGAGTCAAAACCTCCCGTCGTCGCAAATACAAATCCTTCGGCAACGCAAAATAAAGATGTCGTTTTAACCTCTCAAAAAAGCGCCGAACCGCAAACAATCAGTGTCGGTTCATTATTTCCGCGCGCGACAAGACAGGTTTCGCCCGTATATCCGAACACGGCAAAGACAGCCAGAATTACAGGCGTTGTAGTTATTGAAATGATTATTGATGAAAAAGGAAACGTCATCAGCGCGCAATGCAAGAGCGGACATGACATGCTAAAGGCAAGCGCGTTGGACGCGGCGAAAAGATGGAAATTCAAACCGCAGACACGAGATGGCCAACCAATCCGCATGTCGGGTGTGATTAGCTTTAACTTTACGCTTTAATTTTGAGCAAAAAAACTACGAGCGGTTCGCGTTTGAAAAAACACGAGCCGCTTTTTTCTTTTAGAGATTACTTTTTCTAAGAAAGAAAAGATGGAATAAAATGAATTGCCACACGCGCTCCGCGCGGCGCAAAAGATTACAAAAAGAAATCAAAACAAGGCTTTTTATTTTTGTGTTTTTCGCGCCTTTTCGCGGCCATCTTCCCTCTTTAGGTTTTAGAGATAGGTTCTTGGTAAATAAAAAATGAATTGTCCTCTCTGCACAAAAGAATCTGAAAGAAAGTTTAAGCAAAATGGGTTTTGGATTCGCGCGTGTTTGGATTGCAGACATCACTTTGCGGAATTGGATAATGAGTCGGGGCATATTGAAAGAGTTTATTCCGATAATTATTTCAATAGTGGCGGGGCAGGTTATGCTAACTATTTGTCTGAAGAAAGATTGTTAAAAGCGCGTGGGTATTGGTACGCAAAAAAACTTGCGAAATACGCAAAAGCCGGAACTATGTTTGATGTCGGAGCAGCGGCTGGTTTTTTCCTGAAAGGGATGTGTGAAAACGGATGGTCGGGCAAAGGTGTCGAGCCAAACGATTTGATGGCAAATCACGCGAGAGAAAATCTAAAGCTTGAAATCTCAACAGGGGCTTTTGAAAAAATTGAAACAGATGAGGCTTTCGATTTGGTAAGCATGATTCAGGTGGTCGCACACTTTATAGACCCGATGACGGCGTTTCGTGTCGCTGAAAAGATTACAAGACAAAACGGATTGCTCTTAATCGAAACTTGGAATCGTGAAAGTTTATCGGCAAAGCTTTGGGGAAAGCATTGGCACGAATGGAGTCCGCCGAGTGTGTTGCATTGGTTTACGCCTGACAGCCTAAAAAGAACTCTTGAAAGCTTTGGTTTCACCGAGATAAAACGAGGACGACCTTCAAAATGGCTCGAAGCATCACACGCAAAGTCTTTGTTGAAATACCGCTTAAAAGCAATGCCACTCAGTTCAATAACAACTAAAACATTAAACCTCATCCCCGATAACATCTCTTTGCCATATCCGGCGGAAGATTTGTTTTATGCGGTTTACCGCAAGGGTTGACTTGACAACAAATGCTTTTAATTGAGATTTATCATTCATCAATCAATTCAAACAGGAGAATACTTTCAGCCATGGCATTCGGAAGTCTGTCTTTCAAATCAAGCCTAGTAAAAAAAAGTGTGTCGTTGTTCTGCGCTACTTTTTTATTGTTTAGTTCTTTGAGTATCGCGTTTGCGCAGCAACCGCAAACTGCGGCGACAAAAAGAGCATTGACGCATCAGGATTATGACTCTTGGCGTTCGATACAAGCGCAACAGATTTCACGCGACGGAAAACTCATCGCTTACGCATTTATGCCACAGGATGGTGATGGCGAAATCGTTGTGCGAAACATTGCAAGCGGCGCTGAATGGCGCGCGCCGCGCGGTTATCGTCCGCCGACACCGCCGCCCGATAATCCGGGAGCAAACGTAGGCGAGTTTCTGGCAGGATTAACCAGAATCGTCCGCCCGAATTTCACAGCCGATAACAGGTTTGTTGTTTTCGGAATTGAGCCGACAAAAGCAGAGATAACAAAAGCAAAGAAAGAAAAAAAGAAGCCCGAAGATATGCCGAAAAACGCTATCGGCATTATGGATGTATCAACAGGGCAAGTGACAAAAATCGAGAAGGTAAAAAACTTCCAAGTCCCGGAAGATGGTGCGGGCTTTATTGCATACACATTAGAAGCGAAACCCGAAACAAAAAAACCGGAAGAAAAGAAGGAAGAGAAAAAGCCCGAAACAACAGCATCACCAAGCGCATCACCGAATGCTTCGCCAACAACATCACCATCGCCCGCGCCGAGTCCAAAACCACGAGAGAAGAAAAAAGAGTACGGGACGGATTTGGTTTTGCGAAACAATGCCACAAACGCCGAGCGCGTTTTCAACGATGTGCTTGATTTCAGTTTTAGCAAAGACGCCAAAACACTTGTCTATACAGTGTCTGCAAAAGACGAAGAGAAAAACGGAGTTTATGTTGTGAACACGCAGAGCGAAACCGCGCCAACAGTGTTAATAACAGGCAAGGGAAAATATCAGCGCATAACGTGGGACGAAGACCAGACACAACTCGCTTTTATCAGTGATAAAGACGACGCGGCGGCAAATCAGCCCAAGTTCAAAATCTATCATTGGAATCGCAAAGATGAGAAAGCGGTTGAAATCGTTTCCGTTTCCACGCAAGGTTTTAGAAAAGATTTTGTCGTGAGTGACAAAGCAGGTTTAAGTTTTTCACTTGACGGCTCACGATTGTTTTTAGGAACTGCGCCTCCGCCCGAACCGGAAAAAGACCCGGACAGCGACATTCCGGCAGATGAAAAGATTAATGTTGACTTGTGGCATTGGAAAGATGACTACATTCAACCTATTCAAAAGGTTCGCGCTGAACAAGAGCGCAACAAATCATATCGCGCTGTTTATCACATCAAAGACAAGAAATTCGTACAACTTGCCGACGAGACAATGGAGACAGTCAATCCATCAAACGACGGGCGTTTTGCTATTGGCGTTGACAACAAACCTTATCGCCTGATGAATGATTATGACCCGGGATTTTCCGATTATTACTTGGTCAGCACAATTGACGGAACGCGCAAGTTGATTTCAAAGAAACAACAAGGCGGCGTTTCGCTTTCGCCAAACGCAAAATACGCGGTTTTCTTTGACGGTAAGGACTGGTTTAGTTACTCCGTGACAGATGGCAAGATTACGAACTTAACAAAAAACTTGGGTGTTAATTTCCACAATGAAGATACAGACACGCCAAGCACCCCGCCGTCATATGGCGTAACGGGTTGGACCAAAGACGACAAGCATGTTTTGTTAAATGACCGTTATGACATCTGGCAGGTCGCGCCCAATGGAAGCGGCGGAAAGAATTTAACGGACGGCGTAGGGCGCAGAGAAAATCTTGAGATGCGTTATGTTCGTCTTGACCCGCGAGAGCGTTTTATTGACCCGTCGAAACCTGTGTTGCTCCGTGCTGAAAATGAAGTAACGCGCGACAACGGTTTTTATCGTGACAGGATTGACGGCGGGCAGCCTGAAAAGCTTGTGATGGTTTCAAAGAATTTATCAAATCCGACAAAAGCAAAAGACGCAGATGCGATGATGTTGAGCGCTACCCGATTCGATGAATTTCCTGATTTATGGGTGACGGGCGCAAACTTCGACGATTTGAAGAAAGTCAGTAACGGCGATGCGCAACGCGCGCAATTCATTTGGGGCAAAGCCGAAATGATGAATTTCAAAAACACTGACGGCGTACCGCTTCGAGGCATTTTAATAAAGCCCGAAAACTTTGACCCGAAGAAGAAATATCCGATGATTGTCTATATTTATGAAAGACTTTCTGACGGAGTAAATAATTTTCAAAGTCCGGGTCCGGGTACTTCCATTAACTTCTCTTACTACGCAAGCAACGGTTATTTGATTCTGATGCCGGACATCATTTACACAACGGGCTATCCGGGACAGAGTGCGTTGAAATGCGTACTACCTGCGATTCAGGAGGTCGTTGATAAAGGTTTTGTTGACGAAAACGCAATCGGCATTCAGGGACACAGTTGGGGCGGTTATCAAATCGCTTACATGGTAACGCAGACAAACCGTTTCAGAGCCGCCGCGCCCGGTGCGCTTGTTTCAAATATGACGAGTGCTTACAGCGGCATTCGTTGGGGGTCAGGTCTGCCGCGTCAGTTCCAATATGAGCGTTCACAATCGCGCATCGGCGGAAATCTCTGGGAAAAGCCTATGCACTTTTTAGAGAACTCGCCCGTCTTTCGTGCTGACCGTGTTCAAACACCAATCCTGATGCTGCACAATGACGAAGACGACGCTGTGCCGTGGTATCAGGGAATCGAGTATTACCTTGCCCTGAGACGTTTGAACAAAGAGGTCTATATGTTCAACTACAACGGCGAGAAACACGGGCTTCGCAAACGCATAAATCAAAAAGATTACACGCGCCGATTGCAGGAGTTCTTTGACCATTTCCTTAAAGGCGCGCCCGCGCCCGAATGGATGCAAAAAGGTATCCCATATCTGCAACGCGAAAAAGAGAAAGAAAAATATCGCATTGCGGATGATAAAGAACCTAAGAAGTAAAAGCGAAAGCATTATTATTTCAAGAAAGAGGCGGATAATTTCTGCCTCTTTTTTGTTGAGTGATTTGGCTTATTGGCAAAATTGTGGCGAAATTAGGCATACAAAGTTTCAGCTTGAAACATTGGAGAATAAAAGATGTCGCAAACACTAAAAGCTATTTATCGGGACGGTGTTATCATTCCGCAAGCGCCTTGTGATTTGGCGGATGAAGAAGAGATAGAAATTACTATTTCAAAACCTCTTTCGAAAGAACCAATAAAAAATGTTCGCACTGTTCCAATGATTGATTTAACCTTTGAAACAAAGTGGCTTGAAGAACATGGAAAAGAATATATCGGACAATGGGTAGCATTATCTCAAAATAAATTGATAAGTCACGGAACAAATGCCGTTGAAGTTTATAATGAAGCCATCGCGCTAGGTTTTGACAGTCCTTTTTTGCATAAAATAGAAAGCGAGGAAGATTTGCCGTTCGGAGGTTGGTAAGATTTCGGAGGTTGGTAAGATGCAGCACACGCTCACATTCTCTTCGTTGTTTGAATATGACACAAATAAAACAGGAATCACTATTCCCTTAAAACTAACTCATGGAAACAGACAAACAACATTGCTTGCAAAACTCGATACAGGGTCAAGCTTTTGCATCTTTCGCCGCGAAAGGGGCGAGGCTTTAGGTTTAGAAATTGAACACGGATATTTACAGCGAATTGCTTTGGCAGACGGGTTTTCCTTTGCTGTTTATAGACATGATGTGACGATTTCCGCACTTGGCTTTGAACTTGACGTTATGGTTTATTTCGCCGCCGATTATGCTTTCTCTCGTGAGGTGTTGGGACAGCAAGGATGGTTAAGGCAAATGCGAATTGCGATTGTTGATTACGAAGGAAAACTTTATATCAGCAAATACAGCGATTGATTTCTCAAAACAAACAGATGGCTAAAAACTCAGGCACAGTTTACATTTGCCAAAATTGCGGGCGACAAGAACGCAAGTGGTTAGGAAAATGTCCCGATTGCGGCGAGTGGAATTCTTTCGCAGAAGAGAGCGCGATTGATGTTAAGAAAAGCAATGCGGTTACACGAAGCGGTTTTCGTCTTCGTGAAGTCAAGCCGATTGCTTACGACGAAATTGAATCGCAAGATGATGCGCGTGTTTCTTCGGGCGTAACGGAGTTTGACCGCGTACTCGGCGGCGGTATTGTGCCGGGTTCGCTCGTATTGATTGGCGGCGATCCGGGTATCGGCAAAAGTACATTACTTGCGAGCGTTGCAGACAGTCTCAGTGAAATTGATTTGAAAGTCCTTTATGTTTCAGGCGAAGAATCCGAACGACAAATAAAACTTCGTGGCGAACGGCTCGGGTTAAAAGGGAAGAATCTTTTCTTATTACCGGAAACAAATCTCGAAAATATCTTTGCCGAAATCGAAAGATTAAAGCCGAATGCAATTATTGTTGATTCCGTGCAGACGGTTTTTTCTTCAAAACTTGAGTCCGCACCGGGTTCTGTTTCGCAAGTGCGCGAAGTAGCGGGACAGTTTATGTTGATTGCAAAGAATCAAACGATTCCTGTTTTCCTCATCGGTCACGTTACAAAAGAAGGTTCAATCGCCGGACCAAAAGCTCTGGAACACATTGTTGATACGGTTCTTTATTTCGAGGGCGAACGCAATTACAACCATCGAATCATTCGCGCCGTGAAAAATCGTTTCGGCGCAGCGAACGAGATTGGAATTTTCGAGATGACAGGTGCGGGACTTGTGCCTGTTGCAAATCCGTCCGAGATGTTTTTACAAGAGCGTCCGCAGGGCGCGGCAGGTTCAGTTGTGACGGCTTGCATGGAAGGAACACGCCCGATGTTGGTTGAAATTCAAGCTCTTGTATCAGGTTCAAAATACGGAACGGGAAGACGCATGACACAGGGTGTTGACCAGAATCGCGTGGCGTTGTTGATTGCAATGCTGGAAAAGCGTGTCGGTTTTCATCTTATCGGCGATGATGTTTTTGTAAACATTGCGGGTGGTTTGGAAATTGATGAACCCGCGGCGGATTTGGGTTTGGTCGTTTCGATTACATCAAGTTTCAAAAATGTTTCAATAGACCCGCACACGGCTGTATTCGGTGAAGTCGGTCTTACGGGCGAAGTGCGAGGTGTGATGCAGGCGTCGGCGCGTGTTCGTGAAGCGCAAAATTTAGGCTTCAAAAAAATCATAATGCCCGCGACAAATACTGCAGGGCTTGAAAGACTTTTGGGCATTCGCGTTGTCGGCGTTAAATCGGTGGAAGAAGCATTGGACGAATTATTTTGAAAACTTTACCGCGCGGTCGTCGCTTTGTTGATAATGGGTACAAAATTACTCACAGTTTTTTATTTGTTAGTGCTAATCGGCATAGTGTTTATTGCTGACAACTCGAAGATGCGGCATCTGCTTTTTTTCGTTTATACCATTCCTTACGGCGATAAACTTGGTCACTTCTTTTTAATGGGAATTTTATCGTTTCTCATCAATCTTGCTTGGTCATGTAAAACGGTAAAACTTGGCAAACTTAATTTGTTGCGCGGCAGTTTACTGGTTGCGGTTTTGGTTACCGTCGAAGAATTTTCGCAGTTGTTAATAAAGTGGCGCACCTTTGATTTGACTGACTTGATTTTCGATTGCTTTGGAATCTTTGTTTTCGGTCAACTTGCGAAACAGATTCAAAAAAGTAGAAGAACAGCAGCGGAGCAGTAACTTTTCTCTTGCCAATCCACAGTTGAAAATGCGAAAACTATAAAGACGGGTTTTCGTCATAAATTCAAACAGCCGCATCCTTTCTTTAACCATTTTGGACAAAAGCAATGAACGAATCAAGATTTTCTTTGAACGGAACTGTATTAGGCGAAAAATATAAATTGATTGACAGGCTTGGCAAGGGCGGGATGGGAAGCGTCTATCGCGCCGAGCATCTTTTTCTTGAAAAACAGTACGCCGTAAAAATTATTTTGCCCGAACACATCGAAGACGCGCATTTGATTGAGCGTTTCAGGCAGGAAGCAAAAGCTACTTCGGAGCTTGAACATGAAAACATCGTGCGCGTTTTTGATTACGGCGAAGTCGAAGAGGATTGGCGGCTTGTTCTCGCTTATATCGTGATGGAGATTCTGGAAGGAAAATCTCTGAAAGACCTCTTGCATGAAGAACCCGAACACAAACTACAACCACAGCGTGCCGTTAATCTGATGATTCAGATTTGCGAAGGTGTGAGTGCGGCGCATGAAAAGGGAATTATCTCGCGCGATATAAAACCGGATAACGTCATGGTGATTCCGCCAAAAGGGCGCAAAGGCGAAACCGCAAAGGTTATAGATTTCGGAATTGCAAAACGGCTTTATCACGGCTCAGACCTTTCATTAACAAATGCGGGAATGCCTATTGGCTCACCCTATTACATGGCTCCCGAACAATGGCAAGACAGTAGTGCCGTAAATCATCTTTGCGATGTTTACGGTTTGGGTGTAATGCTCTTTGAAATTTCAACGGGACAATTGCCTTTCAAAGAGGGGAAGTTGAAAGGCTTTGAGGCTTTGGCTTTTTTGCGAAGCCAGCATCTTGAAGCAGAGCCGCAGATTGAATTAGTTCCAGAATCTTTACGCCGTGTTGTTGTTAAAGCAATAAAGAAACGCCCGTCCGGGCGGTATCAATCGGTTTCTGAAATGTGTGATGACTTGGTTGATGTTGGGGCGCGTCTTTATCAAATGCAACCTCCACAACCTTACGTCGCCGAAAACCCTCTTCCACAAAACGAATATGCTACGAGAACGGATTTTGTACCGAACACAATAGCCGCGCCAACAGGCGAAGATGTAATCACGGATGTTCCGAACAGACCGGGTCAAACACAGGAACAAGTTGTAATCCCGCATCAAAACACGCGGGCAATTCCGGTGTCGTTTTCTTCAACGGCAGCAATTGAGAATGAACAAACAAAATCTTTCTTCAGCAATTCGGGTGCAACAATTCTTTTAGGAACTGCCGTCGCCGCATTGTTGTTTGTTGGTGGTTTGAAAGTACATTCGCTAATAGACACAGACGTAAGACAATCGAATACTCAACCGTTGATTAACTCATCTGCAACTCAGACAAACACACATGCAGAGCCGCAAAAAAACGAAACGGTAAATGCACCTTCAAGTGATTTGTATGTTGAAAAGTTGCCGGAAGAAGAAGCAAAACTCGAGTTGGTAAGAATTCCCGTTGGAAGTTTTGAGATGGGGTCACCCGATACGGAAGCCGAAAGAACCGACGATGAAGGTCCAATCCGAAGGGTGAGCATAGGTTATGACATTTACTTTGGAAAATACGAAGTGACACAGGCACAATGGCGTGCCGTTATGGGTGATAATCCGAGCTATTTCAAAAACTGTGATAATTGTCCCGTTGAAAACGTGACTTGGACTGATGCGGATGAGTATTGCAAAAAACTTTCGCAGATGACGGGAAGAAATTACCGTTTGCCCAGCGAAGCCGAATGGGAGTATGCGGCGCGTGGCGGGACAAAAACGCCTTTTTATTTTGGTGACAGTTTAAGCTCGACACAGGCAAACTTTGACGGCAACTATCCTTACGGCAATGCGCCGAAAGGAATCTTTCACAATAAGACAATGCCCGTCGGAAGTTTTCAGCCAAACTCTTTCGGCTTATTTGATATGCACGGCAACGCGCGGGAATGGTGCGAAGATTTCTGGCACGACAATTATGCAGGCGCGCCTGTGAATGGTTCGAGTTGGCTAACGGGCGGCGACGGGAAACATCGTGTAATGCGCGGCGGTTCTTGGTTTTTGAATGCGCGGAATTGCCGTTCGGCGGCACGCTTCAAAGTCGAACAGGGAACAAGATTGAATCTGTCAGGTTTTCGTGTCGTGATGGTAGTTGGCAAGAAGTAAAGGAGAAAAACTTTGCCCGGACAGAGTTTCAGAGGATTTGCAGAAAAAGTTGCTGTTGTCACAAACGGAGGGCGAGGCATCGGGCGCGCTGTTGCTTTGCAACTCGCATTGCAAGGCAGTTATGTCGTTGTAAGTTACGCGCAGGAATCAGAAGAAAATAAGAGAGCGTTACGGTCACTTCAAGAAATAGGAACGCTTGCAAACGCTGTTGAGGCTGATGTTTCGATTATTGGCGACGTAAAAAAACTATTTAACGCGGTCGAAGAAATGTACGGGCGTCTTGATTTGCTTGTTAATTGTTTTGATGTTGCTGACGAAAATTCTTTCGGTGAAATGGATGAATCAACTTTTCAAAAAGTCATTGATGCGAGTTTGAAATCCGCTTCTTTCTCTATTCAATCGGCTCTCAGTTTAATGAAAAACCGACCTTCTCCGGCTATTGTGAATGTGGTGGATGCAAAAGGCGTGTCATCAAAAGGCAATCCGCTTTTCACAGCCGTCAACGCAGGGATTATCGGATTAACAAAAGCTCTCCCGCGCGAACTCAAAGAAAAGAAAATCCGTGTTAACTGCGTCGCTGTGGATTATTCATTGAATAAACCGAAAGGCGAAGAGAGCGATAAAATGTTAGCCATCTCTTCGCCTTTTGACGATACGGCGCGTGCAGTTGTCTATCTGCTTTCTTCAGAAGCAAAAGCCGTGAACGGGCAAATAATTGAAGCGTGTGCATAAATCCACCGCGTTAGCGGTGCGGTGATTTTAGCCTCGGTCTTTCAAGGCATGGGACACTGACGCGACGTAAACTTGTTATCGGTTTTATCCCGTGCGTTAAAACACACGGCTAAAGTCAAAATGTCGCTACGCGACAAAAGTTAAATGTGGTAAGTGCGGTTACTTTATTTGCGCGCTCTTCAAATAATTACAGTGAGCAAATGATAATCACTCTACTGTAAAAGGAATACTCATTATTTTCGTCAGCGTATCATCAGGAGCAACTTCTAAAATTTCAACGTGGTAATTACCGATGGGCCATCCCAGCTTACCGGGTGTAAATTCAATCTTCCAATTGTCTGTTACACCTTTACGAAAGCTTACTTTGTTTTCAAGAGAATCGCCGTTTTTCGTTTGTCCGCTGGGGTCTTGGATTACTTCGTCAATAATAAACTTGACCTTGAAATTTTTGTTTTCCGGCACATCAGTCACGTCAAAATGAAAAAAGATTTTATCCATTGGTGTGAAAGTGGTTTGTGATGACCCGCCTTTCGCACTTGTACTTAGAAAGCCATTTGTGAGGTAAGAAACAGGGGTGACATCATTGCCGGTGTTTTCATTCTTATTGTTGGCGTTTCCATTCTCATTTGTGTTTTCGTTCTTTTGGTTATTGTTGTCGCTATTGTTGTTTGGTTGTTTATTGTCGCTTGATTGTCGGTTGATATTTGGTTTGTTATCGTTTTCATTCGAGTTTGAATTCATAGCTGCGATAACAAGCAAAATAACCAGAACTCCGACTGAAGTGACGACGACTAAAGCGATGAAGCCAATGGCAATTGGCAATAGCTTTCCTTTTTTCTTTGGTTGACTTGTCGCGCCCTGCGCGCCCGACGAAGGCGGTTGCCAAGTCGGCGTAGGTACGGATTGAAAAGGTGACTGCTGTTGTGAAGGCTGTTGTAATGTCGGATATTGCCCTTGAAAAGTCGGTGCCTGTTGTAAAGACGAATGGCTTTGAAAAGGCGATTGTGGTTGTGACGGTTGTGTTGGCGGTGGTGTTGAACCCTGTGGTGAACTTTGCGGAGGAATACCGCCCGCTGTTGTCCTTGATTCGACTTGAGTGGTTTGCAGTTTTGGCGGTTCCGGCATGAAAAGCGTCGGCGGCGGCTCGTAGCTTTGTTGTGATTGTTGGTTTGGGTCTTGTATGACAATCAAAGGCGTTCCGTCATCAAGACAGAAACTCAAAGATTCATCTGGATAAGTGCGGTTACAATTCGGACAGCGTTTCATTATTTTCTCCGTTACAATGCTTCAATAAAAAGCGCACGGTTATTATAAAGGTTAGTTTCATCAGAGCAAGGCGGGAAAAATCAAAAGGCAAAAGATAAGAGGTAAAAGGCAAATAATCGGGAACAGATGAGCAAAAAACTTTTATTATTGTTGGGAGTTTTCCTAGCATTTTTCATTTTTATTATTGCTCTAATCATTGGCGCATATTTTATTATCAATCGTTTTCGTGTCTATGAGCCGTTAAATGAAATTCGGACAATAAAGGCAACGGACGGTAAAGAGAGTGTCAGATTCAAAGACCCTTTTGGCATTGCCGTTTCTGCGGATGGAATAATCTACGTTTCCGACGGTGACACGGGAAAAATCCATGCGATTGATGTCGAAGGCAAAGCGAAAATTTTAACTGAAAGTTTTGATACTCCTTCTGCCATTGCTATTGACACGGATGGTTCTTTGATTGTCGCAGACACGGGCGAACACACAATCAAGCGTGTTGATGTTGAAAAGGGAACTGTGACGGTTGTCGCGGGCGTCAAAGACAAAAGCGGTTTCGCTGACGGCAACGCAAAAGAGGCTCTGTTTAATGCCCCAATCGGCGTGGCTGTCGGCAAGGACGGGATGATTTTTGTTGCGGATACTTACAACGACCGCATTCGTTCGATTGATAAAAACGGGCAGGTTAAAACAATCGCAGGCGGTGATTCACCGGATTACATTGACGACGGAGATGGAACAAAAGCGCGCTTTGATACTCCTTGCGGGATTGCCGTTTTGCCCGACGGCGCTTTGCTCATTGCCGATACGGGAAACAACGTAATTCGCAGAATTGAAAAAAACGGCGCGACACAAACCTTTGCAAAGGATTGGTCAACCGGGGCGAACGACCCGAATCAATATGGATTTTATGAACCGACAGCAATCCTAGTTGAAAATGAAAAGACTTTTTACGTTGCTGATTCGGGAAGCGCCGCAATCAGAGTTTGTAAGACCGAACCGTCTGTTGTTTGTACGACTTTCGCCGGAAGCGAATCGCGTGGTTTGAAAGACGGCGAACTCACAAAGTCAAAATTCAGTCGTCCCGTAAATCTTGCGATTGCAGGGGACGGGACAATCGTCATCACAGATTCCGGGAACGGTTTGATTCGTACTGCGGTTGGAAAACAAAGAGAACG
>Ga0187893_10010139_pt1 | contig 14184 bp, 12 predicted proteins | sample MA1701074metaG_FD_139574 | JGI IMG/M metagenome (GOLD analysis project Ga0187893, IMG submission 139574) | White microbial mat communities from a basaltic lava cave in the Kipuka Kanohina Cave System on the Island of Hawaii, USA - MA170107-4 metaG ...
CACTTGTGCGCCTGTCCGGCTATCGGCGAATTATGAGCTTTATGCTGTTTTTACCCGGGCTTACAAGCAGTGTTAGTCTCACGTACCACAGCAAAGAGTTGTACACAATAATATTGTTCAGCAGTTGCAATGGTTAAACCTATGATTAACAGAAATAAAATGTACAAGTCTGCGTTATGCATAAAATTCTACACAACATGAAATATGTTTTGGGTATTGTTTCCATAATGCTCTTATTATCTGCCTGCGGCAACAGCAAAAAAACTAAAGATGAACAAACCTATACCGGGCAAAAAGAAAGCCTTGAGGAAACAGAGAAAAAACATCCGCTGCGCTTTCTTGGCGTAAAGGGTGATGATAAGAAAAATATTATCGGGCAAACCGTGGTGCGGGGAACTATTTATAATAAAGCAACTGTGGTGGCTTACAAGGATGTGCGTATAAAAATGTTATGCTATAAAGATGGCAGGATGGTGGAAGAGCATGAAGATGTAATAGATGAGGTAGTAAAACCTAATAGTGATAAAGCGTTTAAAACAAAATACCGGTTGCCAAAAGGTACAGACAGTATTGCGCTCTCTGTCATGCGTGCGGCAGTTGCTGAAGCGAAGTGATATTGGGATATTAGATATTGGGATATTGGATATTAGGATATTGGGATATATTGTTTCGCATTGCTGATTAATGGTTCAATTGTACAAGAGTGCGACGCAAGGAACGGTTAATTGAAATGCTGCGGCTGATAACATAAAATATTGCAGCATTGAGGATTTGTCTTTTATTTTAAAAAGTATCCTCGAATTTCATTTCATTTAGGCCAGAATAAAATAACAGATAGCGAAATAAATACAGCAGCCTGGCTCCAAAAAAAGTTATTCTGCAGTACTAGTACTTTATATACCTTACATACACAATTTACTTTCAAGCGGCACTGTCTTTCAGTTTTCTTTTTTCAACTTCATGTTTTAAATAAGTAATGCTTACATTTAATTCATAACCGATGAGTAAAACAAGTGAGTTAATAAAAATAAGTGTCATAATGATCAGCACTGTTCCTATTGAACCGTAAAATTTACTGTAATTAGAAAAGTTCTGCGCCCATAAAGAAAAAAGCCAGGTAGCAAGTATCATCAGAAGTGTTGCAAATAAAGCGCCTGGTGAAAGCAGTTTCCAGCGCTTATGCACAGACGGCGCATACTTATAAATGAAAGCAATGGAATAAAGGAACAGCGCTATTACAATTACCCAGCGCAGGCTTTGTATCAGTACTTTGGTATTTTCATTTTCAACACCCAGCGCATCCATTATATTATTAAATAAAACACCCTGCCCCGCGGAGATCAATGCAGTACCTATAAAAAGTATAACAAGAATAAGTGTAAGCTTTATTGCCCTTATGCGTTTACCAAGGAAACCTGTTTTTGCCCTTGTTACCAGGGACCTGTCGAAACTTCTTATAATACCCATCATGGCATTTGATGTATAAAAAAGCGCAAGTAAAAAACCTATAGAGAGGAGGCCTGTTTTGGGCTTGTTAAAAAAATCATCTAAGAAATCTGAAATAAATTTCCGGGTTTCCTGGTTGGGGCTTATGTCTGCAATTACGCCTATCAGTTCATTGTGTATATTTCTTGCCACAGGAAAATAAGGTACCAGTGTAAATAAAAAAAGACAGGCGGCAGGTACTGCCATAATAATATTGAAAGAAATTGCGGCAGCCCTTGTATTTAAACCTTCGCGCTGTACCTGTGCTATAAAAAATTTGTACACTTCATACAGGTGCAAACCTTCAAAACCCGGTATGAAAGTTTTTTTACTTCTTTCCCTTACACTTGTAACAGGTTTTGATTGTAATATAATGCGTTCTATTTTTTTCAATCCTGCTGGTTTAATTTGCTTTTTATGAGCGAGTCGAGAGCCCGCTGGTATTCTTTTGCATAACGGTCATGCTCTGCAAAGTTATTACTGAAATGATGATAACCGCTAAAATCACTTTTGGCTACAAAGAAAAGATAATCTGTTTTTGGCGCATTTAAAACCGCATCAATGGTAACCTTGGCTGGTGTACAGATTGGACCGGGTGGCAGACCTTTGTAACGGTATGTATTGTAAGGCGATTCAACAGCCAGGTGTTTATAATAGATCCTTTTAAGGGCAAAATCGCGCAAGGCATATTTCACCGTTGGGTCTGCCCCAAGTGGCATACCTTTATTCATACGGTTTATATAAACACTTGCTACAGCACTTTTCTCATCATTTTTATTGGTTTCTTCTTCCACGATTGATGCAATGGTATATACCTGTTGTGGTGTTAAACCCTGTTCCTGTGCCAGTTGCAGGCGGTTGTTGCTGTTCCAGAATTTTTCTTCCCCGTCTTTTAGTTTTTGCATCAGGCCGGCGGGCTGTGTATTCCAGTTGAAAAAATAAGTATCAGGTATTACCAGTGTAAAAAGTGTATTGGTATCTGCACCAAGCTGCAGTAAAGAATCATTGCTTGTGAAAAAAATGATGGCGCTTAATGAATCAAAAGAAAAATTTTTGCCGAGTAATTTTGCAAAATTTTCTTTTGTTCTCAATTTATTGATGACGAGTTTTACCGGTGATTGTACATTATTGCGCAGCATACGCACTATATTGAAAATGCTTGTGCCTTTTTTTATTTCAAACCTGCCGGGTTTTAATCTTTCCCATACACCGGTTTGCGCGGCAACCAATTTAAAAACCGCAGGGAACTGCACAATTCCGCCTGTGTCAATTTGTGCTTCCACCTGCAGCTGTATATTCTCACTGCTTCTTATAAAGAGATATTTATTTTTTTCATTAAATGCAGTAGCGCCACCAAATAGTAACCATGCAGCAATAAGCGCAACCAGTACAATAAAAGCAAGTATATAAAGAATTTTCTTTTTCATTTCAGGTCAAAATAACAAAACCGCAGCCTAAAAAAATACAGCAGCAATATTTTGTTTAAAATAAAAATAAACTTACCGGATGCTTTATGCTCACTATAGTAAATAATTGGAGAATAATTTTAAACTTGTTTTCCTGATTAGTACTGCAACTATTAAGATAAACTTATATATCAATTCGTTAATTGTATTTTGGGCAATAAGCACTATTTTTACGCAATACAGGCTGGTACCTGGCTTTTCACGTATTCTATTACCCTGTGATAATTCCGCATATACTGCCTGTAGTTTGTTTATTAACTGGTATTCAGTAAAGTTCATTTTTCAGGTTCTGCTGTAAGAACATTGTACAATATTCTTTTATGAAATGAAAGGGTACAGGACAGTTTGAAAATAGCAGAGCAGTTAGAACACGTTATACCTGTTAATAAATCAACATTTAACCTGATAACTAAACCAAAAACAATGAAAACAAAACTACGCTCAGGCTTATGCACCACGTTAATCTTATGGTTATGTATTCTGATTATCCAGGCCTGTCGCAAAGCAGGTGACCTTGTACCACTGGAAGAAAAGGCATTGTCTGCAACAGACGCCTCAGAAGCCGCTGCAAATGGTAAGCCCAACATAATACTTATTCTTGCAGATGATGTGGGTTATGGCATACCTGCTGTTAATGGGGGACAATCATATCAAACACCTAATATAGACAGGATGGCTGCAGCAGGCATGCGTTTTACCAATTGTTTTTCTTCACCGCTTTGCTCACCTTCAAGGTTTGTTTTTATGTCTGGTAAATATAATTTCAGGAATTATGATGGTTGGGGTACCTATGCCATGAGCGAAAAAATGTTATCTAATGTGCTGCAGGATGCAGGCTACAAAACCTACGTGTCGGGCAAATGGCAGTTCGATGGCGGCGATGCATCCATAACGGCACATGGCTTTGACGGGTACAGTGTATGGAATGCATTTACAGGAGATAATGGCTCTCATTACAAAGCGCCGCGCATATATGAAAACAGCAGCTATTTGCCTGATAATATCGTGGCCAATGCATACGGCGATGATATTTTTACAGACCGTGTTTTATCTTTTGTAAAACAAAATAAAGACAGCAACTTTTTTGTGTACTTCCCAATAACCCTTTGCCACTATCCTTATGTGCCTACACCTGATGATCCGCAATTTGCAAGCTGGGATAATAAAACGGGTACTATTGATACGGCTTATTTCCCATCTATGGTAAAATATATGGACAAAAAAGTGGGGCAGCTTATGGATTCACTGGTAGCCTGGAAATTATATAAGAATACAATCGTAATGTTTGTAGGGGATAATGGTACGCCAAATGGTATTTGGTTTACACAAGATGGTGTATACCAGGAAGGTGGTAAAGCAAGCACCACCAATGCAGGAACAAAAGTGCCACTAATAGTAACCTGGCCCGCAGGCGGCGTTACAGGAGGCCAAATAAACAATAACCTCATTGATTTCACTGACTTCATGCCTACAGCAGCGGAGGCCGCCGGTGCAACCATTCCTGCAAGTTATGGTGTAACAGACGGGAGAAGTTTTCTCGGTCAGTTAAGGGGTCAATCCTATGTGCCAAGAGACTGGGTTTTTTGTCATTACCAGCCTGGCACGGATGCCAATCCTGATAAAGTAACCAGGTGGATCAATAATGCTACCTATAAGTTATATGACAGTACAGGCAGGTTTTATAATATAGCGCTGGATCCGGGAGAACGGACACCATTAAAAAACAGGAACCTTACAAGCGAAGAAAAAGCGCTGAAAAGAAATTTTCAGAATACAATGAATACATTGCATTAATCTCGCAATAGTTGCCGCGGCCTTCCGCTTTTTTATAAAAATTAAATTATACAGCCCTGCATGGATCGTAAATCCCGGGGCTGTTTTTTTATGCCCAATACTTGTTCAAAAGATGAACGTAATGCGACGCAACGATGCTTAACCGGAGTGCCCGGAGCTGGTATCAAAATATTTACAATTACACCAGCACATTTTTACCTGCGGCACATCAATTTCATCATTAAATTGCAGTGCAGGAAAAGCAGCGATAAACAAAAAGTTATGGCAACCATTCTCGATCTTGTAGGCAATACACCCATTGTGGAACTGAAAAACATCACGGTAAATAAAAATATAACCATTTATGCCAAGCTCGAAGGCGATAACCCCGGTGGCAGCGTAAAAGACCGTGCTGCTTATGGTATGATCAAGGGCGCACTCGACCGTGGCGAAATAAAGCCAGGTATAAAACTAATTGAAGCAACCAGCGGCAATACAGGTATTGCACTTGCTATGATTGCCAGTTTATTTGGCGTGCCCATTGAACTGGTGATGCCAGAGGATGCAACAAGGGAAAGGGTCTTAGCCATGCAGGCTTTTGGTGCAACGGTAGTGCTTACACCACAGGCAAGGTCTATGGAAGGTGCTATTGATTATGCTAATGAGCAGGTAGCCAAAGGTGGTTATCTTATGCTTAACCAGTTTGCCAATCCCGATAATTACTGGATGCATTACCGCACCACCGGACCCGAAATATGGAAAGATACAGCAGGCAAGGTTACACATTTTGTTTCTGCAATGGGTACCACCGGCACTATCATGGGTGTGTCAAGATATTTAAAAGAGCAAAATCCTGATATACAAATTGTGGGTTGCCAGCCTACCGATGGTTCGCATATTCCCGGTATTCGCAAATGGCCCTTAGCATACCTGCCAAAGATTTTTGAGCGGCAGCGTGTTGACCGCATTATAGAAGTTGATGAAAAAGATGCACGCTCTATGACTAAAAAACTGGCTACCAGGGAAGCTATCTTCAGCGGTATGAGCAGTGGCGGCGCGGCTCATGCTGCAATTAAGCTTTCCAGGGAATTAAAAGAAGGTGTTATTGTATTTATTGTATGTGATCGTGGCGACAGGTATTTATCTTCCGATCTTTTTGATTAGTTTTTTTATTTTTTTTGAACCGGGCTTTTGCACTTCTGTTAAGCTTTGGTTGCGTCGCACACTTCCTCTGTAGTACAGCGGTCGGCACGGCGAAGCTGGTCTGAACGCGGGTTTCATGTGCCTTTGTGGACTAATGGTTCATGGGTGATTGTACTCAGCAACTTTTGGCAACAAAAAATACAGCATCCCGTAACATTGCGGAGTATTTTCATTTCACTGTTATAATAAAGGCAGGGTATTTTTAAAGTATAGTTATGGTGCTATCAAAATTATTCAATGATTTTTTTAACAGTGAAAAAGCCGGCGGGCTGGTATTATTAGGCTGTACGGTTTTATCGCTTGTATTGGCTAACTCTGAATGGCAGCAGACTTACATAGATTTCTGGCATACAGAACTTGGCGGTCAAAGCCTGGAGCATTGGATCAATGACGGATTGATGGCCATTTTCTTCCTGCTGATAGGCCTTGAACTCGAAAGGGAAGTGTATGCAGGCGAGTTGTCAAATCTAAAAAATGCATTGCTGCCCATAACAGGCGCATTGGGTGGTATGTTTGTGCCGGCCGGCATTTTCCTGGCATTCAATGTTGGTACCGCCACACAATCGGGGGCAGGCATACCCATGGCAACTGATATCGCATTTTCGCTGGGAATACTGGCGCTGCTTGGTAATAAAGTACCTGCATCTTTAAAAATTTTTCTTACAGCACTTGCTGTTATTGACGATCTCGGTGCAATTATTATCATCGCGGTTTTTTACAGCAGTACCATCTACTTAGCAAACCTTCTTATCGCGTTATTTGTGTTTGCCGTGCTGCTTGTACTCAACCGCCTTAAAGTACATAATCTTATACCATACATAATTGGCGGTATTATAATGTGGTATTTTATGCTGCAATCCGGTGTGCACGCAACCATTGCCGGTGTACTGATGGCATTTGCAATACCCTTTGGTGATGGGAGTGAGGGATCTCCATCTTACAGGCTGCAGCATTTATTACATAAACCTGTAGCTTTCGTAATAATGCCTTTATTCGCACTTGCCAATACCTGCATTATTATTCTTCCTAACTGGTATGAAAGTTTTTCAAACAACAACGGCATTGGCATTTTGGCAGGATTAGTGGCAGGTAAACCTGCAGGTATTTTATTGTTTTGTTTTATAGCGGTGGTTACAGGTATCTGTAAATTGCCTGGAGATCTAAAATGGAAGCATTTTGCCGGTGCCGGTATGCTTGCCGGTATTGGTTTTACCATGTCAATATTTATTACCCATCTCGCATACAACGATGCGGCAATAATTAACGAATCTAAATTTATGGTATTGGTCGCATCGCTGATAGCCGGGGTAGCCGGTTTTTGTTTTTTGAAAGCAGCGCTAAGAAAAGCATAATAAAAGTTATTGATGAGTTCAGGCTGGCATCCCCGGAGATCTTAAACTTCAGTATCCGTTATTTTATCGCAGACACTGTGCGATGCTGTGTATGTTACCGGCTGCAGCGTTTACAAACGTTATTTGTTATTTTATTTTTTGTGTTTGTGAATGCCGCAGATATTTTTTATGAGACCAGCTACGGCATTTCATAGCGGCATTGTTGCGTCGCACATTTGAACGCCTTGTCATTAATTTAGCTGAAGCGTTCAATTCCGTTCCGCTATCGTACACTTCTGAACACTTCATCTGTATCTCAAGAGGTATCTTTTGGCTTTTATAATAAAAGGTTTTTTAATTAATGCAAACAGCTTCTTAATTATTTTGAAATAACAACAATATGAAAACACTTTACAGTTTCTTTTTACTTTTCTTTGTTTCTTCACTTGCAGCCTGTGACCCGGAAAAAGAAATAAATATGCAGGAACAAATAAACGCTGAACTAAAAAAGATAGATTCGTTGCTAAGGGATTCTGATTATAATATCTCTATGGCAAAAGCGCTTGAGGCTGCTTATTATCATGCATCAGGTGAACCCGCACCGGCATTTCCTGCATTGGGAGAAGATTCTGCAACAACAACAGTTAGCGCAAAAGAGGAAAAGATTGCAACCAATCTTTCCGGTTTCTATGCACTTGAATGCGGTCTTGGTTATTTATGCAATCAGACAAATGAAACACCTGTTGCATGGCTAAAAAAAATAACCAATAATTCTGCGGATTCAAATACTGTATTGTTGCTTAACCGATTTGCAAATGCCACCTGGAAAGCCGCGCAGCCGTTCAGGTATTTAAAAAGAATTAGACGCGCCACCTTTACGGTTGCTAACTTTTTGCCGCCTGATGAAGTAATAAAAGATCATCACCAAATTATGCATGCGGCTTCCAAACTGCTGTATTCTCTGCAGAATGTTGCGGACAGTAATACATCCGTTCAAATGCAGAAGATCCGCAGCCTGATGCAAAGCAAAACCTATGCTGCTGAAATAGCAGAAGCTATGCATGCAGGTTACTACATTGGTCAGCAACAAACCCCGCCGCCTTTATTTTCAAAAGAAGATGATACTGCCTCAATACATAAATCTTCTTTGGAGCAAAGAATAGCCATCAATGTAGCTGGGTTTTATGCACTGGAATGCGGCCTCAGTTATTTTGCGGAGACGAAAGATATTCTTCCTTCTGCACTGCTGAAGTCAATACTTACTGACAGCATAAATAAAGAAGATAAAATACTCTTCCTGCGTTTTGCAAATGCTGCGTGGAAATCTGGTCAGCCTTTTCGTGGTTTGGCAAGGATCGAAAGAGATAACTTTATTCCGTTTTATTTTCTTGATGAAGCCGAAGTGGAAAAGGATATGGTGCAGATAAAAGCTGCTGCAAAAAAATTAATGGATGATATGAAAGCAACAAGATAAGAGGTAAGACGCAAACAGGGAGGGTGCATTTCAAATTGTCGCTACGGCTTTCATTGCTGCACAATAAACAAAGCCCTCAAGTGTGCGACGCAACACCCCGAAGCTTCGGGGGATGCTATAAAATACTAAAGCCTGGCTCACAAAAACTACAGCGACAATTTGAAATGCACCCAACAGGGAAGAGGTTTGCTTTATAATTATTCACTGTTCATAGTTTATTAATGATCAAAGCGAACAGGTGAGTGACTCCTGAAATTCGGGGGGCAGGCCAGCAGGCGATGCCATTTTAATCCAGAGCCGGCACCAAAAATCATTCATAACTTATTGAATTTCTTTCACTACCCATTAACAAACTTTTCATATAAGAATTTGTCAAAGCTATCATACAATAACAATTGTTAGTTGAATTGGTACAAGTATTGAACTTAAACTGTTATTCAATCAACAACTAAAAATTATAAGATGAAAGCTACATTCAACAACTCCATTTTTACCGTGCTTTCCATGTCATTACTGATGGCCTGCAGCAGCACGAAGAATGCTGCGGCCCAGTATCCCAACAACGATGATGACTATTATGAAAATTACGAAGAAGGCGATGATGATTATGCAGATGAGGATAATTACGATGAGCCTTCTGAGGCAGATGTAAACATCAATGTTTTTGTGAATGAATTAAGTCCGTATGGCCGCTGGATAAGTTCTCCTTCTTACGGGCAGGTGTGGATACCTTACGAAACGGGGTTTACGCCTTATTACACCCGTGGCCACTGGATGTACACCAATTATGGCTGGACATGGGCTTCTGACTACCGCTGGGGCTGGGCGCCTTTCCATTATGGACGCTGGGCTTATGATCCATTCTACGGATGGATGTGGGTACCAGGCTACCAGTGGGGGCCAGCATGGGTGGGCTGGAGAACGGGTGGCGATTATTATGGCTGGGCGCCGCTATCTCCGGGTATTAATATCAGTATCGGGTTTGGGTTTGGTAATAATTATCCTGCCAATCACTGGTGCTTTGTGCCAAGGCGTTATGTTGGCTACAGCAACTTCAACCGGTATGCAGTTAACAGGAGCCGTAATGTTACTATCATCAGGAACACGACAATTATTAACAACACAAACATTTATCGCAATACAAGATATGTTACGGGACCCAGCAGGAACGAGGTGGAAAGATATACCGGAAGAAGAATCAATGAATTAAGGGTAAGCAACACTTCAAAGCCAGGTGCTGCAAGGATTACGAATAACAATACCGTTAACATTTACAGGCCGCAGATTAATAAAAAAGAAGTAAATATCAATAAAAAGGAAGTAACGATCAATAGCAGGAAAAATGTAACGAAGAATGAAGTAAATATTGATAAAAGAAAAGATGCAAATGGTTCATCGTCTCATAATAATGGAACACCGGGCCAGAACCCGAATGTGATCAGAACTCCTGAAAAAAGAAATGATAATATCAATAATAACAGGAAACCCGATCCACGGGACAGGATCAATAATGATAACCGCAATAATGATAATAACCGCCCGGATATAAATAATAACAGCAATAACAGCAATAAGAATCGTGATAATGATAATAACAGGAACAATGATATAAGGAACAGGCCACCGGAGCAAAATGATAACCGTTTCCCCGACAACAGGAATTATAACTACGGAAACAATGATCAGCAAAACAGGCAGCAAGATAATAAGCGGCCGCCTTCTAACTGGAATAACAGGAATTTTGACCAGGACAGGAATTTTGATCAAAACAGGAATAATAATCAGCGGCCCGATTTCAACAATAACAGGAACAACAGCAATGGACGCACATGGCAGCCTTCGCAGCAGCAACAAAGGAATATGCCTGCAAGGCCTGCACCACAGCAAAAGGAAACTAAAAAAAGGCCTGCTTAGAAATAAAAAAAGGTTAAACGTTTAAAATAAAGAAGCCGGTTTACATAAACCGGCTTTCTCATTTTATTAAAAATAAAATTTTAAACGCCAAATGAAGAACCGCAACCACAGGTAGAAGCGGCATTGGGATTGCTGAATGTAAAGCCCCGGCTGTTCAGGCCATCTTCCCAGTTTATCTGCATGCCATATAAATAAATTTCGTGCGATGGATTCATTACGCAGGGCACGCCTTCATAATCAAATTCCTGGTCGCCATCCTGTTTGTCATCAAAGCCAAGTACATAACTAAGACCGCTGCAGCCACCGCCTTTAACGCCAATGCGTAATTTTTTTTCAAGGCTCATACCCGGTTCATTCATCAGTCTTTTAAGTTCAAGTATTGCACCTGCTGTAAAAGAAACAGGCGCCCGTAAAACTGCTTCCATATCTTTAAATTGTAAATGCAAAGATAATAAGAACACTAAAAACAGACTGCCTGGCTGTTTACGGATTACGAAAATATACCTCCCGTTTAAGTTGTGCAGAAACCTATTTTTGCAAAAACTAAAATATGCTCGATACCAACCTGCTCATCCTGCTTATTGCTGCCATGGTCATTATTGGCGGTGTATCTGCTTATATTACTTATTTAAAAATTAGAAAACAAGAGAGAATACCAGCCACTGATGACAAGCCCGCTACAGGAATGCAGTTACAGGCTTATGAAAGACTTATATTGCTTACAGACCGCATTGCGCTGCCCAATCTTATCAGTCGCCTCAACCAGCCCGGCGCCCCTGCAAAAGAAATGCAGCAAATACTCATCAGCAATATAAAAGAAGAATTTAATTATAATATTTCGCAGCAGATATATGTAAGTGCAGATGCATGGACTGCAGTTAAAACACTCAAAGACCAGAATATGCTAATCATAAACCAGTTTGCCAATGCATTGCCTGCTGAAGCATCGGGTCTTGATTTGAATAAACTGCTGCTCGAATATTCCATGAACGATAAGAAAGGCGTGGTACATGAAATGGTAAGCGAAGTATTAAGCTACGAAGCAAAGAAAATAATGGGTTAATTTTTTTTGGGCTCGGCTGTATGGCTAATGGCATCGCCTGTTGCGTCGTCACTGACCCCAAATAAGGTGTGTGTAGCATCGGGGCACTCTTGTACTGAAGAATATAATTCAAAAGTAAAAATGCAAATTTCAAAAATTGTGATTCAGGGTTTTTGACTTTTTACTTTGGTTCATCATCGTTCCGAACAGAAGCTGGTTTAAAAAAATCACTGAATAAAAACCCTGAAGGTTTCTAAAACCTTCAAGGTTTGAAACCCGAAACTTGAAACTCGAAACTTTTGCCGATGAATGAAAAGAAAAAAATTACCGACAGCGATATAGAGATTAAACCGCTTTATACTGCAGCAGATATTCCTGGTAAAGCAACCGGGGAATTGCCCGGACAATTTCCTTTTACAAGAGGCATACAGGCAGATATGTACCGCGGCAAGTTGTGGACCATGCGCCAGTATGCAGGTTTCTCTACTGCAGAAGAAAGTAATAAACGTTATCATTATTTATTATCGCAGGGTGTAATGGGTTTAAGTGTAGCTTTCGATCTGCCCACACAAATTGGTTACGACAGCGATCATGCGCTTGCAGAAGGTGAAGTAGGAAAAGTGGGTGTTGCTATTGATAGTTTGGAAGACATGGAACTTTTATTTAAAGACATCAGGCTCGAAGATGTAAGCACTTCCATGACCATCAATGCAACCGGTTTTATTTTACTTGCATTATATGTGGCGCTTGCAAAAAAGCAGGGCGCTGATTTGCATAAAATAGCCGGCACTATACAAAACGATATACTAAAAGAATATGCTGCACGCGGCACATATATTTATCCGCCCAAGCCCTCCATGCGTATCATTACAGATATATTTGAATGGTGCAGTAAGGATCTGCCAAAATGGAACACTATTTCTATTTCGGGTTACCATATTCGTGAAGCTGGCAGTACCGCCGTGCAGGAAATCGCCTTTACACTAAGTAATGGAAAAGCCTATGTAAAAGCCGCATTGGAAAAGGGGCTTGATATAAATGTTTTTGGCAAACGGCTTTCTTTCTTTTTCAATGCGCACAATAACCTGTTTGAAGAAGTTGCCAAGTTTCGTGCAGCAAGAAGAATGTGGGCGCAGATCATGAAAGAGCTTGGCGCTGCAGACCCAAAAGCAATGATGCTGCGTTTTCATACGCAAACAGGCGGCAGCACATTAACCGCACAGCAACCGCTGAACAATATCAGCCGCGTAACCATTCAAACATTATCCGCAGTATTAGGCGGCACACAAAGCCTGCACACAAATGGCTACGACGAAGCATTAAGTTTACCAACAGAAGAAGCGGCAAAAATTGCGCTGCGTACCCAACAGATCGTTGCTTATGAAAGTGGCGTAACAGATACAGTTGATCCGCTGGCCGGCAGTTATTTTATAGAATCGCTTACTAATGAAGTGGAAACAAAAGCATGGGAACTTATTCGTAAAACAGATGCGATGGGAGGCAGCGTAAATGCTATTGAAGAAGGTTTTATACAGGATGAAATTGCACAAAGCGCTTATACTTACCAGCAGCAGATAGAACGCAATGAAAAGATAATTGTAGGTTTAAACAAATTTGTTGCTGAGGAAAAAAATAATGTACCAGGTTTTAAAATTGATGACAGCATTAGAAGTTTGCAGGTTGAAAAATTAAAGCAACTGAGAAGTAAAAGAAACAATGAAAAAGTAAAAACCTCTTTGCAGTATTTGGATGCTGCCGCGAAAGATGGCACCAACCTGATGCCCTTTGTAATTGAAGCAGTGGAGCATTATTGCACACTTGGTGAAATTGCAGATTGTTTAAGAAATGTGTTTGGGGAGTATAAATAATGCAGCACGAAATGAAAAATAAGAGGCTGTCTCAAAAGTAACAGACAGCCTCTTATTTTTAGAAATATTTATTGCTTCATCCATGTTTCAACGATGTATTTCCCAAGCGCTGCACCCATCCGGAGTCCTGTTTCATTATCTGTACGAAAATGAATACCTGCATAGAACCGTGAGTCTGCACAATCCCGGGCTAATTGTTGAAACGCTTTTGTATCGGCAGGGAAAAAATATGCCAGTACAGCGCTTGTAGTTGCAGAACCCGCGGCATGGCCGGATGGATAACCCGGAAACGGCGGTGTTGATATCAGCGGCTTATAAGTACTGTCGTATTGATCCGGCCTGATTCCCCAGTATGCATATTTCGCATCCATGATTGCAATAGCAGCATCATGATAAGCTGTATGCAATACAGTGTATATTCTTGCAACGGCCGGCGCATCATCCATCATACGGTATTCAAACATCTTCAGGCCTGCCACATCAGACCAGAAGCCAAATCCTCCATTGTTTGCCCAGTAAAAGGCGAGGGAACGGGACTTAAAAGTTTGCCTGAAATCCTTCAATTCTTTCATGTCAGCTTCAAAATCAGGTGGAGCAGGTGGCCTGAACTGATCAGGGAAGCGTAATA
>Ga0187893_10010140_pt1 | contig 14184 bp, 13 predicted proteins | sample MA1701074metaG_FD_139574 | JGI IMG/M metagenome (GOLD analysis project Ga0187893, IMG submission 139574) | White microbial mat communities from a basaltic lava cave in the Kipuka Kanohina Cave System on the Island of Hawaii, USA - MA170107-4 metaG ...
AGCCTGCTCGCCACTCAGCCGCCCTCGCCGCAGCGCGACCGGACGGAGCTGCGGCTGCAGGCCATCCTCGGCACAGCCTTCATGCAGGCCCGGGGTTGGGCGGCCGAGGAGGTCGCCACCGCCTACGCGGCGGCGGCCAACCTCAGTCACGCCGCCGAGACCACGGCGGAAGCGATCTGGATTCTGTGGGGGCAGTGGGTCTATTACCAGGTGCGCGGCCGGATCGACGACGCGCTCGCGGCCAACGTCCGCATTCAGGCGCTGGCCGGCAGCGCGCGCGACCGCGAGGTGGAGCTGGTGGCGGACATGATCGCCCTGCAAGTGCTCCTGTATGCGGGCCGCTTCCACGAATCGCGCGCCCGGTGCGAGGCCTTCGCTCGGCGCTGGGACGCGGACCGGCATCGGGAGCTGACGGATCTCTACTCGACCGATCTCGAGCTCGTGTATGAGGTGCACCACTCGATCGCGCTCTGGATCACGGGCGAAGGCACGGCGGCCGCGGCGGCGGCGCGTCGCGCGGAAGCGCTGGCCGGCCGGCTGCACCACTCGTATTCGGTGGCCTGGTGCAGCGTCTGGGGCAGTCTGGCCGACGTCCTGGTGGGGCGGCTCGAGCAGGCCGCCGCGCGCTGTCACCGCGGCATCCGGATCGCCCAGGAACAGGACTACGCGTACGTCGCCGCCCTGGGGGAAATGATGGGCGGATGGATCGACGGGTTGCGCGGGGATCCGGGACGCGGGGTGGAGCGGATCGCCGCCGGACTGGACGCGTTCACCTCGACCGGATCGGAGATCGTCGTCCCGTTCTTCCGGACCATGCAGGCGGAGCTGCTCCTCCCGCTCGGCCGCACGGACGAGGCGCTCGGGCTGCTGGATCGCGCCGCCCGGCAGATCGAGGAATGGGGGGAGCGCTGGCCGGAGGCGGAGCTGCACCGGGTGCGGGGCAACGCCCTGGCCGCGGTGGCGGGCGATCGACGCGACCCGGCCGCCGAGGCGAGCTATCGCCGGGCGATCCAGATCGCCGAGCGCCAGGGCGCGCCCGGGTGGCAGACGCGCGCGCACGCGGCCCTCGACCACTACCTCCGTCACACTTCGACGGTGGGTACCTGAAATGACCGAACGGCCGTTCGATGCCATCGTCGTCGGCGCGCGCTGCGCGGGCAGCGCCACCGCAATGTTGCTGGCCCGCCGCGGCCACCGGGTGCTGCTGCTGGACCGCAGCGAGCTGCCGAGCGACCTGAAGGCTTCCACCCACCTGGTGTGGCACAGCGGGGTCGCGAGCCTGAAGCGGTGGGGATTGCTGGACCGGCTCCGCGCCACCGGGTGTCCACCGATGCAGCAATTCATTCTCGACCTCGGCCAGTTCGCCCTCAAGGGGTTCGCCCCGCCGGCGGGGGGATCGGTCGACGAGGCCTACGCCCCGCGCCGCTACGTCCTCGACGCCGTGCTGCTGGAGGCGGCTCGCGAAGCCGGCGTGGAGTTCCGGCCGCGCTGTTCCGTGGACGGGCCGATCATGGAGGGCGAGCGCGTGCGTGGCGTTCGCTACACGAATGCGACCGGATCGGCGGTGACGGAGCACGCCGCGATCGTGGTCGGCGCCGACGGACTCGGCTCCGTGATCGCCCGCGCCGTCAAGCCGGCCGTGCGCGACGAGCACCCGCGGCTCCAGGGAATGATCTGGGGGTACTTTCGCGACCTGCCGCTCGAGGGCATGGAGTTCTATTCCCGGCCCGGTCGTATGGTCTTCACGTGGTACACGAACGACGGCGAAACGCTGGCGGGGATCTGTTTCCGCGATGACGCGTATGGCCGCGCCGCGAAACACCCGGACGCGAGCATGCCGGCCGAGCTGGAAGCGCTGGCACCAGGTCTCGCCGAGCGCGTCCGCGCGGCGCGGCGCGAGACCGACTGGGTGACCAGTGCCACACCGGGGGTGGTCCGGGCGCCCACCGGGCCGGGGTGGGCGCTGGTCGGCGATGCGGGGCTTACCATGGATCCGATCTCCGCCGCCGGCATCACCAACGCGTTCCGGGACGCCGAGCTGCTCGCGGCGGCGATCGACCAGGGAACGGTGGAGCGATTCGAGGAACAGCGCGCCCCGGGCTCGCTGCCGCTGTTCGCGTTCAGCCGCGACATGGCCAAGCTCGATCCGCCGCCCCAGGCCATGATCGACGTCTTCATGGCGCTACCGGGCCATCAGGCCGACATCGACGCGTACTTCGGCGTGTTCGCGCAGACCGTGCCGGTGACGCAGTTCTTCGCGCCCGAGAACCTGGCGCGGATCGTGGCCGCCGGCGCTACGCCGTGAGCGGCTGGATCAGCTGGATGATGACCTGGTCGGGTCCCACGAAATAGACGGTCTTCAGGTTCATCGCGGACACGAGCACCGGTGGACTGAGGAACCGCCACGCGGCCTTGAGCCGGGCGTACATCGCATCGATGTCGGTGACGACGAAGCCCAGATGGCGGCATCCGGGCTGGTTCGGCTGCGCGTCGTCGTTGGATGCCGGCGGCGACAGCGGGTTCTGGTAGGTGAGCAGCCGGATGCCGCACGCATTCGGTCCGCCCGCGGGCGCGCTCAGCGGCAGGAACGTGGCCGCCGCGTTGTGATACCCCGTCAGCTCGTCGACCCAGGCGCCGCTCAGGACCTGCGCCGATCCCGCGGTGAAGCCGAACGTGTCGACGAAGAACCGGGCGGTGCCCTCCAGGTCCCGGGTGACGATGTTCACGTGATTGATCACGGGACTCATGCGCCGGCCTGCGTCCATGCGGGAGGCGACACGCCCAGGTGGCGCTGCAGCATTTCCTCCGCCGTCGCGAGCGCGCCCTCCACCCAGCCCTGCGCGTGCGAGTAGCACTCGCCGCAGATGTAGACCGGGAGCGACGGCTTTGGCTGGATGATCCTCGTGCTCACGTCGTAGCTCCGGACGCCCACCGGCCAGAAGTTGGCGCCGCCGCCGTACGGATCGTCGCCCCAGTCGCGATAGGCGGCCGTGTACGGCTCGGGAACGTTCGGCGGGTTGCCGTGCAGCTCGAGCAGCTGTCGGTGCACCTCATCCACCATGCGTTTCGGGGCGGGGAACTTCGACCAGTCCTCGGGGACGGCCGCGGCCGACAGGATGGCCGCATTGTGCGGATACGCCGCCGCGCGCGAGTCACGCAGACTGGCCCAGTAGTCCAGGTCGAGCCCATCATCGTAGATCAGGATCACGGCATGATTGTTCTTCGGGTTCACGGCCCAGTAGTAGCATTGGCGCACCGGCAAATCGGTGACCGACTTGCCGTTCGTGATCCGCTGCGGGCCGCCCGTGCCCGGATCGACCGGTGGCAGATCCTGCCACCAGGGACGCTCGTAGCAAATCCCCAGCTTGAAGAGCGGGATCGGCGTGACCGAGCGAATCAACCTGTGCACGTCGTGATTGGCCGGGTCGAGAACGGCGCCGCTCCGGTCCAGGAGCTCGAGCGACCGGCGCGGCATCGCGAGTATCAGCCGCCGCGCCCGCACCGCGCGAGACCGGTCGCCGCTCTGCAGGGTCAACGTGGCCCCGTCGGCGGCGGCGTCGAAGCGCGTCAACGTCGTCTCCAGCTCGATCGTGCCGCCCAGCTGCTGGACGCGCTCGGTGAGCGTGCCGGGCAGGCTCTCGTAGCCGTCGGTGATGTGGAGGTACTGAACCGTGGGGCCATAGTCGCCGACGTTCCACGAAAAGCCGTCGGCGGCGTTCCAGGTATAGAGGATGCTGTCGTAGCCGCCGCTGTCCTGCGCGAGATCGAGCGCCTCGAGGCTGATCGATCGCAGCATCAGGTACCGCATCGGCAGCGTGTGCAGCGGTGCGCCCTCCCAGGTTCCACGCTCGGCCACCGTGCGCCACTGATCGTCGGTCAGCGTCGTCAAATCCTCCCACTTGCCGATCGTGATGCCGAGCAGCTGCTTGATCGTCGCCCCCAGCACCCGCATCGCCGCGACCGCGGTCACGTTGTCGAGAAACGCCGGCGTGCGCTCGTCACCGGTGAGATTGTAGGGAAGCCTGGTGGCATCGGTCAGCTCCATCTGGCGCAGCAGTTTGCCGCGCAGATAGGCGATGTTCTGGGGCTGACCCGCCGGCAGGCTCTGCGTCGCCAATCCCAGGTGCTCGACCAGCGACGTCACCCAGGGTTGGATGCTCTTGATGTAGCGCATCCCGCCCAGCTCGACCCGCGCGGCGGGGATCAGCGGCGGAGCCACCGACAGGAGCCTCCCCCCCAGCCGATCGCTCGACTCGAAGAGCGCCAGCGACGGCCGCTGCCCCGCGGGCGCCGCATCGAGCAGACGCCAGGCGCTGTAGATCCCGGCCACGCCGCCTCCGACGATGGCGTAGTCGAGCGTCGCGGCGTCGCGCGGCGTCATGCGGCGCACGGCGGCTGGGGAATCGTGGGCCAGCCGTAGGGCGGCATGGGCGTCGTATCGATGTGGGCGACGATCACCTGCGGTCGCCGATTGACCCGGGCCTGGTGGATCGCGGCGTCCAGGGCCTGCTTGAATTGCGCCGGTCCCTGATCCCTGGTGATCGCCACCGCCTGGGCCCCCAGCCCTTCGGAGAACTTCACGAGATCCGGTGCGCCGATGGCGTAGTAGTCTTTCCAGGGCGGCGCCGGTGGAAACAGATCGGCCATGCCCTGGCTGACCATGGCCAGGTCATTGTCGTACAGCACGATGAAAATGGCCCCGATCCCGTACTGGGCGGCCGTCGACACTTCGGCGCCGTGCATCATGAAGGCGCCGTCGCCCGTGATCGTGAGGCAGATCGAATCGGGGTCGGCGAGCTTGCCGCCGATGACCGAGCCCACGCCGAACCCCATGGGGCCCATGCCCAGCGCCGAGTGATAGCGCAGCGGCGGGTCGACCACCAGGTAATGGAGGGACCACCCGACGCAGTTGCCCGCGTCGATGAACACGTGTCCGGAGGACATCGTCTCATTGATCACGCGCACGAGCGCCGCGGGATGCAGGGGAGCGGCGTCAGAGGCCCGGCCCTGCGGGTCGGCGAAGGGCGGCTGGCCGCGGACCTGCGCGATGAGCTGGCGGCGGCCCTCCGTCCGGGCACGATCGGGCTCGCGCTCGGCGCCGAGCGCGCACAGCGCGTCGATCGTGGCTGCCACGTCGCCCACGATGCCCCGCGTAATCGGGAAGTCGCGGCCGATGACGCCCTGGTCCAGATCGACTTGAATGAACTGGTTGGTGGGAATCAGGTTCTTGGAGTACGGCGCCTTCGCCGCGGCGCTGGTCGCGAGCTCTCCCAAGGTCGACGCCAGCACCAGCAGCGCATCGAAGTGCTCCGGGTCGTTCACGTCCTTCATGTACAGGCCCGGCCACGCGCAGGCGGTCATGCCGTAGTTGCGCAGCGACAGGGCGTGCGATTCCGGGAAGATGCCCTTGGCGTCGGGCGTCGTCATCACGGGAATGACGAACTTCTCGACCAGGCGCGTGAACCGCTGCAGCCGCGCCGCGTCGGCGAGCGCCGCGCGCGCGCCGTTGCCGAGGAAGCAGAGCGGCCGGACGGCGCCGCTGACCTCGTCGAACGCGGCCCGCGTCTTCTCGGCATCGGTGCCGCTGGGCGTCGCCCGGTATTGCGCGGGCGACCTGGGAAACGGGATGCGGTAGGGGTCCCGGGGATCGCCGCCGGTCACGCAGCTGCCGGCCACGTCGTTCGGAATGCTGACGTGGGCGGCCCGGGGCGGCTGCGACAGCGCGTCGCGCAGCGCCTGGCGGAACAGGGTGGAGAAATTCGACTGGCTCGACACGACCGTGCTGAATTCGACCGCGTTCCGGTACACGCTGCCGATATCGAGCTTCGCGTCGATCCCTTCCTGGAGATACCCTTCGCCGAAAAATTGCTGCGGGACTTCGCCGCTGATCGTCAGGAGGGGCACGTTCGACGTCTGCGCGTTCATCGCTCCCGTCAGGGCATTGGTCGCCGACGGACCGGAGGTCGTCAGCACGACCCCGAGCTTCCCCGACACCAGGGCGTAGCCGTGCGCGATGTAGGCCGCCCCGGTCTCGTGCCGGCAGATGACGAAGGTGAACTGGTTTCGTTGCAGCTTCAATTCGTTGATCACGTAGATCAGGGCGCCGCCGGGAACGCCGAACACGGTCGTGGCGCCTTCGAGCTTCAGGTATTCGAGCAGCAGCTGGGCGACCGTGAGGTTGCTCTTCTGCGTGACGAACACGTCACTCGCGGCCAGCAGGGGATCGGGTGCCGTGAGACTCATCGCGATGGTCCTCGTGTCGGGGAGACGCTGCGCAACAGTGCTACCCTCGCGCGCGAGCGTGTCAAGGCTTCCGCTCGACCTCGGTCGGCGTCGGTCGTCGCGACAGTCCGATCTGGTCCAGCAGGGCCACGAACGCGGGATCGTCCCGCAACGCGTCGAAAGTCGGTCGCACGCCGAGCCACACCATCTCGACGGACCGGTCGCGCAGGCCCGCGGCGAGCGACTCGAGGGCCGCCGCGCGGCGTCCCAGCGCCAGCTGCACCTGCCCGATCAGCACCGGCGACACGTACTTCGTTCCGGCCATGGTCGCCAGCTCGGCCAGCGCCGCCTCCGCCGCATCGGGCCGACCCGCGAGCGCCTCGGCGCGGGCGAGCGCCGCCAGTACTTCCGCGCTTCGGCCCCCGAGCGCGGCGGCCTGCCGCAACGCGGCGGCGGCCGCGCCGAACGCGCCGGTCTCGGTCAGCGCCTGGCCGCGAAAGTAGTGGGCGAGGGCGAAGCGGTCGTCCAGCTCGAGCACGTCGCGCATGCGATGCAGGGCGTCGTCATAGCGGCGCTCGCAATACGCCAGGAGGCCTTCGGTCGCGCCGACGACGGGCGAGAGCGGATCGAGCTGCCGGGCCCGGCCCAGCTGCGCGCCGGCATCGGCGAACCGTCCCAGCGGCATGAGGACGTGCACCGCGTGCCGGTGAAAGGCGGGCGCGTATTGCGGATTGCTCGCTTGCGCGCGCCGGAAATCCGCTTCGGCCCCCGACCAGTCCCAGTCGTAGACGGCGCGCACGCTGCCCCGGGCCGCCAGTGCCTCGGCCAGGTTGGGCCGCGCGCGGAGCGCGTCCTCGGCGTAGCCTTTGGCGAGCGGGAGCGCCTCCGCCGGCGCCAGGGCGCCGTAGATGCCGAGCATCGCGAACGCATCCGCGAGGCCGGCCTGCGCCGGCGCCAGGGTCGCGTCCCGGGCGAGCGCGCGGCGGAAGAAGTCGACGCTCTGCAGCAACGCCCCCTCGGTGCGCCGGTTCCATACGTGCCGGCCCTTCAGGTACAGCTCATAGGCGGCCAGATCGTCGGTTACCGGAACGGACAGGGGGACCTGGAGCTCGGTGGACAGCCTGGGCACCAGGCGACGCACGACGGTGCGCGCGATGTCGTCCTGCAGGTCGAACAGGTCCGTCATCGGCCGATCGTAGCGCTCCGACCAGAGCTGCAGGCCGTCGGCGACGCTCGTGAGCATGACGGAGGCGCGCAGCCGGTCTCCGGCGGCCTGCACGCTGCCCTCGAGCAGCGTCGCCACGTTGAGGCGCCTGCCGATCTCGCGCGCGTCCAGGCGCTTGTCCTTGACGGCGAACGACGAGGTGCGCGATACCACGCGCAGGCCGTCGACCTGACTCAGCGCATCCTGCAACGCCTCGCTCAGCCCGTCGCACAGGTACTCCTGATCCCGCGCGCGGCTCAGGTCCGTGAACGGCAGCACGGCCACCGAGCGCGCGGCCGCGTCGGCGCGAGACGGGGAGGAGGGCGCCGGCACCGCGCCCCCCCCCTCTCCCGAGACGAGCGCCGCCGCGAATTCCCGGGTGGTGGGAAAGCGATCCTCGGACATCTTGGCCATCGCGCGCGCAAACGCCTGCTCGAGGCTGTCCGGGACTTCGGGACGCAGCGCCCGCAACGCCGGCGCCGGGTCGGTCAGGTGGCGGGCGATGATGGCGACGCTGGTCGGCGCTTCGAACGGCGGGTGCCCGCACAGCATCTCGTACATCACGCACGCCAGCCCGTACTGGTCGCTGCGTCCGTCCAGCGGCTCGGCGCTGGCCTGCTCCGGGCTCATGTAGCCGACCGTTCCCACCGTCAGGCCGGCTTCGGTGAGATGCTCGGCGCCGGCCGAGCCTCCGCCCACGGCCCGGGCGATGCCGAAGTCGGCGACCAGGGCGTGGCCCTGGGAGAGCATGATGTTTTCCGGCTTCACGTCGCGATGCACGATGCCGCGCGCGTGCGCGTAGTCGAGCGCTTCCGCCACCTCCGTGACGATCTGCACCGTGTCGCCGAGCGGCAGGCGGCGCTCCCGCAGCAGCCGCTCCCGCAGGGACTCGCCCTCGACGAAGGGCATGACGTAGTAGAGGAGCCCGTCGACCGTGCCGGAATCGTGCAGGGCCAGAATGCCGGGATGCTGGAGCTGAGCGGTGACGCGGATCTCGCGCAGGAAGCGCTCGCCGCCGAGCTGGGCGCCCATTTCAGGGCGAAATACCTTCAGCGCGACGGGGCGATCGTGCTTCAGGTCCGTCGCCAGGTACACGATGGCCATGCCGCCGCGCCCGATCTCGCGATCGACGCGGTAGCGGTCGCGCAGGCCCTGCTCGAGCCGCGCGCGCATGGTGGCGGAACCGGAGATGGGCATGACGTCCCCCTAAAGACAACGGGATCGTGCGGAGGCGTCAAGCAACACTTGCCGACGGGGCGGGCCGAGGTTCGTTTCCAGCGCTCGCGAGCGGGAGGGCTCCCATGGAGTGGCACGTCCTCGGTCTGAACGCGCTGTACGCCGTCCTCGGCGTGGTGCTGATGTACCTCGCCTACCGGCTCTTCGATCTGCTCACCCCATCGGTCGATTTCGCGGCGGAGCTGAAGAAGGGCAACGTCGCCGTCGCGATCTTCATCGGCGCGCTGTTCGTGGCGATCGCGCTGCTCATCGGCGGCGCGCTCAATTGACCCACGGCGCTGGCGTGTTGGTGATCCTGTTCGCCTGCGGCGGGTGGGTCGAGGCGCAGACGCTCGATCGCTTCGACCCGGTGTTCCGCAAGTACGCCAAGCGCTATTTCGGGCCGGCGTTCGACTGGCGGGTGTTCAAGGCGCAGGGCATGGCCGAGAGCCGGCTCGATACCGCGGCGCGGAGCCGGGTGGGCGCGCGGGGGATCATGCAGCTCATGCCGTCCACGTTCGAGGCGATCCGGTCGCGCGCGCCCGAGCTGGAGTCGATCGACGATCCCGAGATGAACATCGCGGCCGGGATCCGGCACAACCGGGCGCTGTGGCGGCTGTGGTCGGAGGCGTCGACGCTCGCGGACCGGCGCCGCTTCATGTTCGCCAGCTACAACGCGGGGCGGACGACGATCCGGCGGGCGCAGCGCGTGGCGCGACGGGCGCAGCTCGATCCGCAGCTGTGGGCGAGCATCGTGACCGTCGCGCCCCGGGTCTATCGCTGGCGGCAGGGGCAGACCCTTCACTACCTGCGTACTATTGATATGTGGCTCGGCCAGCTGGACGAGCAGGGCCGGCTCAGCGGCCGGCGGCGGCTGCATACGTTGCCTGAGCGATAACCCGGGGGTGTGCGATGCGACGGTCTGCGGTCATCGGTCTGTGCGCGGTCTCGATCCTGACGCCGGTCGCGGCGCAGGAGCACGCGCATCACGGCACCGAACGCCTGGGACGCGTGGCGTTCCCGGTCTCCTGCACCGCGGAAGCGCAGCGGCGCTTCGAGCGGGCGCTGGCGTTGCTGCACTCGTTCTGGTGGGACGAAGGCGAGCGCGCCTTTCAGGCCGTGGCGCAGGCGGACTCCACGTGCGCCATGGCGTACTGGGGGCTCGCGCTGGCGCGGTGGCGCAACCCGATCGCCGGCGGGCCGGGCGCGGCCGATCTGCGCGCCGGGCAGGACGCGGCACAGCGCGCGACGGCGTTGGGCGGCCGCACCGATCGCGAGCGCGACTACATCGGGGCGGTGGCCGCGTTGTACGGGGACACGGGCACCGTGCCCAACATCGCGCGGCTGCGCCGCTACACCACGGCCATGGAACGGGTGTACGCGCGCAACGGCAAGGATCCCGAGGCGGGAATGTTCTACGCGATCGCCCTGACCGCGTCGGCGCCGGCGGGCGACACCAGCTTCGCCCAGCAGCGGCGCGCGGCGGCGATCCTCAATCCGCTGTTCCGCGCGCACCCCGACCATCCCGGGCTCGCGCACTATCTCATTCATTCCAACGACACGCCGCAGCTGGCCGAGCTGGGGCTCGAGGCGGCGCGCCGCTACGCGGCGATCGCGCCCACGGCGCCGCACGCCCAGCACATGCCGTCGCACATCTTCGTCCGGCTGGGCCTGTGGGACGAGGCCGTGCGCTCGAACCGGGAGTCGTATCGCGCCGTCACGGTGGCCCGGGGCGGGCGGAGCGGCCCGCTCACGGCCGATCAGCTCCACGCCATGGACTACATGGTCTATGGCTACCTGCAGCGCGGCCAGGACAGCGTGGCGGGGACGGTGGTCGCGGAGGCGCAGGCCGACAGCGCCGCATCGCCGGCGCAGGTGCTCGTGGCCGGTTACAACCGGAACGCGATGCTGGCGCGGCTGGCGCTCGAGCGGGGGCGGTGGGCGGAGGCGGCCCGCCTCCCCATGCGCGTGGTACCGGGGGCGCCGCCCGCCGAAATGGTCACCCGCTTCGCGCGCGGCGTCGGCGCGGCGCGGGGCGGCGATACCGCGCAGGCGCGGGCCGAAATCGCGGCGCTGGCCGCGATCGAGGCGGAGCTGGTGCGGCGCGGCGATCCGTACTGGCCGCGCGTCGTGCGCGTCAAGCAGCGGGCCATCGCGGCCTGGATCGCGCTCGCGGCGGGCGACACGGCGGGCGCCGTGCAGGAAGCCCGCGTGGCCGCCGACTCCGAGGACGTGGTGGGCAAGCACGCGGTGACGCCGGGCGAGGTGGTGCCGGCGCGGGAGCTCGAAGCCGACATGCTGCTCGGGCTGGGTCGCGTCGAAGCGGCGCGGCGGGCCTACGAGCACGTGCTGACGCTCGAGCCGCACCGGGCCCGGAGCGTGTTCGGCGCGGCGCGCACGGCGGAGCTGGCCGGTGATCGCGCCGCGGCCGCATCCCGCTACCGGGACTTCCTCGAGCTGATGGCGCCGGCCGACGGCGACCGTCCCGAGCTAGCGGTGGCGCGCGCGTTTCTCAACCGAACCTAGGGATCACACGCGCACTGCTCCCGGCAGGTCCCGCAGCCGGTGCCGCAGGGTCGGGTGCGTGCGCCAGACGAGCCAGCCCATGGCGAGCACCGCGAGCAGATTGGCGACGAACACGGCCACGACGCCGAGCACGCCCAGCACCCACTGGGCCACGAGCGCCAGCCCGGTGACCACCAGCGCCTCGAGGACGATCGCGGCGAGGGCGATGAGCATGAGCATGTCGGGCGTGCGCTCGATCTGCCGGGCGAGCGCCACGAACACGACGCCTGCGACCGCGAACGCGGCCACGTGCACGATGGTGTAGGCGGCGACGACGCCCGCGTGCAGCTGCATCTCGGTGACGTTTGAAGCCCCGAACAGCAGGGCGGACCCCAGCGCCGCGGGCGTGCGCAGCGCCTGGCCCGCGGCGACATCGAGGACCAGGAACCACGCCATCACGACCGCGGCGCCGACGAGACCGGTGACCAGCCCGCGCGTGAGGAACGGATGCCCCTTGAGCGCGGCCAGCCCGAAGCGGCCGTCCGCACCGGCGCTGCGGTGCAGGAACGTCATCAGCACGAAACCCGACACGATGTTGGCGGCGATGACGTGGTGCCATGGCACCACGGCGGACAGGCGCACGCCGGTGAGCAGCAGCCCGGCGTAGAAGACCAGCTCCTGCACCACGATGCCGAACAGCAGGCCGAGCAGCAGGCGCGGAGCCGTGTGCAGCAGGGCCATGAGCCACGCGGCCGCGATGCCGAGGAACGCGAACACCCCGAAGTGGAGCAGCGTGTAGGCCGCCACGAGGCGGAACGTCGGGGCGGCGACCGGCTGGTGGGAGAAGGCGCCCGCGAGCGCGGCGGGGGTCTGGAACGGTTGACCGCGCGCTGCGTCGACCACGAGGAACCAGAGCGCGACGACGAGGCCGGCGAGGATGCCGCCGAGCGCGCCGTGCGCGATCATCTCATGCGATTGCCGTTTCATCGGTCAGCCCTCCCGCGACCGATGCCCTCCCGGGCTACTGACTGGGCGCAGTACCCGGCAATGGCAGGTCGCTGTTCCAGATGTCGTGAGCCATCAGCCACTGCCCGTTCTCCTGGACCCAGTGCGCCATGTATTTGCCGGAATCGACCGGTGGCATGCCGGGGGGCAGCGTCGCGCCCGCGGGGAAGGTGAAGGTCCAGCGTCCCACCTCGGTAGCCGAGGGACCGCTCGCCCAGACCGCCTCGGCGCGCAGCGCCAGCGTCGGGGACGGCGTCATCGTCTTGAGCACGGTGAAAAACGCGGTGATCGAGTCACGGCCGCGCACCGGCGCCATGTTGGGTGGCATCATCACGGCCGTGGGGTGATAGAGCTGCGCCAGCGAGTCGGCGTACCCGGCGGCGGTCAGACGCGCCCACGAGGCGTTGGCGGCGTCGATGGCCGCGCGCGCCTCGGCGGTGGTGTCGGGCGCCGAGCCCGGCGCGCACGCGAGGGCAACGAGCAGAGTGAGCGTGAGACCGGAAGGAACGCGCATCGGTAGGCTCCGTGAGCGGGCGAACAGGTGACGATAGAGCCCGGCGGGCGGACCCGCAAGGATGTAAGGCGGCCGTCCTGGCGGAATGTTGCCGCCGAAGTAGGGCCGTAGGTCACAGAGCCGGGCGCTCGGGCGCCCGCATGTTTGCCTCCCCTCTGTCGGGAGGGCTCATGGAATGGAATATCGTCGGTCTCAACTTTCTGTACGCCGGTCTGGGCGTGGCGCTCATGTATCTGGCGTACCGGGTGTTCGACCTGCTCACGCCCCGCGTCGACTTTCCCGCGGAGCTGAAGCGGGGCAACGTGGCGGTCGCCGTGTTCAGCGGCGCGCTGTTCGTCTCGATCGCCATCATCATCGGCGGGGCGCTCAATTGAGGTCATCCGCCGGCATGCTGGCGCTGTTGCTCGCCGGCGCCGCGGAGGTCGCGGCCCAGCGGGCGGGCGGTCCGGCGGTCGACCGCTTCGATCCGTACTTCCGCAAGTACACCAGGCGGTTTTTCGGGCCGGCGTTCGACTGGCGGCATTTCAAGGCGCAGGGGCTGGCCGAGAGCGGCCTCGACGCGGCGGCGCGGAGTCGGTCCGGGGCGCGCGGCATCATGCAGCTCATGCCGTCCACGCTCGAGCGGATCCGCTCGCGCGCGCCGGATCTCGAGTCGGTCGATGATCCCGAGCTGAACATCGCGGCGGGCATCAAGCACGATCGGGCGCTGTGGGTGATGTGGCCGCGGGCGGCGACGCCGCTGGATCGCCGTCGCTTCATGTTCGCGAGCTACAACGCCGGCCTCATCACGATCCTGCGGGCGCGGCGGGTGGCGCGGCGCCGGGGCCTCGACCCGACGCGGTGGGCCAGCATCGAGGCGGTGTCGGCGCGCGTGTGGCGCTGGCGACAGCGCCAGACGATCAGCTATCTGCGGAAGATCGAGGCGTTCCGGGCGCGGCTGGATGCGGACGGACGGCTGGTTACCAGGATTCAGGACGTCAGAGGCCGACGCCGAGGGCCGTAGCGGCGCCGGCGAGACGTCGATCCAGCGTCCATACGGAGAGCCGGTCCAGCAGGGCGGATGCGAGCAGATGTGCGTCCACCCAGCCGATCCCTCGCCCCCAGAGCGGCACCCGGTCGATTAGGGCCAGGACCTCGGCGTGCTCGGCCACCCGGGGGGCCTGGAGGGCCTGCAAGTCGCGGAGCACGTCCGCGCGCCGAGTCAATCGACCCAACGCGAGTTCGCCGAGGACGAAAGGATGCACCACCACGCGATCCTGTTCCAGGAGGCGCGCCAGCTGGGCGTTGCCGCGTCGCCAGAGGTCGACCCAGACGGAGGTATCGACGAGGATGATCACCGGCCGCGCCGCGGTCGGCGGCGGGGGACGGTGGTCAGGTCCGGCATCGTGCCACCCAGGGCTGCGAGTCGACGAGCCGCGGCGCGAGCGATGAGGGCTTCGAGGCCTGCGCGAACCAGGGCGGTCTTCTCGCTGATGCCGGTGAGGCGGCGGGCCCGCGGCGTGACCTGGCTCGTGAGGCA
>Ga0187893_10010141_pt1 | contig 14181 bp, 12 predicted proteins | sample MA1701074metaG_FD_139574 | JGI IMG/M metagenome (GOLD analysis project Ga0187893, IMG submission 139574) | White microbial mat communities from a basaltic lava cave in the Kipuka Kanohina Cave System on the Island of Hawaii, USA - MA170107-4 metaG ...
AGCACGATTTGTGCGAAGAACGGCGCATCCTTGCCTATGGATGTTTCGGTGATGGCCTGGGCGCGGCCCAGCTCGGCGTGGGCTTTGGCATACTCCCCTTGCAGCAAGTAGGTTCGGCCTAGCTCCATCAAGACATCCGCGAAATGGGGATGATCGGCCTCATGGGGCTGTGTCACAGTGTTCACGGCACGCTCCAAATAGGCTCGAGCTTGATCGTAGTCGCCCAGCTTTCGCGAGGTCATTCCAACCAGCGTCAGCGCGCACACCAACCGGTTACCAGTTTGCCCGAGCTGTTCCAGGACGGCGACTTGACGAAGTCCGAGCTCGAGCGCGTAGAGATATTCTCCCCTCATACGAAACACGTGGCCCAGGCTGCCAAACAAATCGGCTTGCAGCTGCGGATCACCGCCCATGCGGTCGATGGCGGCTTGCGCCAGCTTGCCCCACTGCTGGGCCTCCTGCGAGCGAAACTGTATATAGCCGAGCACGTTCACGAGCAAAATGGTGGCTTGCGCGCGGACTTCGTCCATCTTGTTGGCGTCGGCGGTTGCCAAGGCCTGCATTGCCGCTTCTTCTGCGGCTGGATCGAACGCTTCACCATGAAGGCGACCGAGTTGCAGCCATGACTCCGCTTCCAGAGGGCCATATCCGAGCTGTTTGGCCTCCGTCAAAATCACGCGCGTCTTGTCCAAGCCTTCTCGGGTCTTCCCCGATTCTCCGAGCATCTTGGACTCCTCCAACTGCTGCCGTAACTCGTCGACACGTGCACGGATCTCGGGATCTTTGGGTGGTTGCACACCTCCATCCACGGGTAGTGCGGCCAAGATCACCAGTACGGCTGCCGCCGCTATTCCTGCACCGGCCAAGGCCACGCGGCGAAGCGGCCGTGCTCGTCCCTCTCGCCTGAGCTCCAACAACAAGGCGTCCATGGTTTCATGGCGATCGTTGGGTTCAGGTGAAAGACCCCGTTTCAACACGGCGTGCATCCATGATGGCACTGGCACATCGACCGCAGGCGGCGGTAGTTGCCCGCGGAGCTTGGCGCGATACAGCTCGTCGACCGTAGAACCACGAAACGGCAACTCACGATAGAGGCATTCGTACAGCGCAACGCAGAAACCGTACTGGTCCGTACGAGCATCGGTCTGTTGAGCACGATGTTGTTCTGGAGCCATGTAGTTCGGAGTGCCAAGCACGGTTCCGGCCAAAGTGACGTCGCCGCCCAACGTGCCGATGTCCTGCTGGGTCATCGAGGGCTGCATCTCGGAGGCCGACGCGGCACGTGCCAACCCGAAATCCACGACCCTCGCTTCACCGTCGTGTCCGACCACGACATTGTGCGGCTTGAAATCTCGATGCACGAGACCATGCGAGTGCGCGGCTGCCAGTCCGCGTCCCGCCGCCACGAATACATCGCGAATTTCCTGCCATGATCGGTCGGGTACGCGTATCCAGTCGGATAGACTCTGCCCCTCTATCAGCTCCATCACGACGAACACACCCGAGGGCGGAACGTCGATTCCGGCCACAGCGGAGTCCACGTCCTTCAAATCGTACGTCCCCACGTCGTACACCGAGACGATGTTGGGATGTGTGAGTTGAGCGAGAGCCTGGGCTTCCCGTAACAGCCGCGTGCGGTGTTCCTCCACACGGTCGTCGCCCTCGAGCACCCGTAGCAGCTTGATCGCCACTTTCCTGCAAAGCTTGGGATCCCATGCGACATAGACGAGGCCCGCCCCGCCGATACCAATGCGCTCTCGCAGCACGTAACGCGAAAGTGAAGTCGCCTGGGCACGCCGTCCTTCGAGGCCGGAAAGCACCGCCTCGAGCGTATGCTGCTCGTCTTCGGGCGCCGGTGGCCGGCCCAAACGCATGAGCTCGACGACACGCGCGTCGCTGGCGTGTTCAGACACGACGCGAAGATTGTGCGCGACGACGGCGTGGAAAACAGGCCCAGACGTGTTCATCTGGCAAAACGAGGCCATTGGGCGAGATACGCGAGACTGCGGCAAGACCGCCTGGTCGATGTGAGCGCCCGGGAACCACGTCGATGAGCGATCGAATGTCATCAGGAAACTTACTTCTTGCCACCCATCGAGCGATAGCGATAGCGATAGTGATCGCAACGAAGGTTGGTCGCGAAACGTGAACCGTGGATCGAGCGGCACAACGTTCGCTGCTCGCTACGTTTACGACGCAACAGTTGACAGTACGCCCTGCTCCAGCGTAGCGTAGTATGCGCGTGAGCACGTCCACCGGTAGCGGCGGAGAAACCGACATCGATCTGATGAAACGTTGGCGTGACGGCGACAGCTCCGCTGCGCAGATCCTCGTGAAGCGCTATTTTTCGCTCGTCTACAGGTTCTTCGCGAACAAGCTCGACCAAGGCGTCGAAGATCTCGTTCAGCACACCTTCCTGGCGTGCGTGGAGGGTCAACAGCGGTTCGATGACGAGCGCGGTACTGCGTTTCGAGCCTATTTGCTCGGAATCGCCCGGAATGTACTACTCAAGCACTACCGTCAGCATCAGCGAAGATTCACGAAAATCGACCCATTGAACGTCCCGCTCATGGATCTACGGGCGGCCAACCCGAGTCGGGTCGTGGTCGCCAGACGAGAGCAAGAGGTATTGATGCGAGCCCTGCATCGCCTTCCACTCGACTATCAGATCACGATGGAGCTGTTTTATTGGGAAGACCTTTCGACGCCCGAGATCGCCAAGGTCCTGGGTGTGGCTGAAGGAACCATCAAAGCCCGCCTCCATCGTGCCCGTCACATGCTCATGCGCGCCATCGAAGAGCTCGAACCGTCGGGAGAGCTCCGAAATCGTTCACTATGGGAGCTCGGGCAGTGGACCAACGGCCTACGCAATTTTTTCAAACACTCCACTTAGTCGAAAGCTCCGTTGACGGTTCACGTGTCGAGCGCGATCCGATGGTACGCTCCGTGGCGTGTCGGCCCGGGACGAGCGCTCCGATCAAGAGCTGATGCACGCGTACGTCGGTGGAGACGTGGCCGCATTCCGATCGTTGTTCGAGCGCTGGACACCGTCGCTACTGCGCGTGTTTTGGACGGCTGGTCCCACCGAAGCGCAAGACCTCGTTCAGCACACGTTTTTGCTGCTCCATCGAGCCCGACGAGACTTTCACGGTGACGCACCCCTACGGCCTTGGTTGCTCACCATTGCGTTGAACGTGCTTCGTGAGCATTGGCGTAAGCAGCGGCGACGCCCGGTCGTCCAGCTCGAACGAGAACCTGTCGCCGAGGATTCGGGGCAGGATGCTCGAATCGAGCAGAACGTCCGTGATGCTGCTTTGCGAGCCGCGCTGGCTCGCCTTCCTCGCTTGCAGCGCGAAGTCATCATGTTGCATTGGTTCGAAGATCTCGGGTTCGCGGAGATTGCCGAGATCGTCGGCGCCACGCCGGGAGCCGTACGCGTACGCGCATTTCGCGGCTACGAGCAACTTCGCGCGTGTTTCGGAGGCGACGCGAACGAGCGTGCCCGCGAGGCCACATCCAACGTACTGCCGGGGAGTAACCGTGGAATGCCGTGACATCCATCGATTGCTTCGTGACGCGCACGTGCCCGAAGGCCCAAGCGTCGACGCACATCTCAGCACATGCGATGCATGTCGGTCCGTGTGCGAAGCCAGCAGTGGACTGAAACGTGCGCTTGCAAACGCTTCCACATCGCAATCCCGGGACGTCGAAGATCTGTGGCGCTTCGTCCAACGCGATGTCGCGGCCGAACGAGGACCCCGCGCATGGGCGAGCAGCCAGCCGTCTTGGCGCCGATGGCTGGTGGCATGCCTCGTCGCCCTGGGATTGGTCGTAAGCGTCGGATGGTTCTCGCCTCGTCCAGACCTCGACGCGTTTGCCGATACGCGCTCGTGGCTGATCCTGTCGTTGCTCCTGACGTGTGTCTTTGGGCTGTCGTTCGCTGCGTTGACCTCGCCGCTGCGGGCGCGGACAGGTACTTTGGGCTGGATACGCAGTCGGACTGCCATCACCGCTGCCATCGCAGCGAGCGTGCTGATCGCGCTTGCTTGTCTGCCCGAGGCACATACCGATCATCCGGCGTCGCTGCTTGGCGTCGACGACGATCTCGCTCGTCGCGCTGCCGCGTGTTTCATGTATGGATCGGTGAGCATTTTGCCGTTTTTGTTGGTGCTCGCGCTGGTCGATCGACGAGAGGCAAGGCCGTCTCCGACCCTGATGTTGGGGGTGATCGTCGGCGGTTTGCTCGGCAACGTCACGTTGCTCTTGCATTGCTCGCTAACTGCGTCCATTCACCTGCTTTTGGGTCATGCAACGCTCGGGCTGGCGGCATTCGTGGTCGTGAGCATCGCCATGCTACGGGCGCGATGACGGATGGACGTGCCGAACCGCCGCGGTGGGTTCGGAGCAATCTCGCCCATCGTGATTGGCCGGGGCTCGCTGCTAGCCCGACTTCGTGATGACGACGTGTGTCGCTTTCTTGCTGGGCACGTGCTCTGTGACCCGATAGCCGAGCGCGGGCAGATCGATACCCGCGAAAAGATGCTCGCCCGAGCCGAGCATCACCGATGAGATCGCGAGGTGCATGTCGTCGATGAGTTTCTCGCCCAGACCAGCCTTTCCAGGATTCATCTGGCCAGGCCCCGCGTACCGGTCCGAACATGTTGCGCCCCAGGATCCAGGCAAGGTATTCACCGTCGATGAGCTATTCTCGAAATTTTATCCCCTTCCTTGGCTCTCCCTCCCCTCCAAGACTGATCCCGTGCAGCGGATGTGCGGTTGTCGCGTGGTTGGTGGCTTGCACGGCGTGCCAAATCGACGACGATGATGGTGCAACAAGTCGAAGCGAAACGCGGTCCCTCGAATCGAGGGACGCCGGCCTTGATGTCATTCGCGAACAAACCGTCATCCATCTCGAACCGGAGAAGGTATTGCGGCCGGCAGCCGCGCCTGAGGAGCTGTTGGGCACTTCCTGTGTCCCCGAGGATTTCGTAGTGCCGCTCGCGTTGTCTTGGATGGCAGTACCCGATGTCGGACTTGCAGAGAATGTCTCACCGTCAGCGCTAGAGCTGCGCTTGCAGAACAACCTCGCCGTCGACATCATCGCGCGGCTTCGGTTCACCGTGGATGCTGCAACGCGTGAGACTTGGACCGTTGAAGCACCAGAAATCAAGCTTCCAGCGGGAAGCTCGGCCATCCATGAGTTCGATTTGCACGCGTTGCCCCTACCTGTCGACGACATGCGTACATCCGGCATGGTGGTTGCTTCGGCATCGGTAGTCGACGAAAACACGGGCAAAAGCGAGCTGAGTGCCGCTTCTCCGCCGCTTTTCTGGCACTACGGCACCCGAGATTCGTTGACCACCAAATCGTCTCGTGCCTTCACGGTCTACGATGAACTGACCCTGGAGCAGATTTGCAAGGGCGGCGATCTCACGGGAGTAACGACAAAAAACGCCTTGGATCCTCTGCTGGAGGGGAACAGGCCGATCGTTTTGCGCGTGTTTTCGGGGGAAGTCGCGATTGTTACGCAGGGAAAAACAACCCCCCAGGACCTCGTGAAAATGGGGCTTCTTGAGCCCATTGCTGCGCTACCAGAGGGGGTGGAGCCATGAACGTGTACGAACGGAACGCTCACCGACTGACCTCCACGGTCCGCTGCCGCACACGCCAGCGCCTGGCGGGTGGGTCGGTGGGTGGGCCGACAGCAACGGCTGCCATTTTTTCCCCACGCCGGACGCTACGGCTGACGCAACGGTCATCATTTTACCCTCCTTAAAACTCCCTACGACTTGGAGCGGTTCAATGCCGGCGACACCATTGGCGGACGGCTTGAAACTTCGTGGGATAGCGCTGGCACCAACAACGATTGGCTGCGATTCCTATGGGATTTCTACACGGTAGACAACTGCGTCTCGAACCCGTGGACCTATACGTTGCTCAACATCTACCGCGAGACTCGGCGTAACGGCGGGTTGACCAAAGGCAACTATTACACGAAAACGAAGGCTGCCATGGAGGAGCTTTACTCAGACGGTTGTCTGCGTGGTTACTTCTCCAGCTACGCACAATGGAACGGAGTGGACAATGACACGTAATCAACTTGCGTTTGTGGCGGTTGCTCTGGTTGCCGCCGCCTGTGACCCCAAAGACAGCGGCGAGGACCAGAACGCCCCGACACGTTGCATCCCGAGTGACCTTGAATATGAGGATCCCGTGCTAGACCGTTGCAACGCGTACTTCGATGTCCACGTTTGCTGTTTCCCCCCCGATCCGCCTTCCGACGGCCTGGACTGGGGTGGGAGATGTGCGTTGAGCAGCAAAGAGCTCAACAACGGTTCGCCGGCGCCCGCCGAGTGCCCCATGCTGATGATGCCCGCGTTGCAGTGTGCAATCGATGTAGCCGGCCGAAGCTGCGCGGAGTTCAGTCGCTTCCACACAGGGATCAGGAGTTTTGAGCCCCGCGAAGGAGGTGGCCCGCCTACCGATACCACCATGCCCTGTTACGCAGAGATTACTGCGTTATGGGACGCTGGCTGCGAGCCCTACATGTGGTAACCGGCCGTTGACACGTGGCCGCCCGCGTGATCGTGGCCGCGCTCATGACCGGGAACGACACGTAATCGTGATCAAGGGTCGACGAGCTTGGTTAGCATCGCCACGATCCGCTCGAGCGGCTCTTGAGCCACACACGTCGATCAGTTCGTCGACTCGCATGACACCGATGTGGGGAGGACTCCATCGCCGAGCTTCTGAGTTTCCGAGTCGACGAAGCGTCGCGACGCATGAGCCTCGTCGGTGTCGGCATTTTGCTGTGGGACACCCTGAGGTTACGTGTGTTTGGCACGCTCCGACGCAGAGCCGTCGACTTCCCGCGCCGCGAATGGTTTCATCCCGCGTCATGAATGCAAGCGCCTCGCCATCGGGACCCACGATGCCGTCTCTATTCGCGCACATCCCGTTCCGGTTTTATCAGATACTTCACCTTACGCGCCATGAACAGCTTACGACGACGCCTTGGTTCTGTCGCGACGCTCGGGCTCGCGCTCGCATGCAACGACGTGAGTGAGCCCACCAAAGATACTTTCGAGATCCACTATCCCAGCGCGACGTGGCTCGTCGACGACGGCAACGGTGGCTTGCTCGAACAGGTCGTGGTCACGAACGGAACCCTCGACTGTGAACGTCCCACTGACTACGACCCGTGTCATCCGAGCGGGATCTTGTGGAGGATGGGATTCAATGGCCGTGTGCTCGTGGAGGGTCCCCTCGACTTGTTGGACGATAGCGTCGTGTTCAGCGGCACGGAATTGCGAATGGATCCCGTGACGTGCGAGCTTCACGGCCCGATCGATGACATGCCATTCGAAGACATCGAAATCGAGATCCTCGAAATTACCGAGACCGATATGCTTGGACGCATCGTCCTTACGCCCACATTGTACCAGGGCGTGGATGGTGCGGAGGTCACAGACGTGACATTCAGAGCGCCCCGCTGCGGCGAGATCTTGTGACGCGGCGCGAGTTCTTCGAGACGACGGGTCGAGCTCACGTCCGGGCCAGTCGGGCGAGGTTTTTGACCATGCGGGCGGCCGAACGAGCACGCCCCAACAAGCCGCGCCCGTAGAGCACACCCACGGCGTTTTGGAACAACTCGAACGTCTCGGGACGCGTGGGATACACGGCGAGCCCTCGCCCTACCGGGAAACGGTCGGTCACGACGGCTTTTTCGTTGCAGCATGCTCGCAGGCCTTCACGGCCGTTGATGCGCCCGAAACCAGATAGCTTGAGACCACCGAACGGAAGCGACTGGACCATGTACGCGAGGCCGTAGTCGTTCACCACGGTCATCCCCGCGTCGATGCTGGCAGCGATCCGTTCACCCCGCGCACGATCGCGCGTGAACACGCTCGAACCCAGTCCATACGGACAGTCGTTCGCGAGCCGAACGGCTTCCTGTTCGGAAGCTACGCGCATCACCACCATGACCGGGCCGAACTGTTCCTCTTGTGTGATGCGCATGTCATGCGTGACGTCGACGAGAACGGTCGGTTCGAAGTACGTACCCGGCAGACGGGTATTACGCCTGCCACCCGTGAGAACACGCGCGCCTTTGGCTACGGCATCGTTGACGAGATCTTCGAGGATCTCGAGCTGCCGTGGCATTGTCATTGCACCAACGTCAGCTTGTCCAGCCAGTGGAGGTCCTTGCCGCAACGCCTTGGTGCGTGCCGTCACCGCCTCGACGAAGCGATCGTATACGGTTTCGAATACATAGATGCGTTCTGCTCCTACGCACATTTGCCCGCACGCCGTGAACACACCCAACATGGCGTTGTCGACTGCGCGGCTCAAATCGGCATCGTCGCAAACGATTAGCGGATCTTTGCCACCGAGCTCGAGCACCACGGGTGTGAGCGTGTCCGCGGCAGCCGCCATGACCTTCTTGCCGTTTTGTGGCGAGCCCGTAAAAAACACCTTGTCCACACCGGAGGTCACGAGCGCAGAGCCAGTGTCGGCCCATCCCGTCACGACCTGCACGAGCTCCGGAGGATGACCATGCTCACGCAATGCTCGTTGCAAGATCTCCAGGTAAAACGGTGCCGACCACGACGTCCACTCCGATACCTTCGCGATCACGGCGTTGCCTGCAAACAGCGCGGGGATGGTCGGGCAAAACAGATTGTGGAACGGGAAATTCCACGGGCACAACACGCCGATCACCCCGAGCGGGGGATACTCCACGCGAGCCACCTTGGTCACGAGAAACCCCGAACTGCGTCGTTCGGGCGACAGATCGCGTTCGCCGTGCGCAAGCACGTAGCGCAGCTTCTCGCATACTGGAAATACTTCACCCATCGCAGCATCGACCATGGTCTTGCCGGAATCTCGAGCGGCGACACGACAGATGTCTTCCTGATGACCAACGATGTATTCGAGCACGTCGCGCAGCACCGCGCGACGCTCGGCAAAGCTCGTGCGTGCCCACGCCGGTTGTAAACTACGTGCCCGCCGTACACACGCGACCACTTCGTCGCGCGTCACGACCGGGACGTATGCGAGCAAGTCACCCGTAGCGGGGTCGTGGCATTCGATGAGCTCACGCTCACCCGCGTGTCGGCTCGAGGAAACCATCGAATCAGATCGCCGCGGCCTTCTGCTCTGCCAGGTGCTCTTCCCACTTTCGAACGGTGAGGTCCTGAAACATCGTCACCGCGGGATTCAGCTCGGCGACCGGAGCTCGAAAATTGTCCTCGTAGCCCTCCTGCTCGGCCTCGACCGCAAAACCGTCTTCTCGCAAAAGTGGTGCCATGACAAACACGTTCATCGCCCTGAGCAAGGGTGTCATCAGCTGTCGCGGCATGCGTAGTGGTAGCAGAGGCAGCTTCACGACTTTGTGATAGTAGTAAAACAAGAAAAATGCTCGGGTGGTGCGCTGGTCGATGGGCAACACGAAACACCAGTGGCGAATCCAATCGTCGGTGTTGGACCACTGATAGGGATATTCGTAACACAGCGTCATGTGGTTGGTGTTGACACGCTCGCGATCGAGAAACAGCTTGTAGAGCGGACCGCCGGCGACTTTGGTGTCGTATTCGACAAACACGCGATCGTCTTGTGTCTCGTAGCGCGTCAACTTGGCATCCGCGAACGGTTTGTACCTCCGGTGCAGAAATTCGTGGGTGAAGTCGGATACGTTGTCGATGATCATCGAGTGATGTGCCCGCCACGTGAAGTCGATGGGTACACAGGCCCACCGCTCGGGGCCCTCGAGCTCCGGAATCTCCGGCATGGGCGTGATATCTGCTCGTGCCGGATCACCCGGAAAAATCCAGATGAGCCCGTAACGTACGCGTACGGGATAGCTGCGAAGTTGGATCTTCGGCAACGGACGACCGAAGCGCTCGTGTGGAATGTCGACCAGTCGCCCGCAACCGTCGTACGACCAACCATGATAGGGACACACGACGTTGCATCCTTGCACCTCGCCGAGCGAGAGCTTGACCTGCCGATGGGCGCAGCGGTTGGCCATCGCATGCAACACTCCATCGACACCGCGATAGACGAGGATGGATTCCCCCCAGAACTTCACCTCCACCGAGCTACCTGGTTTGACGTGCTCGTCGTACTCGGCGGGATACCAATAGTGAGGGTTCATGCCTGCGGCACGAACTCGTTGGCGGCGGTTCTTGGCCTCATCGAAGCTCGGGATGGCAGGCTTGTCCATGGTGACTCCTCGTTGTCATTCCGCCGCAGGCGGCGTCTGCTGCGGTGGTTCGCGATCGACACGGCGGTGGGGGACGACGACGCTCGTGCGGACCCGGATCATCTTGCGTGACAAGAAAAATTCGTGGGCGTCTTCGAATGCGCGTCGCATGCTGGTCGGACGAAAACCAAGCTCGGTTTTGGCTTTCGTGGTGTCGGCGTGCCGGTGCATCCGCAAGATGCGGATCGCACCCGGCGTTAGTTTTTGATGCACATTCGGGAACAGACGCTTGTAAAACGGCGTCGCTAGCGACGCGATCGCGGCCATCATCGGCACGGGAAGACGCATGGGCATGCGCCTCATGCCAGTGACTTCTCGTAATACGTGCAACATCTGTTCGAGTGTCATGAACTCGGTACTGAAGATGTATTTTTGCCCTGCCCTGCCGGCTTTCATGGCAAGTACGTGGCCTTCGACGATGTCACGCGAGGCCACGAACTCGAATCCACCCGGAATGTAGGCACGCACGTTTCCACTCACGAAATCGCAGATCGTCTTGCCCATGCGCGACGGAATGAAATCGTTGGGCCCCACGATCGCGCATGAGGTTGCGATTACGACAGGTACGCCGTCCGCCACGGCCTTCAAACACTCATGCTCCATCAATACCTTGGAGCGTGCATAGGGCAAATGCTGTGCGAACGGATAAAACGGTCGCGTTTCGTCGGATGCACGAGACGGATCGTCCGGATCGAATCCGACGGCGCTGAACGACCCAGTCGCGACCACCTTGTGCACGCCGGAATCTTTGGCGGCATGAAGCAGGTTACGAGTACCAATGACGTTGATTTCGTAGATCTCCCGCTCTTCATACTTACTGGCATTCGCGGTAGCAACCTTGGCCGCGGTATGGAACACTTGTTCGCAACCCTTGGTGGCCGCCACCAAGCTGGTTGGATTTCGCAGATCACCTTCGACACGTTCGACATCGAGCCCGTCGAGCGCGGCATTGTTGGCGCTTCGCTGAATCAGCACGCGTACGGCATGGCCGTCCGCAAGCAGCCGTCGCACCAGGTTGGCACCGAGGTGCCCGCTCCCTCCGGTCACGAGAATCGGAGCATTCGTTCGTATTGTTGGCATGGAAAACCGCGCGAGCGGGCTCGGTGAGGCTTCCGATGTACCATTTCGCGTGCGTGCTTGTCCACGCATTCGCCCGTTTATGGCCCCGCACCGTGCTGTGCAGCACGTTTCCCGCGACCAGCACTGCCGTCCCGACGGTTGGCATCAACGTTCGCGTCGATACCGTCCGAGTACGGACCGCTCCATCACGGTTCGACCGAATTCGTAGGCTCCGCGCAGACGCTGCGCCAGTCTCGTACCGTAAAGCAGTTGAATGACCGCACGTGCGCGTTCGTAGTCGCCCCTGCGCACGGGGTAGAGTGTGACCGGTCCATGGTTGAATCGATCCGACAGCACTGCTTTTTCGTTGGTGAACGCGCGTAGCCCCTCACGACCATTGAGGCGCCCGAATCCCGATCCGCGCACGCCACCGAACGGCAACGCCTGGACCATGTAGGGCAACCCGAAATCGTTGATACACGTCGAGCCCGTGACAAGCTGTGCGGCAATCCGCTCTGCACGTACGCGATCACGCGAAAATACCGTCGAGCCGAGCCCGTATTCGGTGTCGTTGGCGAGCTCGATCGCCTGTTGCTCGGATGACACGCGAACAATCGCCATCACCGGACCAAATGTCTCTTCGCGCATGATCGCCATCGAATGATTCACGTTCGTGAGTACCGTCGGAGCGTAATAGCGTCCATGCTCATGCCCGAGTGCGTGGCCTCCGACCTCGACCCTGGCACCTTTGCTGACAGCATCGTCCACGAGCTTTTGCACGATGTCCAATTGCCCAGGCATCGTCATAGCGCCCACGTCGATCTCGCCGTGCTGGCGCGGAGGTCCTTGTCGCAGCCGACGCGTGGCCGCTACCACGAGCTCCACGAATTGGTCGTGAATGCGTTCAAATGCATAGATGCGCTCGGCTGCCAAACACATTTGTCCGGAAGCGATGAACGTGCCGGCCAGCGCCGCGTGCACGGCCACGTCGAGATCGGCATCGTCACACACGATCATGGGATCTTTGCCGCCGAGCTCGAGAATCACGGGGGTGAGCGTTCGTGCGCTGTGCTCGAGCACCTTGCGACCGTTCGCCATCGATCCGGTGAAGACGATTTTTTCCACACCACTGGAAACGAGCGCCGCACCGGTTTCGGCATCCCCGGTAACGACCTGGACGAGATCCTTCGCATGCCCATTCGACAGCAGCACGCGATCGAAGAGTTGCTGGATCGGCGCAGCCGACCACGATGACCACTCCGATGCCTTCACGATCACAGCATTGCCGGCAAACAGCGCGGGTATCGTGGGACCGAGAATGTTCTGAAACGGAAAATTCCAGGGGGAGATGACGCCAATCACCCCGAGCGGCTGAAACTGGATCGTCGCGCGCTTGTGGACGAGCAGACCCGACGAAACTGCCTCGGGACGAAGGTGTCGCTCCCCGTGAGCGATGGTCCAGCGCAGCTTTTCGCACACCGGCCAGATCTCGCCCAAGATGGCGTTTTCGTGGGTCTTACCGGCGTCATGGACCACGAGATCACAGATCTCGTCGGTCTGTTCGACGATCACTTCGAGCAGAGCCCGAAGCACGCGCCGACGTTGTTCGAACGGTGTCTTGCCCCACGACACCTGTGCCTCACGTGCACGGGCCACACGCTCCTGCAACGCTTCGGCGGAAACGATCGGCACTTCACCGAGACGGTCGCCAGTTGCCGGATCGGTGCATACGATCGTACGCGGACGACCGTATCGCGCGGGGCTCGGCGGGGCGACCGTGTCCATGGTCGCGGCACCCTACCAGGCGTGCCGGTGGTCCGCATGTCGTGTCTTGCCGATGCGTGGATCGCGTCGGTGGGCCGCTTCCGCGCACGTGAAGGATCACGACGTCCATCAACATCCACGAGAGGAACCGTTTGTTCGAACCCATCCCCCATGCTCACGAGCGTGGCGGGCCATGCACCAAAGGCTGAAGGTCTCATGCAACGACGATTCGTCTCCTCTTTGGCGCCGTCCGGCGCAGGGGCAGTTCTCCTCACGTCCTTCGTGGTCAGCTGTGGAGGGGACAGTCCAAACGACCCGTTTGGTACGGGGACTGCCGGTGGGACCGCAACGGCGACCGCGAGCGAATCCGCGTCATCGGGCTCGAACCCCGAGTCTGGTCCCGACTCTGGCATGGATTCCGGGCCAGACTCGAGCTCACCGTCTTCCAGCGACGGCGGTAATCCGGATGGTGAAACCGATGCTGGACCGAGCGGTGGAACGGACGGAGGGGTGAGTGACGGGGTCGACTCGATGGACAGTGGTCCCAAGTTCGATCTCGAGCCAAACCCCGGCTCAGCCACGGGCGTGACCGGAGGTGATGCCTGCTCGGGTGGTGGTGGCGGCGGTGGCGGTGGCGATGAAATGGGTGGCGAGTGCACTGAAAAAGCCCCGCCCAGTAGCTTCGAGGCCGCCATTCAATGGACGTGGGATGGGCCCGGCGAACGAGAGAGCGCCGTAACCCCCCTCGTGGGGAACTTTACCGACGACAATGGGGACGGGCTGATCGAGCCGTGCGGCGACATCCCCGACCTCGTCGTCGCCGTCACATCCAGTTTCTTTGCCAGCACGCCAGGTCACCTCTACGTGCTCGACGGCGCCACGGGGATAGCTCATTTCCAGATCCCCACCGCCGTGGATGCCACGATCACACCGGCGATCGGTGACATCGATGGCGACGGCCTGCTCGAGATTGTCACGGGCATATCGGGTGGCCTCGGCAGCTACAACCTGGTTGCGTTTGCAAACGACGGCACGGTGAAGTGGACGAGCGCGGATCCGTGGGACTTCAACGATGCGCTCTATGCCTCGATCGC
>Ga0187893_10010142_pt1 | contig 14180 bp, 10 predicted proteins | sample MA1701074metaG_FD_139574 | JGI IMG/M metagenome (GOLD analysis project Ga0187893, IMG submission 139574) | White microbial mat communities from a basaltic lava cave in the Kipuka Kanohina Cave System on the Island of Hawaii, USA - MA170107-4 metaG ...
GCTTCTCGAAGAGCGCCAGGGCACGCTCGAAGTACTCTCGCGCGCGGGCCGGTTTCTCGTGCTGTACGGTGATCGCCAGCCGGTTCAGCGCGCCCGCGATGAGCGACTCCTCACCCACCCGTTCGGCCATTTCGAGGCACTCGAAGGCAAGGCGTTCGGCCTCCCGCGACTCGCCGAGGCGGCCGTACATCTGGGACAGCATGGTGAGGATCTCGACGCGCTCGCGGTCGGAACCGAGCGACGATGCCTCCTTGTCGAGCTCGCGCAGGGCCTCCAGCGTCACCAGCGCGGGCTGCCCAAGCTCCTTGCGGGCACGCTCGCGCATGCGCCGGAGCGTCAGTGCGCGGGGCCGGTCGCCCTGGCCGGCGAACCACTCGATGGCGAGTTCGCACAATTCCTCGGCTTCGTCGAAGCGGCCAAGCGTCTCGGCAATGGTCGCCAGGCGCACCCGCACTTCCGCGAGCTCGCCGGGCGACGTGGCGTTGCGGGCCGCCAGCTGGAGAAACTCGCCCGCCGTGCCGTGCGAATAGACACGTTCGGCCAGCGTCGAGGCCTCGATGGCGCATTGATAGGCCTCGGCGGGAATGCCCGCCCTGTCGAAGTGAAGCGCCGCCTCAGCGATGCTCTGCGGAGACTCCTTCAACGCGCGGGCGACCCGGGCATGCATTTCCGCGACGGCGCTGGGCGGAATCGCCCCCACGAGGGCGTCCGCGATGCGCGCGTGGGTGAACGCCTGCATGCCGCCGCCGCGCTGGTGGTGGGGCTGGAGGAACTCCCCGGCCACTGCCTCGCGCAGTGACTCCTGCACTTGATCCATCGGGCGCCCATCCGCCTTGAGGACGACGTCCACCTCGAACTGTCGGCCCGCGACCGCTGCCGTCGTCAGCGCGGCCTGCGTGGCCGGCGAGAAGCGATCGAGTCGGCGCGAAATGATCGCGTCCAGTCCGCTTGGCAGGCGCAGCTCCGACACTTGGGACCATTCCCACTGGTCGCCGTTGTGGCGGATGGCGCCCTCCTCGAGCATGCAACGCACCAGCTGGACGATGAAGAGCGGGTTGCCTTCCGTATGACGGTACAGGTAGGCCAGCAGGTCGCGTCCGATCTCCTGTTTGTGCATCGCGGCCTCGAGCCAGCGCTTCACTTCGTCGCGCGTCAGGCGGGAAATGCGCAGCTCGTGGTAGCCTTCGATGCGCCCGAGCGCCTCGCGCCGGCGCGCGATCTCGGTGTGGCCCGGATCATCGCGAACCGTGAGGCAGATCATGATCCGCTCGCGCTCGAGCTGGGTCATGAGGTGGTCGAGGGTGTCCCACGAACCTGCGTCCGCCCACTGCATTTCATCGAGGACGATGACGAGCGGACGCGACCGGGCGGCGAGGCGCACGTACTCGGAGAGTTCCTCCAGCAGCCGGAAGCGGCTGCCGATGCCTCCGTCGTCGACCCCCGGGATCATCGGATCGAGGTGCCGCAGCTCGTGCCAGGACTTACCGGGCGCGTCGGGCAGGCGGCGGAGCGCGTGGAGCACCTGCTTCCACATGGAGTATGGCGGCCGAACGCTCGCCTGCCGCGCGCGTGCGACGATGAGCGAGCCACCGCGCAGCCGGACCTCGGGCTCCATCTGCTTGAGCAGCGCGCTGCGACCTGTGCCCGCCTCTCCGATGACCGACACGGCGCGCGGCGACCCCGAGATGCCTTCGTCCAGCCAGCGCCGCAGCGACGCCAGCTCCTCGGTGCGGCCGACGAACCGGCCGAGCTCGAGGGGACGGGTCGGACGGTCGCCCGGGTTCCGCCCAGCGATCGCGGTGCCGTCGCCGCCCTCGCCGCTGACGACCGAGCACGCGTTGCGCGCGGCGCCGGCCAGCGAGTAGACCTCGTCGCCATGAAACGGCGCCGCGGCAACACCCATCGACGCGGTAATGCCCGTCCTGGCGAGGCCTCCGGTGGCGGCGAACGCGTGGTTGCGAATGGCCGAGCAAAGCCGCGTCGCGACGTGGTTGCCCTGGAGGTCGGCCGCGCCCGGGAGCAGGATCAGCAGCTCGTCGTCGGCGGGAATGCCGACCATGTCGCTGCCGCGCAGGTTGCGCCGCACCAGTTCCAGGATCTGTTCGCGGAGCGCGGCGGCGAACGCTTCGATGCGGGGCCCGCCGTTGAACGTGTCCACGCGCACAGCCAGCAATGCGGTGGCCTGCTCGCCCGCGACGGCAGCCTTGATGGCCGTGCCGGCTGCGGCGGCGAACTCGTTGGCGGACGATGCCAACGTGGCTCGCGTGGCTCTGCTGGGTCGCTCCAAGGAACTCGACGGCTGGGGGAGTCGCCCGTGCGACGGGCGCTGCTTTCTATTGTAGCGTAGGAACGGGTCGGCGGGGGCGCAAGCGCCCATCCCACAGGGTTTTGCGTGTGCTGTACCCTTCTCCGGCTAAGTGCGCCGCGTCACCGCGCCTAAAAGCGGAGGAAGCGCCGGATCCGGCGTGCCAGCTCGGCCACGACGTCCGCCCCGCCGGCCAGCCGACGAGCAATGATCGTGGGGTCGTGCGTCAGGTGCAGCTGACAGTACTCCCGCGGCTCCATGCCGTCCTTGAAGTACTCGGTCTGTTTCCGGTCGCAGAATTCGGTCGCGAGGTCGCCCGTTTCGGGGTCGATCTGCGCCTCGACCATGCCGGAGGGCGGGGCCCACTCGGCGTCCCGGTGATCGGTCCAGCCAGCCTGGTAGAACTGCGCCCACGCGGGGGCCGCATAGCCCGCTCCGGCGGCACGGTCCGCAATCTGGCGCGGCGAGTCGTACCCGAACCAGACACCGGCTACGATCGTCGGCGTGAAGCCGACGAACCAGACGTCGGCGCCATTGTTGGTGGTGCCCGTCTTTCCGCCCACGGGTCCGCGAATGCCCCAGCTGCGGAGGACGCGTGCGGTGCCGTGGTCCACGACGCCGCGAAGCATCGAGTTCATCATGTAGGCGTCGCGCGGGTCCATGGCGGGCGTGCGTTCCGCCTCCACGCTCCATAGGAGGGCGCCGGCCTGTGATTCGATTCGCGTCACGAGTCGTGGGGTGACGCGATAGCCGCCGTTGGCGAATGGCGCGTAGGCGGTGACCAGTTCGATCGGCGTGACCTCGAGCGCGCCGAGCGCCAGCGACGGGTGCGGGCGGAGCGGGCTGGTGATGCCGTTGCGTTGCGCCGTGGCGATGACGAGCGACTCGGTGACGGCGCGGCTCACGCGCACAGTCGCCGCGTTGGATGACATCATCAGGGCGCGCCGGACCGTGGTGCGGCCCTGATAGTTGCCGTCGTAGTTGGCCGGCAGCCATGGCACCTCGCCGGCGATGGCCACTTCAACCGGCACGTCGTCCACCTTGGCGGACGGCGGAATGCCGGCGCGGAGCGCCGCCGCGTAAACGAACGGCTTGAACGCCGACCCGGGCTGGCGTTTCGCGTTGAGCGCGCGGACGAACCCGCCGCGCGTCGACTTGCGGCCGCCGACCAGGGCGCGGATGTCGCCGTTCTGTGGATCGAGCGCGACGAGCGCCCCCTGGATCGGCTCACCGTACCCCGAGTACGACCCGGCTTCGATGGCTCGCGCCTGGCGTTCGATCGCCAGGTCGGCGGCGGCCTGGGCGGTGGCGTCGATCGTGGTGTGCACGACGACGTTGCCTTCGCGCAATGCGTGCGGCAGCACGGAGTCCACCAGCGCGCGGACGGCGTCCATGGCGCCGTACGTGTCGACGTTGGCCGGCTTCCATGCGTTGCTCGCGAGTCGGAGGGCGGCGCGCGTGGACTGATCCGCTTCGGCGCGGCTGATGAAGCCCTGGTCGTGCATGAGGGACAGCACGAGATCGCGCCGCTGGCGCGCCCGCCTTGGATGCATGCGCGGTGCGTAGTACGAGGGAGCTCGGGTCACGCCAGCGAGCAGCGCGGCCTGGGACAGCGTCACGCGACTGACGCTGCGTCCGAAGAGATCGCGGCTGGCGGCTTCGACGCCGTATGCACCGTTGCCGAGGTAGATGACGTTGAGGTAGTGCTCGAGGATCTGGTCCTTGGTGAGGTGGCGCTCGAGCAGGCGTGCGAGGCGCAGTTCGATGAGCTTGCGGCGCGGAGAGCGGCCGCTGTAGCGGTTGGCCATGAAGCTGTTGCGGGCCACCTGCATGGTGATGGTGCTGAATCCTTCGCGGACGCCGAGCGCTGAGATGTTGCGGACCGTGGCCCGGGCGACACCGCGCCAGTCGATGCCGCTGTGTGTGTAGAAGCGACGGTCCTCGGTGGCCACGAAGGCCTGCCGGACGTGGAGCGGAATGTCGTCGAGCGTGACGTTGACGCGGCGGATGACCGTGAGGTGGCCGATGAGTTTCCCGTTGCGATCAAGGACGCGTCCGCCGTCATTGGGCGAGTAGGTGCGGACCTCGGCGGCGGAGGGGCAGCCGTGGAATCCGCAGGTGAGCAGCCACGCGTCGAGGAAGAGAACGGAGGCGATGGCCGCGGCGAGGAACCCGAGCCTCCACCGGTCGGCTCGCATCCAGGCCAGCGTCGATTCCGCGACCATATATGGTTGGATACTCGACAGGCCAAGGATGGTTTAGGTGGCCTCGCGAAGTTCCATGCGGCCACTGGATACGACGATGCGGCGCCGCACAGGTGTGACGTGATTCACACCGGTGACGAGGAATGTCCAAAATCGCCGCATTGGATGTCATGAATCGCCACTTGTCGGGTGACGACACGCCGCAATCTTGAGGTTGACTCAGTGCGAACGTCGCGCTGGTTGTGCCCCGGAGGACTCTTGCTGCAAACTGACAAGAAGCTCAAACACCTTTCGTTCTTCGAAGTGCTTTCGAAGGCCGGCAACGATTGTCCGGACTATCGCGCTGTTTCGGCCGGCTTGGTCACGTTGCGCCTTGTCGACGCCTGGCTCCATGGAGTTGTTGCGCTGGAATCCCGCGAATTCAGTACGCGACAGGTGCGCAGTTCGATCGATGCAGTCGACGATGGAACTGTCGTGCGCCCCATCTTGAACCGGCTGCTCGACGCTGCTTCGGGACGGGCGCCCGACGTTCGATCAGTCATCACGCCGCTTATGGCCTACGGCCAGGCGCTCGAGTTCGACGCCCGTTGGGAGCTCGCAGCGGACGTTTACCATACGCTTCTTGCGCACCTCCACCCCATTGAGAACAGCGAGGCATGCATCGCAGCGCATTTGCGGCTTGGCTCGTGTCACCGGAACCTGAACCGGGTAGAGGACGCGTCCATTGCGTATGCGGCGGCCGGGGAGATCGGCGCCTCGGTCGGCGACATGGTCGGCGTACTTCGAGCCCGGATCGGCGAAGCGTACATCGCCACGTTCAAGGGCAATCTTCCGAAAGCCCAACGCCTGCTGGATGACACCATCGAGCACGCCGTTGGCCATGACCTCGCGGACGTCCGGTCTCGCGCGCTACATGACCGATCCGGCGTCGCGATTCTCAGCGGTCAGTATGAGTTAGCAATCCGATTCGCGTATGACGCGCTGGAACTATCCACGGTTGCTTCGGAACGCGACAAGATTCTCAACAACATCGCCGGCGCCTTCGCTCTCCTTGGCGTTTACTCTGCTGCTCGCGACGCGTACTTGGTGCTGTCGACTACGGCTCAGGATCAATACACGCGCTGGGCCGCTTCACTCAACTTGCTCGACGTGTCATCGATGACCGGCATGCGGACGGTCTTCGAGGAGTACCGCCGCCAACTGCTCGACCTGACTTTGCCGCCGCAACTCGCTACGGCTTTCGAGTTAACCCAGGGGCAGGGGTTCTACCGCTTCGGCGAGCCTGCAAAGGCGCGGTTCCACCTTGAGCGGGCAATCGAACTCGCTGCCGCTCAGGAGTTCAACCAATACCTGATCGAGGCCGAACAGGCACTCGCGGCAATTACAGAACCTCCCCAAGTCAAGCGTGAAGCGACTTCCTTGCCGCTGGACTTGCAGGAGGTTGCTGGTGCTATCCGTAGTCTGCGAGCAACGGTGGGCGCTACATGACCACCGTGGACCCGATTTACAGGTCGCTGCAGGTGCGACCGGACTGGGTGATGACGATCACGCCGTTGCACATGATCGTGTCCTCGCGACGCGGCGCGGTGGACGATGCACAAGCGGCCAACATGGCGGAGGTGACCAGCAGGGCGGCGTAGGTCAGAACGCGACGGGACATTTTCCGGAGCTCCAGACTTGAACGTGGTTTTCTGGCAGAGAACGCACGCCAAAGCTGGGGTCGCAGGCCGGAGCGTAAACCCGCATTTTGTGTCACGAATGTGGCGTTTTATGACATCCGATACTGCTATTCGTGGACGTCGTCGCTTACCTCCCCCGCCAGCTTCACTCGCAGCTCACAATCGTCCTCGGATCGCAACACACCCTTATCCCAGCCGGGGGATGGGACACGTTGCGAGACGCCGTCCAGCAACAGGTCACCGACGTCCTTGTCGTAGACCCGCTGGCTGACGGCACCCCACGCACCGATGTCATCGCGGATATCCATCGGCACTACCCATCCCTGCCGATCGTCGTCTACACCGTCATGTCACCGGGCTCGACGCGGGCCATCCTCGACCTGGGCCGTCTTGGCATCGAACACGTCGTTTTCAACCGGTTCGACGACGAGCGGCACCGGTTCCTCGAGCTGCTGGAACGGGTGCCCGGCCAAGTGCTCGGTGACCACATGCTGCGACACCTGGCGCCGGAACTGGCGAAACTGCCGGTTCCGATGATCCGTGCTGTGGAACAGCTGTTCCGTTCGCCAGCCCGCTTCAGAAACGCCCAGGACCTCTCGGCGGCGGCCGGAGCGCAGTTGCGCACCATGTACCGGCAGCTCGACGGCGCGGGCATCCACAGTCCGAGGCTGTTCGTCGCGGCGGCGCGGCTGCTCAGGGCCTACTCCCTGATGCGGGATCCGGGACGCCAGATCAAGGAAGTGGCAGACAAGGTCGGGTATCATTCGCAGTATCAGTTGACGCAGCACATGCGGTCGCTCACGGGCCACACCCCGCGAGTCGTGCGCAAGAGAGTCGAACCAGCTGAATTCGTGGCGTTGCTCGCGAAAGGCGTGCGGCAGTCACGGCAGCGCAGACGGGCACGGGAGCAAAGCCGCTCCTGACCCAGCAGAGGAGCGGTTTATGGCAGGACAACTGATGCACGTGCTGCTGGTCGACGACGAGCCTGCCATCTGCAGGGCGATCGCGATCGCACTGACGCGGGGCGGTGTGCGCGCCTCTACCGCCACATCTGGCGACGCCGGCATGGCCATCGTTCGCAACGAGCGCGTCGACGCGCTGATCGTCGACCTGCGGATTCCCGACATGCGCGGCGACACGTTCTTTGAACTCGCCGCCGCCGAGCAAGGCCACCTGCGCTCGCGCACGGTGTTCACGACGGGCGACATCACGGAGCGCGCCCAGGAACTGATCGAGGCGTGCAACTGCCCGATGCTGCGGAAGCCGTTCGACCTCAAGGAACTGCTCGACTGGGTTAAGCGGATGCAGGCCCAGCACGCCAACCAGACCGCCTGAGCGCTACAGCTTCCAGCCCTTGAGGGTCTCGAGCGTCTGCTCCAACGCCCGACGCTGAGTCGGGCTCGTTGTCTCGGCCCAGAGCGACTCGTAGGTCTTCACCGCCAGGTCGAGCGCCAGGGGATCGTGCTCCTGGCCGGCAAGGCCGGCAGCATTGTCGGCCAGCGCCGCGCGGGCAAGCTGGTCATCAGGGAACTGCGCGGCCACGGTTTGCCAGCGGGCCACCCGCTTGCGGATGTCCCCCTCGGACAGGGCCCAGAGGTGCCACGCGCCGCGGTTCTGGGGGTCGACCTTCCGGGCGCGCTCGGACAGCTCTCCCACCACATCGGGACCGCGCCCGGTGAGCCAGTACGCGTTGGCGAGGACCACCAGCGCCCGCGCGTCCGTCGGCCGCTGGGCTACCACGTGTTCGTAGACCGGAATGGCGATTTCGGGCCGCTCGCGCAACGGCTCGGCGGCGGCAATCAGCAAGTCGATGTCCGACCCCCTGGCGATGTCGCGAACCGTGTCGAGGAGGACGCCGAGGTTGTCGTCGGCTTCGTAGCGATCGAGGGCGGACTGCAATGTTCCTGTGAGGCTCGACACAAGAGAAGGATATGGGGGCGGGGTTGCGCTCCGGAGGGCCCCGACGCATACTCACTGCCGTCCGCCGGCACGACCCAGTAAGCAGCACGTCATCCGGCCGAACACGCGGACGCCTCCCCCACGCCTCGTTGACGGGTGGATTGTGAGGCAGGCATCCCGCGAAAGCAGTACCGCCTGACAGGGCACCCGCGATCCGAGACGCGCGACGACTCCGCGTTGCGGTCGCGTCGCAAAACGCCAGAGCCGGCGGCAGCATTCCGATGCGAGCATCCCGCCCGAGCGGGCTCGCTGCAGGGCAGCACCGCACCAGTTCACAACCCGAAGCTCTTGAAGACGCGGCGCCAGGCCGGGATGGCCATCGGCACACGCGGCATCGATCCATGGACACACCCGACGACACTCCGTATCGCGAAAACGAAGGACAATCCTCAGGCGCCGAAGAGCGGCAGGAGGCGCCACCTGCCCGCGACGATTCGCGGCTGCCGGAGGGCTCCGGGGACGGCGATCCAGGGATGAGCGCAGGCTCCGCGCGGGAAGGACAGGGCGGCCGCCGCGACCGCGGTTTCGAGCGGAACGGCCGCCGCCATCGGAGACACCGTGGCCGCGGGCGGCGTGGTGGCGGTGGACGCGACGGCGGCCGCGACGCCAACCGGATGCAGGACGGCGGCAATCAGGGGGTGATGGATCGGGCGCCGCAGGAGCCCCTCGTCCTGACCCCCGTAGGCGACACCCAGGGCTGGTTCGACCCGTCGCGCGACGGCGGCTTTATTCGACGCGCCGCCTCGAGCTACCTGGCCGAGCAGGGGGACGCGTGGGTGCCGCCGGCGATGGTGCGGCAATGGGCGATCAAGAAGGGCGACCACGTCCACGCGCTGATCGGGCGCGATCAACGCAACCGGACCGCCGCGATGGAAGTGCAGACGATCAACGGCGAGGACCCCGCGCTGTCGCTCAAGCGGCAGGACTTTCAGTCCCTGACCGCCACCTATCCCGAGCGGCGCATCACGCTCGAGACTGGCAAGCCGGCGAAGGCCGGACATGAGGTCACCCGACGCGCCATCGACCTCATCGCGCCGATCGGCTACGGCCAGCGCGCCCTGATCGTGGCGCCGGCCCGCGCGGGCAAGACCACCCTGCTCCATGCGATCACGGAAGGCATCGTGATCAACCACCCCAATGCAGTGCTGCTCATCCTGCTCGTGGACGAGCGTCCCGAGGAAATGAGCGAGGCGATCTCTTGGGGCGTGGGCGAAGTGATCGCGTCGACGTTCGACCAGCCGGCTGCGCGCCACGTGGAAGTGGTGGAGATGGTGATGGAGCACGCGCGGCGCCTCGTGGAAATGGGCAAGGACGTCATCATCGTGCTCGACTCGTTGACGCGCATGGCGCGGGCGCACAACACCGCGGAGCGCGGCACGGGCCGCACGATGTCCGGCGGACTGGACGCCACCGCGATGGCGAAGCCGAAGGCGTTTTTCGGCAGTGCGCGCGCGATTCCCGAGTCGCTCGGCGGTGGTTCGCTGACGATCATCTCCACCGCGCTGGTGGAAACGGGCTCGCGGATGGATGACGTGATCTTCGAGGAGTTCAAAGGCACCGGAAACAGCGAGATCAAGCTGGACCGATCGCTGGCCGACAAGCGCATCTACCCGGCCATCGACATCGCCACCTCCGGCACGCGGCGCGAAGAGAAGCTCTTCAAGGCCGAGCAGGTTGAGGCGGTGCACGCGCTGCGTCGCGGGCTGGCGCAGATGCCGCCGCAGGCCGGCATGGAGTGGCTGATCAAGCGCATCGCCGCGACCTCGTCGAACGACGTGCTGCTGGCGGGACTGCTGAAGGACTAGCCGCCGAGTCGTTCGTACAGCGTCGCGACAGCGCGCAGGCCCTTGGTGAAGTTCGCCACCGATATCCATTCATCGGGCGCGTGGGCATTCTCTCCAGGAAGGCCGAAGCCCATGAGCAGCACCGGCGCCCTGAGGATGCGGGCGAAGTCGTTGACGACCGGAATCGAGCCGCCCTCCCCGACCGTGACGGGCTCCTTGCCGAACGCGGCCGTCAAGGCGTGGCGGGCTGCATCGTAGAGCGGGCCTGACAGCTCGGCGCGCCACGGCTTGCCGCCGTGCATGGTCGTGATCTTCACGACCACGCCCTTGGGAGCAACGCGCTTGATGTGCGCGCGAAACTGCTTGTCCACCTGCGCCGGATCCTGGTCGGGCACGAGCCGGAAGCTCACCTTGGCCATGGCCTTGGAGGGCAGCACCGTCTTGGCGCCCTCGCCCGTGTAGCCGCTCAGCGTGCCGTGCACCTCGCATGTGGGCCGCGTCCAGATGCGTTCGAGGGTCGAGAACCCCGCCTCGCCCCCCAGTGCCGGCGCGCCGGTCTCGCGCCGGAAGTCGGCGTCGCGGAACCTGAGTTTCCGGATCGCCGCGCGTGACCTGCTGTCCCACGGGCGTACCCTGTCGTAGAAACCCTTGATGGCGACGCGGCCCCTCGCGTCGTGCAGCGACGCGAGAATGCGCGCCAGCGCCATGGTCGGGTTCACGACGGCGCCCCCGTAGCTGCCCGAGTGCAGGTCCGTGGACGGACCGGTGACGTCGAGCTGGAAGTAGGCGAGGCCACGGAGCGACGACAGGATCGACGGCTGGCCGGGCGCAAACATTGAAGAGTCCGAGATCACGACCGCGTGGCACGCCAGCAGCTTCGCCTGCCGGGCAACGAAGTCGGCAAGGTGCTCGCTGCCGACTTCTTCCTCGCCTTCCGCGAGAACGACGAGGTTCACGGGCAGCTTGCCGCGGACCTTGAGCAGCGCCTCGGCCGCTTTCACGTGGATGTAGAGCTGCCCCTTGTCGTCGACGGAGCCGCGCGCGTGCAGCTTGCCGTCGCGCACGGTGGGCTGGAACGGCGGACTGGTCCACAACTCGAGCGGCTCGGCTGGCTGCACGTCGTAGTGGCCGTAAACGAGCACGGTCGGCGCGCCGGGGCCAGCGCCGCGCCACTCGCCGACCACGACGGGATGCCCCGCGGTCGGATACACCGTTGCCGTGAGGCCGGCCGCATGGAGGCGGGCCGCCAGCCAGTCGGCACAGCGGCGCGTGTCGGCGTTGTGCTCGGTGCGCGCACTGACGCTCGGAATCTTGAGGAACTCGTCCAGCTCGGCGCGAATGCGGGGATTCTCGCGCGTGAACCAGGCGTCGACGTCAGCTGCGACCCGGGGAGCGCTCATCGGGCTGAACGTATTGGCGTCGGCAGCCATGTGCCACGCCATCCGGCCATTTCCCAGACGCGAAAGAGACCGACCGTGTCGACGCCGCGCGTGCGGGCGATGTCTGCGCCAACCCGGACGGCGGCGAAATGCGGCGCAAGCGACGCAACAGCTGGATGGGTTCCTTCCACGGCGTCGAGCAGGACGAGCAGCGTGTCGCCGGGGACGGCGGTCTGCGCGAAGGTGGGCCACAAGTCGTACTGGTTGGCGCGACTGCCGACGTTGAGCGAGAAGGTCCGCGGGCGGCTGGTCATGTGGAACGCCAGCACGGCCGCCTCCTGATAGCGGTTTGCGGCGATGAACGTGTGCGGCGCCGCCGGCGATGCCGCTCCGGTGACTCCCTCCACCTGCACAGCCTGCGCCAACCCCCTCCAGCCGTGCGCCCGCGACGCGGGGTCACGGGCCGGCGGCACCGGGAAGATCGGCGTGAACACGTCGACGTAGGTGACCAGGGTCATCACGGCGGCCACGACAACGCCCGCGTTGAGCCAGCGGTCCCAGCGCAACGATCGCGCGCGGGCGAGCAGCACGAGCACGGCGGGGATGTATGCGATGGCGGGCCAGTTCGCCTCCGCGCGGCGCTTGGTGGCCGAGTACGCAAAGAACGCGAGCACAAACAGCGCGATGACGGACAGGTAACTCGATGCCGGGTTGCTCGCGACCGATGGCGGTCTCGTCACGACGGCGCGCCCGACTGCGAGCATCATCATCACGAACAGGATCGGCGAGACGATGGCGAGTTGACCACCGAGGAGCTCCAGTTCACGCTGCAGGACGGCGCCGCCGCTGCGACCGAGACCGTGCTGGATCTGGAAGGTGAACGAAATCCAGTCGTGGTTCGCGTTCCAGGTGAGCACTGGCAGGAACACGAGCGAGGCGACCAGCGTTGCGACGTATGGACCGGTGGTGCGGAGATGGTGCCGGAGCTCCGTGCGCGCCATCAGCGCGATGGCGAGACCCATCGGAACGAGGATGGCGGTGTACTTCGCGTAAAAGGAGAGCCCCTGGGCGACGCCCGCCGCCACGCACCACGTCGCGCCGGACCGGGTGGACGACATGGCGCGGACGACGCAATAGACGGTCGCCGCCACGCCGGCGAGCAGGCCGGGGTCGGGCGTCGCGAGGACCAGCCCGGCCGCCGAGAGCGGCATCGCCGCGAAGATCAAGGCAGCGAGCAGCGCCGCGCGTTCATCCACAAGCCGGCGAGCCGTCGCGGCCACGAACCACGTACCGGCTATGCCCGCAAGCACCGGGGCGAACCGAATGCCGATCGGCGAGTCCCCGAAGGCGATGGTTCCGAGCCAGATGAGGTAAGCCACCAGGGGCGGGTGGTCGTAGTAGCCGGCGGCGAGGCGGCGCGACCATTCCCAGTAGTACGCCTCGTCGGGGAACAGCGGGGCGTAGGCGGCGATTGCGAGTCGCACGGCGGCCGTCGCGACCAGCACCGCCGCCAACTGGCGGGACGGGCTCACGGACGACGCGGCTTACGCGGCTGGCCCCGCATGGGTCGCGCCCGCCCGGCGGCGCCTGATGGCGAGCGCCAGGGCCCAGGCCGCCCACGTCCACACGATCCATGAGACGCGCTCGTCGAATGAGAGCGTCCTGAACATCACCACGGGCGCCGTGAACAGCGTCATGGCGGCGGCGCCGGCGCTGCCGCGCGTGTCAGCAACTCGACGCTCGACGACGCGCGTGGCGGCGAACCCGTCCTTGCGGAGGACGCGATCGATGGCGAGCGCGATTCCTTCCGGGGTTGCGGCGCGCCAGCCGGCGATCGCCATCAGGGCCCAGCCGGGCGCCGCGTAGCCGACGCCGTGGTTGTCGCTGCCCGCAGTGAGCGGCAGCTCGTTTCCCTGCGCCAGCGCCACGATCGCCGCGCGGTTCTGCATGATCTTGTCACGGTCCCTGGGAGCGCCATTGACGATCTCGATGGCGCGAATGCCGACGGGCTGGGAGTCCGTCACGGGCTTGAGGCGGTCCATGGTACGCGGGTGATGCCAAATGACGATCGGCTCCCGCCCCGTGGCGAAACTCGCGATCCGCAGCGCCTGGGTGTCCACGTCGGACAGCGTCTGGTTGAACAGGCCCTTGACCGCCCGCTCGGCCCCCGGCACCGACACGTGCTCGCCGTCCCACGTCACTTCGATGCTCTGGAGCAGCGTGACGCCGGCGCCGACGGGAACCGGGTTGTCCAGCATGGCGCGTTCCACGGCGGCCACGCTGCGGTGATCGGTGACAAACGCCACGTCATAGCCCGCCTTGCCATGCCACTCGCGCAACTGCTCGGCGGTCTGCTTTCCGTCATGCGAGGCATCGGTGTGCGAATGAAAGTCGACACGCACGACGTCCGCGAAGTACGGGGTGGCGAGCGACGCCATGGGGCGCGGCAACCACGCCGATGCCGCGTAGAAGGCGAACACCACGCCGAAGAACAGCCCCGCCGCACCGAGGTGACCCCGGCGCCCCGATCGCGCGGCCACGCGCCACACGGCGAAGACGACAGCCAGCGCCGCCAGCAGGCCGATGTGCTGCGCCGCCGACAGCAGGGTCAACATGTCCAGCACGTTCGACAGCGGCGCCATCGCGACGTATGAGAGCGGGCGATCGAGGAACGCCTCGGCGACGTCAGCGCCGGTGGCGGCATCGCGAATCGGCTGTACGGAAACGGCGGCCGAGACGAGGACGAGCAGGGTCAGGGTCGTCGGGCCCCATGGAATGCGTCGCAGGAGCTTCAACACGCGCGGTTCAGGGTGCGAGGTATCGTGCGGGGTGACAACGTGACTGTGCGTACCTTCAACTCGTCGCGGGGA
>Ga0187893_10010144_pt1 | contig 14179 bp, 11 predicted proteins | sample MA1701074metaG_FD_139574 | JGI IMG/M metagenome (GOLD analysis project Ga0187893, IMG submission 139574) | White microbial mat communities from a basaltic lava cave in the Kipuka Kanohina Cave System on the Island of Hawaii, USA - MA170107-4 metaG ...
CTTGACCCACAATCGTGGCACATGGTTTGTCACCCAGCCGGGGACGTATCCCGTCTCGACACCCGGGATCTTGTCCAGGACGCTCTTCATGTAGTCGATCTGAGACTTCCACGAGTTCCATTCGGACTGGTGATCGACTTTGACGTATCGCTCGACAGCCGCCAGCATTCCGATGTATGTCTCTTTGGAAATTTTCAAATCGGACTGGTGATCGACTTTGACGTAGTTCGCATACGGAGGCAATTCTGCAGCCGCATCGATCAGAAGCGGAATGCGATGCCTTTTGGCGATTTGGATGCACTCCTCAAGCGACACCTTGCCGCCCGGCGCATCCAGTTGATCCCGGTGCGTACCGAAATGTTTTTCGGCGACAAGATAATACAGCATCGCGGTCTTGCCGCCAATCGCTCGCTCCATCTCGTCCTTATGCTCGACGTCGATCATGCGTCCGCCCGCCGCCTCGCACTGCCGGATCCACCCCGTCATGTGCAGCTTCTGGGTGACGACCTCATTTTTCATGCCGTCGGTGAAGGGCAGGCGCTTCGCCTTTTCCGGATCGTCGCGCGCAATGCAGGCGCAGGTCCCGACGAAGATGGCCCCGGCAGCACCGGTGGTCACCAGTGCGGCTGGATTCCCAGTCACTTCGGCGATGCGCGCGCCAACCGCTCGGCTCAGATCGCGGATCGGCACGTAGTTCTGCGCGGCGGCATCCATTGTCTCGGTCACCTCGGGAGGCATCAGCGACCCGCCGAGGTGCGTATACGTCCCGGCCGCATTGATGATCGGCCTCAGCCCGAGCCGAGTATAAACTTTCGCCGCCTCCTCGGAGCTGCGTGCGGCCATGGCTGCGGTCAACCGCGGCACCCCCGGCAGCGCTCCGAGCGCGCTTAATAGCCCCGCGCCGCCGAAGAAGCTCCGTCGAGTCGATCGTAGAATGCTCATCTCGGTCTCCCTTGGTGGTTCTTAGATGCATCTTACCTTAGTAGCCCGTGAGGGCAAGAAAGGTATGAAGAGCGTCCGCTCCAGGAAGGAAACCGACGAGATGCTGCCCGAGTACGACTTTTCTGGTGGCGTTCGCGGCAAATATGCTGGTCGCGTTACGAAGGACACGATCATGGTGGTCCTTGACCCTGATGTCGCCGAAGTATTCCCCAATCCCAAGGCAGTAAACAACGCGCTGCGGGCGCTTGGGCATATCATTCGTGAGCGCGCTCGGAAGACCAGCCGCCGGAGCAGCTAAGCAGCAAACCCACCGTAACCACTACAACGCAGCCGATCACGTTGAACCACAAAAACGAGATCGAAGTGAACAAATGAGCCGCAAAGATTGCTGCTTCCCCCGCGATCACGCCGGCAAACGCCGCCGTTCCTTTCACTCGCGGGAAAAAAAATGCAAGCAGGAATACCCCTAACAATCCTCCGTAGAACAGCGATCCGAGCATGTTCACCGCTTCGATCAACGATCCCAGACTGCGGCCAAAACCAGCCGTGAAGATCGCGTAGCCACCCCAGAATACAGTGGCTGCCCGTGCCGCGTTCACGTAATGCCGATCGCTGGCGTCGCGCACCCAGTGCCGCTGGTAGATGTCGATGACGCTCACCGTGGCCAGCGAGTTCACCTCCGCCGAAATCGTTGACATAGCCGCTGCAAAAATAGCGGCCAGAATCAGACCGACCACTCCCGCTGGCAGATACTTCATCACGAAGCTGAGAAACACATAGTTGGTGTCGTTGCCTGCCCCCCCTTTGCTCTTTGCCATGCGATTCGCTTCCGCTCGCACTCGCTCCACGTTCTTCACCGCCGTCTGGTATCCGTCCCAGTTGCCCTCGTCAATTCCGGACTGCGCCGCGCGCCGTTGCTCGACAAAGGCATTCTCGAACTGCCGGTTGACCTCTCCGTACGCAGGCATTCTCTCCACCAGCTTCAGATCGTGCTGATGAAACAATAGCGGTGGCTTCTCGTAGATATAGAAAACAAACACCAGGGCCCCGGTCAGCAGAATGAAAAACTGCATGGGGATCTTGGCGACGGCGTTGAACAGCAGGCTGAGCCGGCTTTGCGTGATGGACTTGCCGGTCAGATAGCGCTGCACCTGTGACTGGTCGCATCCAAAATAGGCCAACGCCAGAAACATTCCTCCCAGGAGTCCGCTCCACACGTTGTACCGGTCCTGCCAGTCAAAACTGGTGACCACTGCGTTGAGACGGCCAGCCGCTCCCGCCAGTCGCAGGGCGTCGGCCAAACCCACCCCTTGCGGCAGCATCCAGATCGCCATGCCTAATGCAATGAACAGTCCCACGAACATGATGACCATCTGTTGGAAGTCCGTCCAGGTAACAGCCTTGATGCCTCCCATAGTCGTGTAGAGCACCACCAGTGATCCCATGATCACCGTCGTCCACTGATCTGGCCAGCCCATAATCACGGTGAGCACAATCGCCGGCGCATACAACGCCACGCCGACCGCCAGTCCCCGCTGGATGAGAAAGATCACGCTCACCAGCGCGCGAGTCTTGGCATCAAAGCGTTGTTCCAGATATTCGTAGGCTGTATAAACCTTGGCGCGGTGAAACACCGGCACCGCAAAGGCCGAAATGAGAATCATGGCCAGCGGCAGTCCGAAATAGAACTGAACGAACCGCATACCGTCCACGTACGCCTGACCCGTGGTCGAAATGAAGGTGATGGCGCTCGCCTGCGTCGCCATGATCGACAACGCCATCGCATACCATGGCATGGTCTTGTCCGCGAGTAAATACTGATTCACCGTGCCGGAGTGCCGCGCGCGCCACAACCCGTACGCAATGATGAGTACGACTGAGCCGATCAGGACGCACCAGTCGAGCGTTCTCATCGATTGAAAAACCTGGTGAACAGATAGAAAGCGGTGATCAGAAGAACTAGATAGGCGGCAACAGCCGTGTAAACGCGGCGCCACGTGCCTAGAAATGGCGGCGGGCCTCCGATCACTTCCCGCGGCTTCTCAGGCCCGTTCATTGCAGCGCTTTTCCGGCGCTCAGAAAGTTCGCAAAAATCCGGTAGGCCCCCGGCGCCCCAGCCGGCAACTGGCGGAACCACGCGAGTGGCGTGAAAATGTAAACGCCTCTGCCGTACCGCGCGTACAGCGTCCCACCGCGGGTGGGTTTTTCGCCCGGATCGTTCATCTCCCAGAGCGGCTCGTATCGCGAATCCCAATCGCCCGCGAAGTAGAGTCCTCGCTCCTGCACCCAGCCCTCGTAGTCGCGCGGCTCGATCCGATTGGGGGTCTGCAACACTGGATGATCCGGCCTCACGGCTCTGATGGCCGACTGCTCCACGGTCACTCGGTCGCGGCTGACTTTGAGCGGATAGGGTCCGATCCTTTCAAGCGTCGTCGGATTGGCTGCGCGGAAGCCGCCCTCTAGTACGTTGTACTGCACGACAAGAGTCCCGCCTTTCCCGACATAATCCATCAGCCTTTGCCGATTGGCGCGCAGATCCTTGCGCACGTTGTAGGCGCGAACTCCTGTCACGATCGCGTCGAAGCGGCTGAGATCGCCCTGCGCCAGATCGTCTTCCGCGAGCAGTTCGACTTCGACGGCCAACTGCCGCAGAGCTTGCGGGACATCATCACCCGCGCCCATGATGTACCCGACCCTGCGTGCCAAAGTTCGTGCGTCCGTGCGCACAACTGGCACGACTGCTTCCGGGAAAATCGTCTGGGGCGGGATGTGTTCATAGGCGATTGCTCGCATCCCATGCCGAATGTCGTGCCCCGCTGAGTGAATAAGCGCACGTAAAGATCCTGCCGGCGAGTTCGCTGGGGGTGTCACTTGAAATGCGAGGCTCTTCATTTCACCGTCGTCGTTCAGGCGGAATGGCCGCGATGGCGGCTCCACGCGCCAGCCATCCGGAGCCTGCACGGATACTTCGCCCGTGAGGTTCGCTTCCTGGGCACGCACACGTACCTCCACTTTTCGCGGCTGCGCCGACGGGAATACCAGCGACCGTTCCGGGAACCATACCGCTACCGATGGCGCCACAACGAAGGGGCGTGTCATCTCGCCGCGCACCGGATCGACATACCGATTGACGACAGCCCGCTCGACTTCAATTTCATGCCCGGCCAAACCCAATCGAAATAGCGCCCGAGCCACCGCCGGCAGCTCCGGCAGTCCGATCAACTCGGCATCGTCGATTCTGTATAACTCCTCGTCCGGACTCCGGCGTAACCAGTACGGCTGCGTGTATTCCTGGGTGGCAGGTATCTTAAATGCAAGCGATTTGGTCACGGGACGGTTGTATTCGAGCGGGGATTCGGGCACACTCACCGATGGCGCCGTGGATAGCCCCTCGAATCGCACTGCTTTCAGATGAACTTCGGTACGAGAACGATTCACCGCGCTCATCTGCAGCGTCACCTGCGATCCGGGAGACGCCGACTCCCGCGCTGTCGAAATATCCAGCCACAAACCCGCTGCCTGCGCCGCCAGCTCGTCCAACTCGCGGAGCTTCCACTCGGCCCATCGATTCTTTAGTGAAGCTATCCTGGCGCGGGCTTCGAGCAGCTTTGGCAGAATCTTCTCGGGCGCGTTCATTTCGAAATGGCGCTCGGCGTGCGCGAATATTGCACTGGCCTGCTCTCCGCCCGGGACTCGTTTCCAACTCGTTTCGATTCCGTCGAAAACATCCTTCGATGCCGGCTCTCCCACTACCAGCACGAGGTGATTCGGCATCGAGCCCTTTCTCTCGCTCGCGCCCATGCCCTGACTGCGGTGCTGGCTGCGGCTGATCCCCGCGATTTCGCCGTAGGAGAGTCCTTGCACCGGATCGAACTCACCGGTGTCATACGTGATTCGATTGGGCATCGCCGCCGCTTCCTTTTCTGCCGCGGGCCCAAACGTAGGGACATTCCAATACAGCCGCTTCGCTTGCCATGGTTCGACGTGTTTCAATTGTTCGGGAAAACGCTTTGGATCCGCCGCGGCCGAAAAAGCATCTTTCGCAAGGATCGCGGAGCTCTGATGATGCCCATGCCCGTCCCGCGGTGTTCCCGAGAATCGGGTCACGACGACATCCGGACGAAACCGGCGGATCACCCACACTACATCTCCCAGCACCTTTTCGCGACCCCACTTCGCGAGCGTCTCCTCGGCCGATTTCGAGAATCCGAAGTCAATCGCGCGCGTGAACCACTGTTCGGCTCCATCGATACGCCGGGCAGCCAGTAGCTCCTGTGTGCGGATGACGCCCAACATCTCGCCTTGTTCAGCGCCGATCAGGTTCTGTCCGCCCTCGCCCCGGGTGAGCGAAAGATACCCTGTGCGTAGGTTGCGTCCCTGCGCGAAATAGGCCAGTAGCGCGGTGTTTTCGTCATCGGGGTGCGCGGCGATCATCAGTACGCTCCCCAGTACCTGTACCTGCGCCAACCCATGCTGAATCCTGGCCGCGCCGGACTGGGTCCGCGCTTGTGCGAAGACACTCAGTGCCACTAAAGCGGCGACGGGAATTCGCATCCCCTTCAGTGTACGCGATTGACTTTCTCTGCTGGCCAGCGTGGCCCAGGCGTCAGAACGCGAATTTCAACCCGAACTGAATGATCCTGGGGTCTCTCGCGGACGTCACTCGCCCAAAGAGTGTGTTACCCAACCGTTTGTTCGGAGGATCGAAGATAGGATGGTTGGGGAGATTGAAAAACTCCGCCCGGAACTGCAGATTGACCTTCTCGGTGATTTGCGTATTCTTGCGAGCGCCGAGGTCGATCCCGATCCTGCCGGGTCCTTGGATCACCGAGCGCCCAGCCGTTCCATACCGCATGGGTACTTGCCTGACGAGGCAGTCCGTGTTGAAGAACCTTTCGACGGTTTGCTGGCCGCGCGGAAGGTTAGGATTGCAGACGAGGTCCGGCCGCAATGCCTGATCGGTCCCCATGGATCCCACGTCCCCCTGGTGCTGTGGGGTCATCGGAAGCCCGGATTGCAGTTGAACGATCGCATCTGTTGCCCAGCCGCCGATCAGCTTTTTGACTATCCCGCGGCCATCTCGGCCGAACGGCCACTCGTACACGGCCGCAGTCGTGAACCGATGACGGTGGTCCAGATCCGCCAGCCCTTTCTCCGCCTTCCGATCCAGGATGTTCTGCGCTCCTGCAGCTGAAAGCCCTTGGCCGCCGCCTCGGAAGCCGGGGTTATCGGACATAGCTTTCGAGAACGTATACGTGGTAAGAAATGTCAGGCCCTGGCTAAAACGCTTCTCAATCCGCAAGGTGCCGCCGTGGTAGTTCGAAAAAGCCGTGGACTGTTCTTCGAAGACGTTGGCTAGCGGTATGATGACTCCCTGTTCTATCGTCACCGGCACCAGTCGCCGCATCTGATTGCGCGCGTCTCCGATGTCGCTGCGGATGTTGGGATTGTTGGTCAGGTCGGGAACCACGGCAAAGGGGCCCAGCGGCTCGGCGAGATTCTGTGCAATCTGCCGGTTCAGGCGCGTGCCTTTCGTGCCTGCCCAGGCGGCTTCCACTACCACGTGCCCCGGTAACTGCCGTTGGATCCCCAAGTTCCACGCCTGTATGTAGGCGTTTTTGAACTCATGATCGAAGTTGTTCGGTCCGGGTGCGAACTGCGCCACCGACCCGGGACCGCCACTGCCTAAGCCCGGCCTGCTGATTCGAAAGCCGATCAGCGCATTCGGCACCGGCAAACCATGCTGGCCCAAGCCGACATTCTCCTGGTCTTCAATGACCTGCGGGTAGTTCAGCAGGGTGTCGCCGTTCACCGACACCGCTGGAGTATCGAAGAAGATGCCGTAGCCGCCACGGATGGCCGTCCTGCTGCTGCCCAACGGCTGCCACGCAAAGCCGAACCGTGGTCCTATGTCCTTCTTGTCGGTGGGAGCGAGCGAGCGCGGCAGATCTTTGCCCGCGAACCCGTAAAACGCCTGGTAGGGGCTGTTCGCCGGCAGATTCAGATAGTTCGGACCACAAACGCTGTAGCTCGGGCACTCCTGCGGCTGGACCCACGACGAAATCGAGTCGCGCTCATCGTAAGGCGGCGTGTAGTACATGTATCGCACCCCAAAGTTGAGGGTCAGGTTGCGAGTCGCCTTGTAATCGTCCTGGAAGAAGGCGCCCCACTCCCGCAGCCAGTAATTCAGTTTGAAGTCGCCCACCAGCCGGGTCTTCTGTCTCGGCAGACCGAGCAGGAACGTTGCTACCGTGTGCCCAGTGTTGTTGACCCCCTCGATCCCGGTCCAGCCAATGGTGTCAAAGACGAAGCCGCCGCGGGTCCCACCGTCGTTTCCCAGCGGGCCTATTGAGTTCATGCGCACGGTACGCAGCTCGCCGCCCACTTTCATGAAGTGCTTCCCTCTGTTGAAGGAAACGATTGCGATTGGCTGGTAGGTGTGGTTACGGTAGGAAAACGGCCCCACGCCGTTGCCGAAGCCGTTTGGAGTCCCCGGCGTTCCGGGTACGGCGTAGCCTGAGATGTCAATCGCCGGAGAACCGAGAACGCCCGACTGTCTGACGAAGTCCATGCCGGGAACGTTGAAGGTTCCGAGCCAGTCCTTGCCCGCGAGGCCGTCCTCCGCGCCGCTGCCCTGGAACCATCCCTGGTGGCCAAACCGGAACTCGCCGATCACCCTGGGGCTGAACACCTTGGTATAGGCGATCGTGGTGTTCATATTGCGAAGATTATCCTCAGCACCGAATCCCGGGAAGATGCGCGGGATGTACTCACGAGCATCCTGAAAGCTGAAGCGGCCGTAGATCGTATCACTGTCGGAAAATTGGTGATCGACCCGCCCGCTGTACTGCTCGTGGTCTAATCTGGCAGACCGGCTGTCGAGCCAATTCTCGATGTTGTCGCCGTTGGCATTCACTGTTCCGGGAGCGTTCGGCAGAGGCATGAATTCGTTATTGGCAACCATCCTCGCTGCGACGGGATCAAAGTGACTCACGGGAATCTGGTTGTTCGGATACGGCTCTCGGACGAAGCGCCGGGTCCCGGACGAATCCGTCACCTGCCGGGCAGTCTTAGGATCGAAAAGCTGACCTCTGCGCCAGGTTCGGCCCAATCCATCCGTTCCGGCGGTGGCCGTCAGAAGGGTTTGGCTGAAGTCGCCCCGGCGCTGGGCCACGGTCGGGACCTGGGTGACGGTGGCGCCGCCACGTCGCTGCCGGAACCCCTCGGTATTGGCGAAGAAGAACGTACGGCCGATGATCGGCCCACCGAGGTTCCCGCCGAACTGATTCTGGTTGTACTGCGGCGCGCAAGCCTTGCGAGTGGTGATATTGGGATCGCTGCGGTCGCACGCGAAAGACCGCGAGTTGCGGTCGAAGAAGTTGCGTGCCTGGACATTATCGTTCCGCAGAAACTCCCACAGGGTGCCATGGAAATCCCTGGTGCCCGACTTGGTCACGATGTTCACCTGGGCGCCGGCGCCCTTGCCGAACTCCGCCGAGTAGTTGTTGGTTTGGATCTTGAACTCTTGCAGCGCGTCGATACTGGGACGCACGCTGATCCGATTCCGGAGGGGGTCGGAATTGGACGTGCCGTCGATCTGGAAAGCATTCTGGTCGGCCCGCAGGCCACTCGCCGAGAAGCCGTCGGGGCCCGCATCGCCGCCCTCCGTACCCGTGGTAACGCCAGGCACCAGCAGCGCGAGCTGCACAAAGTTACGGCCGTTGAGCGGCAGCGCCAGAATCTTCTGCGTGTCCACCACCGCGCCCAGCGTGGCGCTCTGGCTGTCGATCAAAGGCGCCTGGGCTGTGATTTCCACTGTTTCGCTGACCTGACCTACTACCAATGCGACATCAAGACGGGCATTCTGGTCGACCTGCAACGTGATGTCGCTGAGCTCCGCTCGCCGGAAGCCCTTGGACTCCACGCTTACGTTATAGGAACCGGGAGTTAACCCAGGCAGATGGTACTGACCTTGTTCAGTGGAAGCCGTCTCTCGCCGGAAGCCCGTGGCGTTGTTCACCGCCTTCACACTCGCGCCCACGACAACCGCACCGGTTGAGTCCGTCACATTGCCTGAAATCGTAGCAGTGCCGAGTTGCGCCAGTGCCGGCCTACCTGCCATCAACCAAAGACTGCACATCAGCAAGACGCGAAGCCATGGGATCGTACCATTCCTCATTTCTCTTTTCATAAATTTCTCCGTTACTCTCACCCCACTTCATCGACTTGTCGGGCCACAACAGCGACGCCTCTCTTACCGCTTTCCAGGAGGGAGCGTGCTGCACGAAAAGAGTCGACCTATACCGAGAGCGTCGAGCCTTCTGGACAAAGTGCCGCTAGCCGGAACATCCATTCTGAGATCCTGGCCGCCTCCAGTATATAGCCAATCACTTCCCTCCGCGCCCGTATATTCACCGTCCGGAGCGGAACCCCGCGCAATCATTTTAGTGGCAACAAATCAACGCGCCGGAGCGTAACGAGTCCGCTTGAAATACGGTGAGCGCAAGACGCGAAAACCGAGCAGTGCCCCGTTATCGTATCTTTGCAGCCAAGTCCTCTGTCGCAACGCTATAATATGTCATTCTTGCCCATGCAGGCTCTGCTGGACAAACTCAATCCGGGTGATCCCGAATGGGAACTGGCGCAGGCGATTGATCCGCGGCGTCTTCCCGCACACATTGCCGTGATCATGGATGGCAATGGGCGGTGGGCACGGATGCGGAGTCTGCCTCGAGTCGCGGGGCACAAGGCGGGCGTCGATCCGGTTCGTGCGACCGTCGGTTGCTGCGCCCGGCTGGGGATCCAGGTGCTGACGCTGTACGCGTTTTCGGTCGAAAACTGGAAGCGTCCGCGGAGCGAAGTGGAAACGTTGTGGAGGCTGCTGCGGATCTATCTTCACCGTGAACTCCCGACGCTAGCTGAGCACAATATCCGTCTCGCAGTGCTGGGCCGGGCTGAGGGGTTGCCGCCCGGTGTGCAGGACGACCTGAACGCTGCCGTCCTGGCCACGGCTAACAATACGGGACTCCGTCTCAACCTGGCGATTAACTATGGCGGCCGGGCCGAGTTGGTGGACGCATTTCAACGGATCGCCGACAGGGCGCGGGCATTGGGGGATTGGGATCAACTCCGGCTGGATGAGGACCTGATCTCCTCGTCGCTATATACAGCCGGCCTGCCGGATCCCGATCTTCTGATTCGAACGTCGGGGGAGATGCGCATCTCGAATTTCCTGCTCTGGCAGATTGCCTATGCCGAGCTCTACGTAACCGATACCCTCTGGCCTGACTTCAACCAGACCCACCTGCTCCAGGCCATCCTCGACTATCAAAAAAGGAACCGCCGTTTCGGCGGCTTGGCCGATAATCCAGAGCTCGCGAACGAAGATAATCTGGTGGGAGCTTTGGACGGCGTTAAATGACGCGTGTCATCACGGCGCTGCTCATGGTGCCGTTGTTTTTGGGCGTCATTATCTGGGGACCTCATTGGGCCGTGGTAGTGCTCTGTGTGATCGTCGGCTGCCTGTGCTTCCATGAATTCGCTGGAATCGCCGATCATCACAGCCTGGTGTTGTTCCGGCCCTTCGGATTTGCCTTTGGCGTGGTGGGCCTTCTTCTTCCTTCGAGCGATCCGTCCTTTGTCCTGATCGCGCTGCTGCTCGCTATGGCGGCTTCCCTCCGGTCAGGCGAGTTGAGCGCGGTCTTGCCGCGCAGCGGTGCTATGGTCGCTGGAGTTCTATATTGCTTCTGGCCGTGGCGGAGCGCGCTGTGGCTGCATCAAAAGAATCCGCTTCTGCTGGTGTTTGCGCTCTCGGTCAACTGGGTCGGCGACACGGCCGCCTATTATTCCGGCCGATTCTTCGGCAAACGGAAGATGGCTCCTCGCGTTTCCCCGAACAAGACCTGGGAGGGAGCGGTCGGCTCGCTCGCCGGATCCTTGCTATTCGGACTGGTTTTCCTGCCGCACGCGAGCTCTTCTGGGCAGGCTGTGGAATTCACGGGGTTGTCCGTGGCAGCGAATTTGGCGGGACAAATCGGCGATCTCGTCGAGTCGGCCTTGAAACGGGGCGCTGGATTAAAAGACAGCGGGTCCGGACTTCCGGGGCACGGGGGATGGCTGGACCGCGTGGATGCCAGCCTCTTCGCTTTACCCGTGGTGCATGCGTGGGTAGCGTGGCGCAGTTGGTAAGTGACCCAAGGTAAGCGATTTCTCCGTCCAGGTTCTAAGGTTTTTTCCGTAAGACTCTAAAGTAGGTTTCTCATTCAGTCGATGGAGTCAATGACCGCGTCGCTCTCCAGTCAACGATGGTCTCACCGCTGGCTGCCGTCGGTGACGCGCGCGCGCATGAGGCCCAATGGGCGAACGCGCGGTTAGCGCTCCAGGAAACCGGAAAGGAGACTAGGGATGTTACCATCGTTGACCGAATTGACAGCGACCCAACCCGAGCCTGTGGCTGCGGTAACAGGAAACAAGCGCCAGCAGGCCGTGCTGTTGTTTATCTTGATCCTGTTTATCGGTGTGGTGGCGGCGCTGTCGTATCTGGTGGGAAGAATTTCCGAACACCCGGAATCGGCTCTAGCCAGCGGAGGGGAGCAGGTGATTGTCGTGGATCGCGCCAATAGCTTAGAGGGGAAGGCGCATCCCGTGCTCCCTCCGCCACCCCCAACCCAAATCGTCAACCAACCGGCATCGCAAATAGTCACCGCGAAACCTCTCACGCTCTTGAGCAGCGGGCTCCAACAGCCGCGGCCGGTGCAGGCGGAACCGGCGACGGCGAAAGCGGAGCCCGCCGGCGTGAAGGCTGGCCAAACGTACTTTCAGGTAGCGGCAGTGGACCGGGGAATGGCCGAAGTGTCAAAAGAATACCTGATACGGAAAGGCCTTCCTGGACTCGTGGGAGATAGCCCTTCTCCAGGAGTACATCGCGTCCTGGTTGGTCCCTTGGCTGAAAACGACGTCAACCGGGTGAGGAGGGTATTGGAGGAGGCTGGGTTCCGTCCATTTCTGAAGAATTACTGAGCGCTCTCCGATCAACGCGTTTAGCGCTCAGTCTTCAGCCTGAGATTGCGATATGACTATCGGGCTGGCGGATCACAGGGCCAGCACTGGGGCAGGGGAACTTCAGCGGTAGCAACATTAACGACGGCGCTGAGCTGGAACAGCATCAAGGCGGCGATGAAGAGTCTTCTGAACACGGAACGCTCCTAAGAGGGAGATGTTGTTGGGGTCATTTCCAACAGGCATGAGGGTAGTGGATCGCTGAATATGGAAGTGGCAAAGGTGGGAGATTTTCGACTTTCAGAACAACGTAACCTGCTTACGGGCTTCCGGAAGATTGGACACAATACCTGCAGCGACACTACAATAGGGCCTAATTGCACAACCGATTCTGGCCAGACTTTATGGCGATGTACGATGGATCCGTTTCCTGAGAGCGCTGCTTCCAACCTTTGGCGGCACACTCTTTCGCAAATTCCGTCTCAGTTTGGGAAACTGGTCTACTTGGCCAACCTCCGAAATCCGAACTCGGGAAGATACGAGCACCACGGCCTCATCTCCTACTTTGGTGAAGAGGAAGCGGACCGCACATTGCGCCAGTCGCATGAAGAAGTCTTCGCTGGATGGATCGAGAGAACGCTCGAGCAGCAGCAGCAGGATCTGGAACACTACTTCGAGAACTTGCCGGAGGCGGACCTCCCATCCAGCCGCAAGTCTCTGGTTGAATCCTGGATCCAGGTTCCACCGTATCCACGTTTCGTTCCCGCAGGAGCAACCCTCGCCGAACGGAAGCTGTATGAGGGTGACCTCGACATCCTTCTCGGACTCCTCAAGAACGAGTACGGCGCGGCCGGGGTGGATGAAGACGCATAGCGACGCCGGTCACTTGGCCGAGGATTTCAATTTCGCTCGGATAAGCAAAGATTTGCGGTGGCGCCATCGAAGCCGGATGCGGCTGCAGAATGAGTTGGCCATCCTCCAGGTTGCACCAGGCGCAAGCAAATCCGTTCCGATTTTCGAAGAAGTATAGAGGCCTATCAAATTCCGTGGTCCACGACGACTGGACGGGTTTTCGGCGGGACTCATCAATGAGCACCAGAGAGCCCGGGTGCAGAAGGGGATACATCGTCCAGTCCTCGGTACCGATGAAACCGTAGCGGTGATTCTTTAAGTCAAGCCCGCTCAATAACATCAGTGGCAGCTTGCCCCAGCTCTGGATGAAGCGGCTCAGGTGGGTCGTCTTGCGGAAGTCGATTCCCGGATCCAGCGACAACGGGAACTGGACCATTCCATGCCCGTTCGCGGTAAAGCCAAGCGCGTGCGTTTTCTCCAGTTACAGCATCGCCGCATCACCCGGAAGTTCCGCCAAATCAACACCATACCATTGCAGGACTTCATGGAAGTCGAGCCGGTAGATGGCACACAACGAATGGAGGCGATAGATCGTCGGCACTGTCCCGCGGTTCTCGATATCGGCAAGCCGGCTGAGGGCAATCGCAAATTCATCGTTTTTGCGCCGCTGCGCGATGCTGAGACTGGCTTGTTCCACGTCCCGGTATCGTAACCCGAGTCGTTCCCGGACGCGTTTTAGCTTCTGTCCGGCGTCCTCCATGATATGATCACTGCGATGAGTACCTGGGCCGGACATCATATTTGGCACTAGGCCCTCCCAATTGGACCACCTAGTCCGGAATTATAGCGGGGGGAATAGGCGATAGCAACCGGTAAATCTGAGTTTTGTTCTGATTTCAGAACAAGAATTCCCGGAGGAGGTTAGATTTGAAAATCGTGGTGGGAATCTCGGGCGCCAGCGGCTCCACCTACGGGCTCAGGCTGCTCGAAAAAATCCGGTCCGCCGGCGCGGAATCTCATCTAATCCTCACGCGTGGCGGGGAGCGGACCGCGTATCTGGAAACAGGGCTGCTGGCGGCCGACATTCGGGCCCGCGCCGATCATTTCTACCCCGTGGAGGACATCGGGTGCCGGCTGGCAAGCGGCTCCTATCGGATTGACGCTATGGTGGTGGCGCCTTGTTCCATTCACACGATGTCGGCGATCGCCTCGGGGATTTCGTCGAACCTGTTGATTCGCGCGGCAGATGTTACACTCAAGGAACGGCGGAAGCTCGTCTTGATGGTTCGAGAGACTCCGTTTCACTTAGGCCATCTGCGGACAATGACAGCGCTGGCCGAGATGGGGGCCATTATCGCCCCTCCAATTCCGGCGTTCTATCACAAAC
>Ga0187893_10010145_pt1 | contig 14178 bp, 12 predicted proteins | sample MA1701074metaG_FD_139574 | JGI IMG/M metagenome (GOLD analysis project Ga0187893, IMG submission 139574) | White microbial mat communities from a basaltic lava cave in the Kipuka Kanohina Cave System on the Island of Hawaii, USA - MA170107-4 metaG ...
CTTTCCGGCGCGTACCGAGCGCAGCATCGCGTCGGAGTCGCTGGTCTGCACGCCGATGATCCGGATCTCGGGCCGCACCGCCTTGATGTACGCCGCCACGCCCGAGACCAGGCCGCCGCCGCCAATGGCGCAGAACACAGCGTCGATCGGCGCCGGGTGCTGGCGCAGGATCTCCATCGCGATCGTGCCTTGTCCGGCGATCACGTGCGGGTCGTCGAACGGGTGCACGAACGCGAGGCGGTGCTTGCGCTCGAGCGCCAGCGCGCGCTCGTAGGCGTCGGAATAGCTGTCGCCGTGCAGCACCACCTCGCCGCCGAGCGCGCGCACCGCGTCGATCTTCGTCTCTGGCGTCGTCACCGGCATCACGACCAGCGCCCGGCACCCGAGCCGCTGGGCTGCGAGCGCGACGCCCTGCGCATGGTTGCCCGCCGAAGCGCAGATCACCCCGCGCCGCAGCTCGGCGGGCGCGAGGTGCGCCATCCGGTTGTAGGCGCCGCGCAGCTTGAAGCTGAACACGGGCTGGTTGTCCTCGCGCTTCAGCAGCACGCGGTGGCCGACCCGCCGCGACAGCCGTTCGGCGGGTTCGAGCGGCGTCTCGATCGCGACGTCGTAGACGCGCGCGTTCAGGATGCGCTGCAAGTACTCGGCAAGCGGCGGCTTGTGCGCGGGCATGCAACCCCTCGGTTCGTTCTTCGCAGCGCCAGAAAAAAGCCCGAGGCTTGAAGGCCCCGGGCTCGAATCCACCCTATGGAGGATGGAGGAGACAAACGGCCGGCTCCATGGCTGAAACCGATGCGCGCATTCTAGCCGCCGCGCTGGTGCATCGCAACAAGAAACGCCACAATCGCCCGACGATGCAGTGCACGATCAACTGGCACGCCGAAGATGGCATGAGCTTCGTCGCCGAGACCGGCAGCGGCCATCTGCTCGCGATGGACGGAGCCCCCGACGGAGGCGGCCGCAACCTCGCACCGCGCCCGATGGAAACCGTGCTCGCGGGCACCGGCGCGTGCGCCGCCTACGACGTGGTGCTGATCCTGAAGCGCGGGCGCCACGACGTGCACGGCTGCAAGGTCGATGTGAAGTCCGAGCGCGCGGTGACCGACCCGAAGGTGTTCACGCGCATCCACATGCACTTCACCCTGCGCGGGCGCGACCTCCCGCAGGCCGCCGTCGAGCGCGCGATCGCGCTTTCGCACGACAAGTACTGCTCGGCGAGCGTGATGCTCGGCAAGACGGCCGACATCACGACCAGCTTCGAGGTCGTCGCTCAGACGTAGTGCGCGGTCGCCGTCATGACCTTGGCGGCGGCGCGCATCAGCGTCTTTGCGGGGGCGGGGAGTTCGGCGGCGCCGGCCTGCAGCGCGCGGGCGGCATGCCCCGCCTCGTCGGCCTTCATCTGCTCGACGATCGCGCGCGACGACGCGTCGGCTGCGGGCAGGCGCTCGAGGTGCCCCTGCAGGTGCGCCTCGACCTGGCGTTCGGTCTCGACCACGAAGCCGAGGCTCGCGCGGTCGCCGAGCCGGCCCGCGACGAGGCCGATGCAGAACGCGCCCGCGTACCAGAGCGGATTGAGCAGGCTCGTGCGCGCGCCGAGCTGCGCGAGGCGTTCCTCGGTCCAGGCCAGATGATCGGTCTCTTCGCGCGCGGCGTCTGCGAAGTGCCTGCGCAGCGCGCCGTTCGACGTCGCGATCGCCTGCGCTTCGTAGAGCGCCTGCGCGCACACCTCGCCGACGTGGTTGACGCGCATCAGCGCGCCCGACAGGCGCCGCTCGCCGGAGCCGAGTGCCGGCCCTTCGATCGTCGGCGCGGGAGTCGCGCGCACCGCGACGTTGGCTCCCGACAGGGTGCGCAACGCGTGGTCGACGCCGGAGAGCCACGTGTCGACGGCGGAGGGCATGGCGGCATCGTACTGCGCGAGCGCGAGCCGAGCCTTCATCGGCGCACTGCCTCCTCTCGCCAACCCTCGTTACGGCTGCGTTGTGCCCCGGCAACAGGCGCTTCCGTTTTTGGCGCGCAGTTCTTGGCAACCCGACAAACCCTCTGGTGAAATGCGTGCAACTTCCGCTGAGGAGGTTGGCCTGATCTGCCCCAGCAAGGGTGAGACCCGATCGGGACCTCTGTTTCAACCTAGGAGATCAACGCAATGAAGAAATCTCTGCTCGCCCTGGCTGTGCTGGGTACTTTTGCGGGAGCCGCCGCGGCCCAGTCTTCGGTCACCCTGTTCGGCGCCGTCGACTTGAGCCTCAAATACGTCGAGAACGGCAGTGTCGAAAACAAGCAGCTGGGCTCCGACGGCCTCCAGAGCAGCCGCTTCGGCGTGCGCGGCGTCGAGGACCTCGGCGGCGGTCTGCGGGCGGGCTTCCACCTCGAATCGGGCCTCAACGCCGGCACCGGCGCGAGCGACGCGACCTTCTGGCAGCGGCGCTCGACGGTCAGCCTGCTCGGCGGCTTCGGCGAGGTTCGCCTCGGCCGCGACCTGAACCCGATCTTCTTGACGCACGGGACCTACGACCCGTTCGGTACGATCGGGGTCGGTACCTCGTTCAACTTGATCAGTACTCTCGGTAGCGGTGTAGTCACCACGGTTCGCACGAACAACATGGTGGCGTACCTGACGCCGACGACGATCCCGTTCTACGCGCACATCGGTGTGGCTCCGAGCGAAGGTGTGGCCGGCAACAAATTCGTCGGCGGTCGTGTCGGCTTCGGCACCGGGCCGTTCGACATTTCGATCGGCGCGTCGAAGACCGAGGCCGACCTCGCCGGGACACTGGATTACGAGCAGAAGGCCATTGGCGGCTCGTTCGACTTCGGCTTCATGAAGCTGTTCGCCTACTATCTGCTGAACGAGAACTCGAGGGCACTGGCGGGTGAATCGACCGCCCGCGAGCAGTCAGTTGCGCAGATCGCGCTCACCTTCCCGATCGGCCAGAGCCTGATCAAGGCCGTCTATGCGAGAAGCGAAATGGATGGGACAGGCACCGTCGTGGCCCCCTTCCGCTCGATCGATGAAGCCGATCTGTTCGCTGTGCAGTACAACTACAACCTGTCGAGGCGCACCGCGTTGTACGCGAGCTATTCCCAGATCTCCAACGACAACGGTGCCAACTTCCAGATCCCCTCGGCGGTTGCCGGCGCCAGTCCGGCGGCCGGGTTCAAATCCAAAGGCTACGAGTTCGGCGTCCGCCACGCCTTCTGATCTCCACTCGCGAAAGCGAGTTTCGATCGGGTCTCAAGGCCGCCTCCGGGCGGCCTTTCTGTATCCTCGGTCCCCATGATGATTCGTCGTCGTTGTCTCGCCATCGCTTGCCTTGCGCTCGCTGCCTGCGCGACACGCGGCCCGGTCACGCCGGAGCCAAACGGGGTCAACGGCTGGCACGGCTTCACCCTGCCTGGCAAGCGCAGCACCGACTACCGGATCGAGACCAAGGAGGGTCGTCGCACCGTGCGCGCCGACGCGGACCGCTCGGCAAGCCTGTGGCGCAAGCCGGTGGCGCTGCATGCTGATCAGCTGGGCGAGATCCAGTTCTCCTGGTGGGTCGAAGCGCTGATCCCGCAGGCGAGCCTGGCCGAGGCGGAGCGTTCCGATGCCCCCGCGCGCATCGTGCTCACCTTTGGCGGCGACAACTCACGTCTGTCGCTGCGCAACCGCCTGATGTACGACCTTGCGGCGTCGCTGTCCGGCGAAGAGCCGCCGTACGCGACGTTGATGTACGTGTGGGAGACGAGCGCGCCGGTCGATAGCGTCATCCACAGCCAGCGCAGCGACCGCATCCGCAAAATCGTCGTCGAGTCGGGCCCCGGCGAGTTGCGCCGGTGGCGCCACTACCGGCGCGACGTGGCGGCCGACTATCGGCGCGCGTTCGGCGAAGAGCCCGGGCCGCTCACCGGCGTGGCGCTGATGACCGACGCCGACAACACGCAGTCGCGCGCGCTTGCCTGGTACGGCGAGGTGCGCCTCGACGGCGTGCCGGGCTGGTAGCCGCACCTCCGTTAAGGAGTTACCCCGGCGCGGGAGATGCGCTTTTTGCGCCAAGATGCAGGCTTTCAAAATCGGAGTCTTTCATGATGGTGCACCGCCACGCATCCCGCTTGGCCGCGCTTGCGGCTGCGCTCGCGCTCGCCGGCTTGGCCTCGGCTGCCGACGCCCGGACCTTCAAATGGGCCAGCGCGAGCGACATTCCCACCTTCGACATCCATTCGCAGAACAACGCGCTCGGCAACGGCGTGCACGCGATGGTGTACGAGTCGCTGTTCTATTACGACAGCCGCAAGTTCTCGCTCGAGCCGGTGCTCGCCACCGGCTATCAGCAGGTCTCGCCGACGCAGGTGCGCATCAGCTTGAGGAAGGGCATCAAGTTCCAGGACGGTGCGCCGTTCAACGCCGACGACGTCGTGTTTTCGCTCGAGCGGGCGATGGACAAGTCCTCGAACTACAGCGTCTATACCCAGGGTATCGACAAGATCGTCAAGGTCGACGAGCACACGGTCGACGTGATGACGAAGGGAGCCAACCCGGTGCTGATCCGCCAGCTGACCGAGCTGCGCATGATGGATCGCGAGTGGTCCGAAAAGAACAAGTCGCTCACCCCCAAGGACATCAAGACCAAGGACGAGAACTTCGCGCACCGCAACGCCAACGGCACCGGGCCCTACATGCTGAAGAGCTGGGACCAGGACGTGAGGCTGGTGCTGGTGAAGAACCCCAACTGGTGGGGCAAGTTGGAGGGCAACGTCGCCGAGATCGTCTACACGCCGATCAAGAACGAAGCGACGCGCGTCGCTGCGCTGCTCTCAGGCGAGGTCGACATGGTGCTCGACCCGTCGCCCGCCGACGTCACCAAGCTGCGCGCGGCGCCGAACCTCAAGGTGCTCGACGGCGCCGAGAACCGCACCATCTTCCTCGGCATGGACCAGTTTCGCGACGAGTTGCCGGGCTCGAACGTGAAGGGCAAGAACCCGCTGAAGGACGTGCGGGTGCGCAAGGCGCTCTACCAGGCGATCGACATCCAGACCATCAACAAGAACATCCTGCGCGGCATGGGCCAGCCCACCGGCTCGCTGATCGCGAGCCAGGTGAACGGCTGGACGAAGAAGACCGACGAACGCTATCCGTTCAACGTCGAGGCGTCGCGGAAGCTGCTCGCCGAGGCCGGCTACGCGCAGGGCTTCGAGGTCGATTTCGCGTGCCCGAACAACCGCTACATCAACGACGAGGAGATCTGCCAGGCGGTGACGGCGATGTGGGCCAAGGTCGGCGTCAAAGCGAAGCTGCGCACCTTGCCGCTGGTCACCTACTTCCCGATGATCCAGCGCTACGAAGCGAGCATCTACATGCTCGGCTGGGGCGTGCCGACGTTCGACGCGCTGTATTCGCTGCAATCGCTGGTGCGCAGCGTCGGCGCGGGCGGCGACGGCAATTACAACGTCGGGCGCTACAGCAACCCGCAGGCCGACGCGTTGATCGAGCGCATCAAGCGCGAGACCGACCAGAAGAACCGGGTCGAGCTGATCGAGAAGGCGCTCGTGCTTTCGCACGAGGACGTGTCGCACATCCCGCTGCACAACCAGGTGATCCCGTGGGCGATGAAGAAGAACATCGACCTGGTGCACCGGGCCGACAACCGGATCGACATGCGGCTGGTGAAGGTCGGCGCTCCGGCCGACGCGCGCTAAGGTCCGCGCGCCGCGCCGTAAGGTGCGGCGCTTCCGGCGCCTCGTTCGATGTTCGCCTTCATCCTCCGCCGTCTCGCGCAGGCCGTCATCGTGATGCTGGCGGTGGCGTTCATCGCGTTCATGCTGTTCCAGTACGTCGGAGACCCGGTCACCAACCTGCTCGGCCAGGACGCGACCCCCGAGCAACGCGAGCAGTTGCGCAGAGACCTCGGGCTCGACCGGCCGTTCTTCGTGCAGTTCGCCGCGTTCGTGCACAACGCGGCGCAGGGCGAGTTCGGACTGTCGCTGCGCCAGGGCCGCAAGGTCTCGTCGCTGGTCGTCGAGCGGCTGCCGGCCACGCTCGAACTCTCCTTCACCGCGGCGCTGATCGCGCTCCTGGTCGGCGTCCCGATGGGCGTGTATTCGGCGATCCGGCGCGGCACCTTCGGCTCGCAGGTGATGATGACGATCTCGCTTCTCGGCGTCTCGCTGCCGACGTTCCTGATCGGCATCCTGCTGATCCTCGTGTTCGCGGTGACGTTGAAGTGGCTGCCGAGCTTCGGCCGCGGCGAGGTCGTCGCGTTCGGCAGCTGGACCACGGGCTACCTCACCGCAGACGGCCTGCGCCACCTGATCCTGCCGTCGATCACGCTGGCGATCTTCCAGCTCACGCTGATCATGCGCCTCGTGCGCGCCGAGATGCTCGAAGTGCTGCGCACCGACTACATCCGATTCGCGCGCGCGCGCGGGCTTCCGGACCGCGTCGTCAACTTCGGCCACGCACTGAAGAACACGCTGGTGCCGGTGATCACGATCACCGGGCTCCAGCTCGGCGGACTGATCGCGTTCGCGATCATCACCGAGACCGTGTTCCAGTGGCCCGGCATGGGCCTGCTCTTCATCCAGGCGGTGACCTTCGCCGACATCCCGGTGATGGCGGCGTACCTGTGCCTGATCGCGCTGATCTTCGTCGTGATCAACCTCAGCGTCGATCTGCTCTATTTCGCCGTCGATCCGCGCCTGCGCATCGACCGGCTCGCGGGGGCGCACTGATGCTGGTGCCGCTTGCGTCTCCCGCCGCACAAACCGCACCTGGCGCGTACCGGCGTCTCGTCGCGCTGCGGCCCGAACTGACCGCGTTCCGGCGCGATTTGCACGCCCACCCCGAACTCGGCTTCGAGGAAACGCGCACCGCCGCGCGCATCACCGAGGCGCTGCGCGTGGTCGGTGTCGACGAGGTGCACAACGGAATCGGCAAGACCGGCGTCGTCGCGCTCGTGCACGGCCAGCGACGCACGTCCGGGCGCTCGATCGGGCTGCGTGCCGACATGGACGCGCTGCCGATGCGCGAGGAGAACGACTTCGCCTGGCGCTCGTCGGTCGCAGGCCGCATGCACGGCTGCGGCCACGACGGGCACGTCGCGATGCTGATCGGCGCCGCGCGCTACCTTGCCGAGACGCGCCGCTTCGACGGCACCGCGGTGCTGATCTTCCAGCCCGGCGAGGAGGGCTTCGCCGGTGCCAAGGCGATGATCGACGACGGGCTGTTCGACCGTTTCCCCGTCGACGCGGTCTACGCGATGCACAACTGGCCCAACCTGCCGCCCGGAACGGTCGGGCTCAACGGCGGTGCGATGATGTCCGCCGCCGACCGCGTCGAAATCACCGTCAGCGGCAAGGGCGGACACGGGGCACACCCGTACATGGCGATCGATCCGGTGCTGGTCGCCGCGCACGTCATCACCGCCACGCAAAGCCTCGTCTCGCGCAACGTCAATCCGCTCGACAGCGCGGTGATCAGCCTGTGCGCGATGCAAGCGGGCGACCTCGGCGCCTTCAGCGTCATTCCGCGCCAGGCACGCCTGATCGGCACCGTGCGCACCTTCCGGCGCGAGGTGCAGGACATGATCGAGGAGCGGCTCGGCCGCCTGGTCGAATCGGTCGCGCTCGGCTTCGGCGCGACCGCGGCGCTGAAGTACGAGCGCATCTACCCGGCCACGGTCAATACCGAGCGCGAAGCGGCATTCGCCGCCGACGTGGCCGCGTCGCTGGTCGGCGAGGACAAGGTGATCCGCGATCTGACGCCGAGCATGGGCGCCGAGGACTTCTCGTTCATGCTGCAGAACAAGCCAGGTGCCTACATGCGCATCGGCCAAGGGGGTGATGCCGGCTGCTTCCTGCACAGCAGCCGCTACGATTTCAACGACGAGATCCTGCCTCTGGGCGCGGCGCTGCTCGCGACCCTGGCCGAGCAGGCGATGCCCTCGTGAACGCTTTCCCACAGGAGAAGACGATGAAACTGAAACCCACTCTGCTTGCCGCCGCGCTGATGCTCGCCGGCACCGTTTCGCACGCCGTGACCCTGCGTGTGGCCAACCAGGGCGACGCGCTGTCGATGGACCCGCACTCGCTCAACGAGTCGCTGCAGCTCACCTTCACCGGCAACGTCTACGAGCCGCTGGTCGGGCGTGACAAGAAGCTCGCGCTGGTGCCGGCGCTGGCCACGAAGTGGTCGCAGCCCTCGCCGACCGTATGGCGCTTCGAGCTGCGCAAGGGAGTGACCTTCCACGACGGAGCGCCGCTCACCGCCGACGACGTGGTGTTCTCGTTCCAGCGCGCGGCAGGCGACGGCTCCGACATGAAAGGCTACACCTCCTCGATCAAGGAGGTGCGCAAGGCCGGCGACGGGTTGGTCGAGATCGAGACCACGGCGCCGTTCCCGATCCTGCCCGACGTGATCTCGCTCGTCTACATCATGAACAAGAAGTGGTGCGAGGAGAACAAGGCCGAGCGCCCGGTCGATCGCCGCAAGGGCATCGAGAACACGGCTTCGTTCAAGGCCAACGGCACCGGTCCGTACCGCCTGAAGGAGCGCCAGCCGAGCGCGCGCACGGTGCTGGTGCGCAACCCCAAGCACTGGGAGAAGTTCGAGGGCAACGTCGACGAGGTGATCTTCACGCCGATCGGCAACAACGCAACGCGCGTCGCGGCGCTCCTGTCGGGCGAGATCGACGTGATGGAGCCGGTGCCGCTGCAGGACGTCGACCGCATCAAGGCCAATCCGAACCTGAAGGTCATGCAGGGGCCCGAGTTGCGCACCATCTTCCTCGGCATGGACCAGAAGCGCGACGAGTTGCAGAGCTCGAGCGTCAAGGGCAAGAACCCGTTCAAGGACGTGCGCGTGCGCAAGGCGTTCTTCCAGGCGATCGACATCGAGACGATCAAGAGCCGCGTGATGCGCAACGCCGCCACGCCGACCGCGCTGATGGTGGCGCCCGGGATCAAGGGCTTCGTCGAATCGATGAACAAGCGCGCGCCGTACGACCCCGAGGCGGCGAAGAAGCTGCTCGCCGACGCCGGCTACCCGAGCGGCTTCGAAGTCGGCATGAACTGCCCGAACGACCGCTACGTCAACGACGCCGACATCTGCCAGGCGGTGTCGGCGAACCTGGCGCGCATCGGCGTCAAGGTCAACCTGATGGCCGAGACCAAGGGCACCTACTTCCCGAAGATCCTGCGCCGCGACACGAGCTTCTATCTGCTCGGCTGGACGCCCGGCACCTACGACTCGCACAACGCGCTGTCGAACCTGATCGCGACGCCCACCGACAAGGGGCAGGGCACGTTCAACCTCGGCTCGTACAGCAACTCGAAGATCGACGCGCTGACCGACAAGATCCAGGGCGAGACCGACGCCGCCAAGCGCGACGCGATGATCGCCGAGGCGTTCAAGATCCACCAGGACGAGGTCGGCCACATTCCGCTGCACCAGCAGGCACTGGCGTGGGCGATGAAGAAGGACGTGAGCCTGGTGCAGCTCGCCGACAACTTCATGCCGTACAAGTGGATCACGGTGAAGCAGTCGCCGCAGTGAGCCGATGACCACGACGGCGCTCGGCCGCTTCCTCGACGGCGACCTGTGGTACAGCTTCCGCACGTCGCCGGTCGCGATCGGTGCGGCGCTGGTCGCGTTCGCCTGCGTGTTCGTCGCCGCGTTCGCCGACTTCGTCGCGCCGTACAACCCGTTCGACCTCGCCACGCTCGAGCTCGCCGATTCGCGGCTGCCGCCGGCGTGGATCGAGGGCGGCGGCCCCAAGTACCTGCTCGGCACCGACGACCAGGGGCGCGACATCCTGTCGGCGCTGATGTACGGGGCACGCATCTCGCTGCTCGTCGGCGCCGCGTCGGTCCTGCTGTCGGTGCTGGTCGGCGTGAGCCTCGGCCTCCTGGCGGGCTTCGTCGGCGGCAACACCGACGCCTTCATCATGCGCATCTGCGACGTGATGCTGTCGTTCCCGCCGATCCTGATCGCGCTGCTCGTGAGCGGCGTCGGGCGCGCCATGTTCCCGAGCGCGCACGAGACCTTGGCTTTTGCGGTGCTGGTGCTGGCGATCGCGATCCCCGGCTGGGTGCAGTACGCGCGCACCGTGCGCGGCTCGACCATGGTCGAGCGCGGCAAGGAGTACGTGCAGGCGGCGCGCGTGATCGGCGTCTCGCGGCTGCGCATCATGCGCAAGCACGTGCTGCCCAACGTGCTCGGCCCGGTGCTCGTGCTGGCGACGATCCACGTCGCGGTCGCGATCATCACCGAGGCGACGTTGTCGTTCCTCGGCGTCGGCGTGCCGCCGACCGAGCCCTCGCTCGGCACCTTGATCCGGGTCGGCAACGACTTCCTGTTCTCGGGCGAGTGGTGGATCACGATCTTTCCGGGCGTCATGCTGGTGCTGATCGCGCTTTCGGTGAACCTGCTCGGCGACTGGCTGCGCGACGCGCTGAACCCGCGGCTGCGCTGATGGCGCCTCCGGCCGTGAGCGCTCCGCTGCTCGAGGTGCGCCATCTGCGCGTCGAGTTCCCGACGCGGCGCGGGACGCTGGTCGCGCTCGACGACATCTCGTTCTCGATCGCGCCGGGAGAAATCCTCGGCGTGGTCGGCGAGTCGGGCGCCGGCAAGTCGCTCACCGGCGCGGCGATCATCGGGCTGCTCGACCCGCCGGGGCGCGTCGCGGCGGGCGAGATTCGCTTCCAGGGCCGGCGCATCGACAACCTCTCGTACGAGGAGATGCGCAAGATGCGCGGACGCTCGATCGGGGCGATCTTCCAGGACCCGCTCACGTCGCTGAATCCGCTCTACACGATCGGCCGGCAGATCACCGAGACGATCCAGACGCACCTCCAGGTGAGTGCGCTCGAGGCGCGGTCGCGTGCGATCCGGCTGCTTCAGGAGACCGGCATCCCCGCCGCCGAAGCGCGCATAGACCAGTATCCGCACCAGTTCTCCGGCGGCATGCGGCAGCGCGTCGTGATCGCGCTCGCGCTCGCCGCCGAGCCGAAGCTGATCGTCGCCGACGAACCGACGACCGCGCTCGACGTCTCGATCCAGGCGCAGATCATCGCGCTCCTGAAGCGCCTGTGCCGCGAGCACGGCGCCGCGGTGATGCTGGTCACCCACGACATGGGCGTCATCGCCGAGACCTGCGACCGGGTGGCGGTGATGTATGCCGGGCGCATCGCCGAGATCGGGCCGGTGCACGAGGTCATCCATTCGCCCCGGCATCCGTACACGGTCGGGCTGATGGGGTCGATCCCCGCGATGGACGCCGATCGCGAGCGGCTGCTGCAGATCGACGGCGCGATGCCGCGCCTCACGTCGATCCCCAGGGGATGCGCGTTCAATCCGCGCTGTCCGCGCGCCTTCGATCGCTGCCGCATCGAACGGCCGGACTTGATCGACGCCGGAGCGACCCGCGCCGCGTGCTGGCTGCACGCGACCGCACCGCAGGAGCTGGTGCAATGACGGCGCTGGTCGAGGTGCGCGACCTGGCGAAGGTGTTCGACGTCTCGCCGCCGTGGCTGAACCGCGTCGTCGAGCGCAAGCCGCGGCTGTTCGTGTACGCGGTCGACGGCGTCAGCTTCTCGATCGAGCGCGGCAAGACGCTCGCGCTGGTCGGCGAATCGGGCTGCGGCAAGAGCACCGTGGCGCGCCTGCTGGTCGGCCTCTACGCGCCGACGCGCGGGTCGGTACGCTACGACGGCCTGGATGCGTCCGCCGCGCGCGCGAGCGACGGGCGCGGCCTGCGCCGGCGCATGCAGATGATCTTCCAGGACCCGTACGCCAGTCTCAACCCGCGCTGGAAGGTGGCCGACATCGTCGCCGAGCCGCTGCGCGAGCACGCGCTCGTTGCGGGCGAGCAGCAGCTGACCGAGCGCGTCGGCCAGCTGTTGTCGTCGGTCGGCCTCGCCGCGCAGGACATGGAGAAGTTCCCGCACCAGTTCTCGGGCGGGCAGCGGCAGCGCATCTCGATCGCGCGCGCGCTCGCGACCGAACCCGAGTTCCTGGTCTGCGACGAGCCGACCTCGGCGCTCGACGTTTCGGTCCAGGCGCAGGTGCTCAACATCATGAAGGAGCTGCAGCGGGCGCAGGGGCTCACGTACCTGTTCATCTCGCACAACCTGGCGGTGGTGCGCCACGTGTCGGATCAGGTCGGCGTGATGTACCTGGGGCGCCTCGTCGAACTCGCCGACAAGGCGAGGCTGTTCAACCAGCCACGTCATCCCTACACGCGCATGCTGCTCGACGCGATTCCCGACATCGGGATGAGCGGGCGCTCGCGCATCCCCGTACAGGGCGAGGTGCCGAATCCGCTCGCTCCGCCGAGCGGTTGCAGCTTCCACCCGCGCTGCCCGCACGCCAACCAGCGCTGCAAGTCCGAGCGGCCCCCGCTGCAGACGATCGGCGGCGTATCGATCGCGTGCCACGCGGTCGAGGAGGGGCGCATCTGAATCGTCAGCCGGGGCGCAAGCGTTCCCCGGCGTAGAGCGCGTCGATGTCCTCGCGCTCGCGCACCAGCCACGCGTCGCCGCCGTTCACCATCACCTCGGCGGCGCGCGGGCGGCTGTTGTAGTTGCTCGCCATGCACATGCCGTACGCGCCCGCGGACAGCACCGCCAGCAGGTCGCCGGGCCGCACGGCCAGCGATCGCTCGCGCCCCAGCCAGTCGCCCGACTCGCAGACCGGTCCGACCACGTCGTAGACGAGCGGCGTCTCATCGCGCAGCCGGCACGCGACGATGCCCATCCATGCGTCGTACATCGTCGGGCGCAGCAGGTCGTTCATCGCCGCGTCGACGACGCAGAAGTTCTTCGTCCCGCCGCTCTTCAGGTAGAGCACTTCCCCGATCAGTACGCCGGCGTTGCCGACCAAGGAGCGGCCGGGCTCGAACAGCAGCTTGCGTTGCCGATCGCCGCGCGCATCGATGCGCTCGAGCAGCGCCCGGACCAGCGCATCGGCGGCTGGCGGCGTCTCGTCGGTGTAGCGGATGCCGAGCCCGCCGCCGAGGTCGACGTGCTCGATCGGGATGCCGGAGGCTTCCAACTCATCGACCAAGTCGAGCAGCCGCTGCAATGCTTCGAGGTACGGCGCTGCATCGATGATCTGCGAGCCGATGTGGCAGTCGATGCCGACGACGCCGATGCCCGGCAGCTCGACGGCGCGCTTGTAGCAGGCGAGAGCGCGGTCGTGTGCGATGCCGAACTTGTTGCTCGCGAGCCCGGTCGAGATGTACGGGTGGGTGCGCGCATCGACGTTCGGGTTGACGCGCAGGCTGACGCGCGCTCGGTGCCCGAGCGCGTGCGCCGTCTGCGACAGCAGCTCGAGCTCGCCTTCGCTTTCGACGTTGAAGCACAAGACGCCGGCGGCGAGCGCGCGGCGCATCTCCGCTTGCGTCTTGCCGACCCCGGAGAACACGACCTTGCCGGCGTCGCCCCCCGCCGCGAGCACGCGCTGCAGCTCCCCGCCGGAGACGATGTCGAATCCGCAGCCGGCTGCGGCGAAGGTCTGCAGCACGGCCAGGTTCGAGTTGACCTTCACCGAGTAGCAGATCAGGTGCTCGCGGCCGGCCAGCGCGCGCTGCCACGGCGCGAGCGCTGCACGCATCGCGGTCTGCGAATACACGTAGAGGGGAGTCCCGTAGCGCTGCGCCAGCTCGGCGAGCGGCACGTTCTCGATGTGCAGGTCGCGCCCGCGCCAGGCCACGTGCGGTGCGCCGGGCAGCTTCATCGCGGCGCGCTCGCCGCGCCGGCCGGCGCGGGCAGGGTCAGCGGGCCTTTCTGTCCACAACCGGCGAGCACGAGAGCCAGCACGCACGACAGGGCCAGACGCGCCGCTACACTTTCAGACAACCCGAACATCGAGGAATTCTAGGGCAAGGCCATGACCGACGCCGAATACCGGTCGCTCACCGAGGCCGTGCTGGCGCATATCGAGGTGAGCGTCGATCGCTGGCTGCAGGAGGATGTGGCCGACATCGACACGCACCGCACCGGCGGACTGCTCGAACTGGGGTTTCCCGACGGCAGCAAGATCGTCGTCAACACGCAGCCGCCGCTGCACGAGTTGTGGCTCGCGTCGCGCTCGGGCGGCTACCACTACCGCTATTCGGATGGGGCCTGGCGCGACACGCGCGACGGCAGCGAGTTCTTCGCACGGCTCGCGAAGAGCGCGACCGAGCAGGCGGGCGTCGC
>Ga0187893_10010146_pt1 | contig 14176 bp, 6 predicted proteins | sample MA1701074metaG_FD_139574 | JGI IMG/M metagenome (GOLD analysis project Ga0187893, IMG submission 139574) | White microbial mat communities from a basaltic lava cave in the Kipuka Kanohina Cave System on the Island of Hawaii, USA - MA170107-4 metaG ...
CGTGAGCACCGGGCTGGGCGCTGATAGGCCAACCGGAGGTCTAGCCACACACGGTCTGGCCACGCTGTTCTGGGTGGACATCGTTCCGATCCCGGAACCCAGCACCACCGCACTGCTGTTGTTATGCGCGCTGGCGCTCGGCTGGAAATTTTGGAAGGTAGGGCGCGTCGCTCCGCGCGCGCCGCCAACGCCTCGCCAACCCAATCCCGGCGCGCTCGGAGAGGCGCGCCCTACCCAGCGCTGAATCTCTGTAAATGCTCAAGCAATCCATTGGAGTAGTGTGACTCGACATTGTCCTCACTCCGTTTCCTTTGTTCTTTTCTGTCAAAAACCACTATGGCTCTCGCGGCGTGGCGAGGCGGTAGAAACGGTTGGTGGTGTAATTCGGATCGATGACGTGCTCGACGCGGTTGCTGGCGCGGGCGGGAATGTCGGCCAGCCGCGACCAGGCGCCGGCAGCCGGCAGCGTGTCGGTGAATTGCACCGTGTAGGTGCGGTTGGAGATAGTCCCAAACGAAAGAGTGGCGCTGCCGCTGATGGAGATGGAGTCGATCTTCAGGTAGCTCAACGCATTGGTGGGATCGGTGCCGGCGGTGTATTCGGCGCGGTTGTTCAGCCCATCACCATCGGTGTCGAACAGGGCGTCGGCGGGATTGTTGGTGCCCAGGTTGTAAGAGATTTCCCAGAGGTCCGGCGTGCCGTCATTGTCTGTGTCGGCGAGAGTTGTGACGGTACACAGGACGTTGGAGGAGAATCCCGAGTTGGCGAGGTTGCGCACGATCACACGGTATTGCTGCGAAGTGACCACCAATGGCGCGGTGAAGGAATAAAAATCCTGCGTGCCGTGAACGACATTGCTGGCCACGACCGGAGAGCCACGACGCCACTCGAAACTCATGGGCAGCGGCTTCGCAAAACCCAGGACGCTGAGAGTGACGGGCGAGCCTACGACAACGGATTGGCTGAGGGGCGGGACAATGATCCCGGCGTCGATCCACACTGTGAGGCTGGCGGGCGCGCTCGTGTCGGCGCCGAAGACGTTGGTGACGACAAAGTGGTAATTGCCCTCGCTGGCCAGTTGCGCATTGGTAACGGTGAGGGCGGCGTTGGTGGCGGAGGGAATCGCCGCACCGTTGAAAAACCATTGGTAGCGCAACGGCGGGTTGCCGGCGACGCCAGCGGAGAAGTTGGTAGTGTTGTTGATGCGAACGATTCTGTCGGGAGGCTGCGACACGACGACCGGCGCAATAGGCACAAGGCGGAACTCGAACGTGCCCGCGCCGTACCGATCCGCAGGGCCTAGATCAACGCTCGCCGGAAACGTTCCCGGCCCACCCGCGCCATTACGGCTGGCGCCAACGAAAGTGATGAGTCCGCCGCCGTCGTCAGTGACCCAGGTTTTTGCGTTGCCGGTGCCGATGTTCGCGCCCGGATTGGCGGCGTTGTAGCCGTAGCTGACGACGGAGTAGGTGCCGGGATCGAGAATCAGCGGCGTGGGCAGTGGCTTGAATCGGCTGCCGCCGATGAGCGTGCCGGGATCGGCCTGCGTGAAAGCGAGCGTGGCGAGGACGGTGCCGGAGTTGCCGGTGCGGCGGTAGATTTGCGTGGTGAGCGTGGCGTTACTGATGCCGTCCGCGCCGCTGTCGAACACGCCGAGCGTGCTGATGACGATGTTCGTGCGCACGTCGAAATCCATGCCATAACCGTTGGCAAACGCCTGCGAACCGACCGTGCCGGCGGGCACGATGTAAGCGATGGCCGGAACACGCCGGGCGTTGATGGCAACGGCGGCGGAAGTGGCGCTGGCCCCGCCGTTGTCCGTGGCGACAGCGGTCAGGGAGTACGAGCCGGCGATGACGTTCGTCCAGGCGACGGTGAACGGCGGACTCGTAGCGCGGCCCACAAGCGCGCCGCTGGCGAAGAATTCCACCTTCGCGATGATACCGTCCGGGTCGCTCACGCTGGCGGTGAGTGAAATGTCGGCGGGCAGGAGAATGAACGCGCCATTGGTCGGCGTGAGCAGCGAAACCGTGGGCGGTTGATTCACAATAGTGACGATGACGGGCGTCGAGATCGTAATGCCGAGGCGGTTGTCGATGGCGCGCGCAGTGAGAATGTGCGGGCCGGGCGCGGCGTTGGTCCAGGTGAAGCCGAACGGGTCGGCGGAATCCGAGCCGAGCGCGACGCCATCGATGAAGAATTCCACGCGCCGCACCGTGCCGTCAGAATCGTTCGCGTTGGCGGCAATCGCGATGGGCTGGCCAAAGCCAAGGCTCGCGCTATTGGCCGGTGAAGTGATGGCCACGGTGGGCAGGCTGTTCATGGTGCTGTCACCGCCGGGCGAGACGCCGCTGGCGAACCAGTTCGTCGGTTCGTTGCCGTAGGCCGACAACGTCTGCTTTTGCAAAGACGGGCCGGCGCCGTCCGCAGTGAGCGGCCACGGGAAATTGTCCGAAAAGTTCACGCGATCCATGAGGACGGCTGGCACGACGCCGAAGTTTGGACCGGGCGTGGTGATGGGCGGGAGCGGTTTCACGAGTTCCACGCTGTCGCCCGAATTTTGGAGCCGGCCCGAATAAGGGCCCAAGAGGCGCGTCCCCGGAGGAACGTCATACGCTGCGAGAAAGTTGGAGAGCGCGGCGGAGTTCGTGGCGGGATCGAAGCCCAGCACGAGCACGCGTTCGCCAGCCGCCAGCATGGTGTTCGGCGGGAAGGCGAAAGAGACGGCGTCGCGGAGCCGCCAGCGGTTTTGTGGGTTCGCCGCGTCGAAGAGATCGACTGGCGTGGCGCTGATGTTGGCGAGCTCGATGAACTCGTAATCGTCATCGTCGCCCGGAAGGTCAGGCGGGTGATACTGAATTTCGCTGATGACGATGGGACCGACTTCGGCCGCGGAGTTCGACCCGCTGAAGGTGTATTGAGCAAGGCGGACGAAGTCAGTGCCGACGCTCGTCTGTACGATGCCCTGGCTCAGGCCGTCGAATGGGTCGAAGCCCTGGCTCGTGCGGTGCGTTCCGTCGTGCGACAGAATCACGCGGCCGCCCAGCGGCGTGCGGAGGTCGAACGGCAATTCATCGTCATCTACCCACCAGTAGCCGCCGGGGAGAATCAACGTGTCCAGCGTGTCGTTCGGGATTTGGCGTTTCTGCAACACGAGCGGATCATCGCTCAACCACCATCCGCCTACGTTGATGGGCGCGGTGCTGGTGTTGTGCAGTTCGAGGTCCGGCCCGATTTCGCTGATAACGATGCCGGCGATGGCAAGATGGTTCGGGGCTTCGGGCGACACACTGCCGGGGAAGCTGGTCAAGCTCGCCGCGCCGTCGGGCAAACGGCCCTGGGAAACATCTGGTGTTTGCGAGCCGAAGCTGATGGTGTCGATGGGCGCGAGGCTGGCGTCCGACAGCAGGATGGATTCGCCGCCGGCGCTGAGGCGGAAGTCCACATGTCGCGCGCCTTGCGAGAGATTTTCATCGGCGATGAATTGGCGATGGCCGCCGCCAGCAATGAAGGTGAGTGGAGCGATGCGGGTGTTCGTGCGGCGGGCGGCGCTGTCGCTGAGGTAGAGGCCGGAGAGCAGCACGGGCGTCGACGAGGGGTTGAACAACTCGAACCAGTCCGGGCCGGTGGTGGAGGTGGCGAGCCACTCGTTGATCTTGAGCGAACTGATGGGACCCAGGGGACTCGCGGAGTTTGCGGCGTTGAGAGTGGGTTCGCAGAGCGCCCAGGCTGGCGGGCCGCCGTCGCCGGGGTCGATGCGACCGATGGTTTTGTCGGGCAATTGCAGTCCGTAAGTCACCGTATCGGCGAGGACGTAACCGCCGGGCGTGACGGCGAAGAGCGCGACGGTCTGGCCGTCGTTGTCGAGCGCGAAGCCAGTGTGCAGGCCAGGCGCATTGGTGGCGTCGTCGCACCAGACGGTGAGATAGTCATTGGGCGCGATGACGGTGCCGGGTGGGAAGAGGAATTTGCCGGGACGCTCCGGGTTGTCGCTGAGGCTGAATTGATCGAGGGCTTGCGGGACGCTGGAGGTGTTGCGTAGTTCGATGAAGTCGGGCGCGTAGCCGCCGTTGAGCACCGAGCCGAAGTTGTCAGACAGGATTTCGTTGAGCCGCACCGCGCCGGGCGACGCGGGCACGCGGGCTTCGAGCGAGAGGCCGAAGACAACGTCGCCGCCGTTGACGGTCGCCTGGTGAACTTCGGCGGCAAGGATGTTCGTGCCCGTGCGCAGCGCGGCGGACGAGATGGCAATCGGGCCTTCATAGATGGCATCGCCCACGGTGCGATTGGCGGGCGTGGTGAAGTTGATGACGCCCGCAGGCATCCCGGTGCGCGAGACTTCGAGGCCATTGAGGTAAATCACCACGCCGTCGTCGATGACCTGGCGGACGCGCAGCGTCACGCCCGAGGTGTCACCGCCGAAGACAAAGCTCTTGCGGAAGTAGTAACTGACCTGATTGGTGCGGCTGAGGGTCGTGCGGATCGGTTCGGGCAGGGGATTGGTTTCGTCGGCGAGCAAGGCCGCGCCGATGGTCCAGGCGCTGTCGTCGAACGATGGTTGGTTCCAGTCAGCAGGCTGGTTTGTGCCAGCGTCGTTGTAGCGCCAGAGCGTAGAAGCATCGATGGCCACGAGCGGCAACGTGACAGGCGTGCCGCCGAAGATGAACGAAGTCTCGGCGCTGTCCGGCGACGGATGGCGGTCGGCGTCGAAATAGATGCACTTCCAGAAATACGTTTCGCCGAAGGCCAGCCGCTCAAACGGGATGGGCAGCGAGGTCAGGTTGGTGGTGCTCGAGACGCGCGCGACCGGATTATTGTAGCTGCCGCCGGAGTGGCGGATGATCCAGGTGGTGCGCGCGTGCGGAGAGGGATTGTTCGTGTTGCCGGGGACGTAGGCCGAAGCTTCCAGGATCGCGGGCGGCACAACGCCCATTCCGTTCGTTGGCGCGAGATTCACCGGACGCGCCGGGCGATAGAACGTGCCGAGACCAAGCTGCGAGTTGACGCTCGCCTGGCGGTTTCCGGCGAAGCCTTGCAGCGTGGTCCAGCCGTTCGAGGCGAAGTTCTGCGCGGTGAGGTGTGTGTTGTTCAGCAGCCAAAGGCGTTGTTTGTATTCCTCGCGAAATGCCTTGTAGAAGGAGTCCTTCACCCAATGTGGGCCGCGCAGGCCGTCGGGCTGCGGCGTGGCGAACTCGTCCCAGAAGATGGTTTGCGGCGGGTTGTCGAATTCGCTGTCAAGGTCCCACGGCACCATCGACCAGCGGCCATCGGCGCGGCGCCAGAGAAAGTAATTATGCGTGGCATTGTCGAACGGGCCGCTCCAATCACGAATCGCCATGTAGGTGAGCGTCATGTCCACGTCGAAGTTGGCTTCGAGAAAGGCGCGCGTGGCGGCGAGGTCCGGCCGGGGCGTGACCGGGGTATCACCGCGCGCGGCCCAGAGGCCGGTGAGCAGTTCCTCGACGTCAGCGCCGCCTTTCCAGCCGTTGATCTGCGGGGTGTAAGTCCATTCGCAACGCTGGCGCACGGACCAGCCGGGTTTGGCGGGCGGCAGCGAACAGTTGCCGATGAAGTACGGTCCTTCGCCGCTGTTGAAGTAAGTGGTGAGACCCTGACCCGCGCCAGTCTCAAATGGGATGATGCCGGTGGCTTTGAAAATGCCGCCCATGCCTTCGGTGCCGCGTTCGGGATACTTCGCGGCCTGTTCGAGGTCCCAGCGCCGGTAATTGAATTCGTCCATCTCCTCCTGCTGGAGGCGCTGTTGCTGGCCGCCATTGTTCAGGAACAGATCAATGTAGCGGCAGCGCCAGGTCGGAAAATCCTGCGTGTCGTAAAGCTGCGAGCCGACGCGATGCTCTTCGCCTTTGTCGGTGATGAACACGCTCTCGCGTCCGCCGAACCGATGATAGCGCGGGAATTGCCATTTGAAGGAATTGCGCGTCGGTCCGCGGTTGTAGCGGCTGCCGTGATGGCGCATCTGGATGTCAAACACTTCACCGTTAAAGACGAACACCGCTGGCTCGTCGGCGTTCCACGAAGCGCGCGGGGTGCCCGGCGGGTCGGGGTTGACGATGCGGCGTGGCGCCTGGCCGATGTTCATCGAGAGTGTGTTGAGCGACGCGACGGAAATGAAACATTCATAGGCTGGATTGGCTCCGGCGCGCACCGGGCTGATGAAGTAAGCGTGCCAGGCGAAAGGATCGTCTGCACGCGGCGAAACGGCCTCGACGCCGGAGCCGCGATCCGCGCGTATCCGGTAACGGATGAGCTGGCGATTGGCGAAGCCCGGCAGTGTGCCCGTGTAACGGCCATCGGACGGCGTCGCCACCGGCGTCAGCGCGAGCGTGGTGCGCGTCTCGTTGGTCTGGTTGATGTCATCGATGAAGTATTCCACCGAGACGTTTGCAAGCTGGTTGGCCGCGGAGAACGTCACGTCGAGGCGAACGGGTTGGTTGGAGCGGATGATAGCCGCGCCGTCACTGGCCTGGACGACGGAGAAGGTGGTGACCACAGGGCGCGGCACGGCGAGTTGCACGGTGTTCGCGCGTCCCGGTGTTGGGCCGGTCGCGAGCGGCGCGGCGAGCCAGTTGGCGGGGTCATTTGCGGAATGGCTGAAGCTGACACGTTCCAGTGAACGGCCGCGGTATTGAAAGTCGTAGGAGTTCAGCCCGGTCCAATCGTCGCCCGCGCCCAACGCATCCGCGCTGATGGCCCACGGGAACGCGGCCGAGTAGGTGACGGCGTCGGCGACGTTGTCCGCCGCGTCACGCAGGCGGAGAGTGTCGCCGTCGTTGGCCAACTGACCGGAGTAGGGACCGAGGATTTGGTTGGTGTTCAGTCCATACTGGGGGATGGACGCGAGGCGCGTCGGATTCTTTGCGATGACCACGAATCCGCCCGCGGGAATCGTCGTGCCCGCCGGGAAGTCGAACTCAATTCCACCCGCCAGCCGCCACCCGGCGAGATTCACTGCCGTCGGGCCGGCATTGTACAGTTCGAGGAACTCATGCACGTCGTTCGAAATGTCGAGCACCGGCGCGCCGTTGGCATCAAACGCCTCCTTCTCGACGGGATGATACATGATCTCGCTGATGAACAACTGCGCGCTGGCATTGGACACAAGGTGCAACCCCGCGACGATGGATAGCGCTTTCGGCAGGAGTTTCTCTAGCATGGGACGAGGAGGCATCGTTACAGCATCATTGTGCCGACAACATCATGGCGCAGGACAGGCTGGAGCCGGATGGTTTGGCGGTGAATGAGATGCTTGTAGCAGAATCGTAACCTGAAGCCAATGCCAAAGATGGAGGAGGAGTTCTGGTCGGGCTTCTGGAAGTTGTATTGGCGGCTGAGGCGAGATCACCGGCGAACGCCAGTTCGCCGCTACGGAACTGTAGCGGCGGATAGGAATCCGCGAGGCGGATACGCGCGTTTCCTACTGCATCAATGCCTGCGCGGCTTCCACCATCTTTGCGGCGGTGAGGCCGTGGTGTTCGTAGAGGTGCTCCGCAACATAGGCGGATTGTCCGAACTCGCCGTGGATGCCGAGGCTCGTCATCTTATGGGGGACGCCGGCTTGCGAGAGCGCATGGGAAATTTGAGCGCCCATCCCGCCGATGACCTGGTGATCTTCGATCGTCACCACTCGGCCGGACGCCAACCTCACGGCGTCGCCGATGGTCTCCACATCCACCCGGTTGATGAATGGGTTGTTGATCACGGTGGCCTTGATGTCCTGGTCGGCGAGTTTCTTGCCGGCTTCGATGGCTTTGTTGACGAGCACGCCGCACGCGATGAGCACCACGTCGGTGCCTTGTTGGAGGACTTGCGCTTTGCCCCAGGGATATTTCGCGCCTTCGACCCGATACATGGGATAGTTCTCGCGCCCGACGAAAAAGATGTAGCTCTCACCGTCCTTGCCCGAGGCGCGGTCGGCGGCGTAACGCTTGATGGCCTCATACATCAGGGCCTCGGCTTCATCGGGGCAGGAGGGCGCGATGACGCAGGTGTGCGGAATGGCGCTGACAGCAGCGAAGTAAGTCGTGGCCTGGTGGCTCGCGCCATCAGCGGCGTCCTGAAACCCGATGTGCGAGAACATGGCAATGACGGGCGCTTGCGAGAGCGCGGCCATCGTCAGCGGGAGATTGCCTTTGGTAATGCCGAATTGGCTGAATGTATTGACAATCGGAATGAAGCCCGCCTTAGCAAAGCCCGCGCCGGTGCTGACCATGTTCGCTTCGGCGACACCGACTTCGATGAAACGGTCAGGAAAGCTTTTTTGGAAGGTGCTGATGCCCGTGGATCCCTGCACGTCGGCGGAGATGGAAAAAACGGGAAAGCCGTCCTGCGCGGCGCGAATAGCAGCTTTGGCCAGACCGGCCTGCACCTTGTCCTTTTTCGAGGCGGGCGCGGGTTTGGGTTTGGTTTTTTTGGATTCCTCTTTCTTCTGCCAGTCCTCACGGAGGGTCGCTGCCCAATCGGCCAGTTCCTGCGGGGGCCGGCCGCCATAAATCTCGTTGACGAACTCAATGATCTTTTCGCCATTGGCGAGTGGGAAGCCATGACCGCCGGCGGAGTTTTCCTCGGTGGCCTTCACGCCATAGCCTTTGATGGTTTTGATCCACAGACAAACAGGAACAGTTGAGTTGTCCTTCGCCACCGCGATGGCTTTTTCCAGAGTCTGATAGACGGACTGCAGGTCATGGCCGTTGGGGACATAAAGAACATTCCAGCCGAGCGGGGTCATCGCCTGGAAAGTGTTCTGCATCGAGAACGCGTCCTTGGTAATGCGGCCGGAGAGTTTCGTGTCGTTGTCCGAGAGGAGGAGCACGAACGGATTCATGCGGCCCTTGGCGGCAAGACCAGGAATGGCGGCGAAGGATTCCTTGGCTTCACCTTCCATCGCCGCGCCATCGGAGACGGTGACAATGGTGACACGGTCGCGTCTGGCGATCTTGTCCGCGATGGCGAGTCCTTGCGCCTGTGGGAGCGCGGAGCCGAGCGGGCCATTGCTCAACAGCACGCCCTCGGGATTGAGATGCGATTCGCCGTGGCCGGTGAACTTGCTCCCGAATCCGCGAAATCCAATGAGGTCATCGAAAGTCATCCCGTCGAAGCCATAGTTAGCGCGCAGGGCGTAGATGCCGTTTTCGGCGTGGCCGGCGTCGTTCACGAAATTGTAGGCCTCGTGCCAGGGCCGTCCTTCCGTGGCAAACATGAAGCCGTGAACGGCTGCGACCATTTCCGCGAAGGCGGCCGGGCCGCCCCAGTGACAGGCCGCGCCGCCATTGACCGCGTGAACGTCCATGAGCGCGACGAGGGCGCGGGTGGCGCGCGGGTCTCCCAGGACCACGGGCCGTCCGGCGCTGTTCTTGATGGTGACCGAATACTTCGGCGCGCCTTTGGGCGTGCCAGCCAATCTGGACTTGAAGGAAAGTGGCGTCAGGGGCGGGGCTTCGAGCGGTTTTACAACAGAGGTGTCGGCGGCCATAGATCGGAGGTCAGTGAATCGTTCAGTTCAAACAAGCAAGGGCCAAAATTTAGAAGCCAGAGTTCAAAAAGGAAGAACTAATTTTTCCCGTGTTTGTTCTTCTCGCCAATTGTTTGCAGACACGATAAAAGCGCGGATAGTTGACGCCGATGTTCGCCCACGTCGATACGCGAAAGCCGCTTGAAGTCGAGGCCCAGGTCCGCTCGATTTATCAAAGCATGTTTGCCGGGAGCGATGCCGCCTTCGTCGCACGTGACTTTGCCTGGGCCGGCCAATGTTTTGCCGGACGCTACGTGGGCTACCAGCCCATCGACGCCCGGTATCACGACTTCGAACACACGCTTCAGGGCACACTCTGCCTCGCCCGCCTGCTTCACGGACGCCACGCCGCCGGGGCGAGACCTGAAGTGACACCGCACGCCTTTGAGCTCGCCCTGCTTGCGATTCTTTTCCACGACGCCGGCTACTTGAAGAAGCAGGGAGACACCGAAGGCACCGGAGCGAAATACACGGTCATTCACGTGGCCCGCAGCGCTGACTTCGCGCGCGAATTTCTCCGGGCGAAAGGCTTTGCCGTGACGGACATCGAAGCCGTGCGCAACATGATTCGTTGCACGGGCGTCAACGCCGACCTTCAAGCCATCCCGTTCCAGAACGAGTTGGAGCGTGCGCTCGGCTGCGCGCTGGGCACCGCCGACCTGCTGGGCCAGATGGCCGCGCCGGATTACGTCCAGAAACTGCCGGTGCTCTTCGAGGAATTCGCCGAAGCGGTCCGTCACGACGGGCCAAACGCCGGGCGTCTCGCCAGTTATCACAGCGCCGAAGAACTCGCCCGCAACACGCCGTCATTCTGGGAGAATTACGTGCTGCCGAAGATTAACAACGACTTCGGAAAGCTCCACGTTTTTCTCAACGACCCGTACCCGGACGGGCCGAATCCGTACCTGCAGGCCATTGAGCGAAATCTCGCGCGCATCGACGAAGCAAAGCAGCGTCAGCCATGAACAAGCATGATTGCGCCGGAATAACCCTCTCACGAATCATGAACACACGAATGATAGTTGCTGTTGGGTTCTTGACCGTTTCCTTGCTGTCAGCGATCGCGCAGATACAGCCGCAACCACCACAAATCAGCGTGTCCGGTTCGGCCGAGATAAAAGTGGCGCCTGATGAGATCGATCTAAACGTTGAAATCGAGACCCGTCACGGAAAGCTGGATGTCGCCAAACGTGAGAATGATGGAAAGATTTCGCGGGTCCTGGCCTTTTTGAAGAGCAACGGCGTCGCGGACAAGGACATTCAAACCGACTTTATCCAGATACAACCACACTTCGAGAACGATTCAAAATCAGCTCGAATTTACTCCGTTGAGAAGACAATCGGAATCAAGGTCAGGAAGATTGGCAACTTTGATGCGATTCTGACCGGCATGCTCACCAACGGAGTCAACACGGTTCACGGTATTCAATTCAGGACCTCGGAATTGCGGAGGCACAGGGACAGCGCGAGACAACTGGCGATTCGCGCAGCCAAAGAAAAGGCAGACGCTCTTGCCGTAGAACTTGGGGTGAAACGCGGGCGAGCTTATCAGATCACCGAGAATTCCACCGACGGTTGGTGGAGCTGGGGGTCAAGGGGTGGTGGCCAGAACATCCGAAATGTTTCGCAGAATTTCGGCGAAGCGGATCCTGCAGATGGTAGCATTTCGGTCGGGCAGATTAGCGTGTCAGCGACCGTAAACGTGTCCTTCCTGATCGAATAGCTGGCCTTGGCAATCGAGGCCGCCGTCAATTCGCCTCTCGCAGCATTTTCCTTTCGACCTGCCGACCGCCCCACTAACGTTGCGCCATGTCTCGCGACTACGTGCTGCAACCGTTCCACGCGCCCGTCGATCTCCAGATCGACTACGCCAAGGAACTGAACGAGCAGCAGCACGCCGCCGTCACGGCCAGGCCCGGTCCCGCGCTCGTGATCGCCGGCGCCGGCTCGGGCAAGACCCGCACGCTCACCTACCGCGTCGCTTACCTGCTGGAGCACGGGGTCCCCGCGGACCGCATTCTCCTGCTCACGTTCACTAACAAAGCCGCTCGCGAAATGATGCGGCGCGTGGCCGACCTGCTCGGCGGCGACCTGCAATCGCTCTGGGGCGGCACTTTCCACTCCGTCGGCGCGCGCATCCTGCGGCGCCACGCTGAAATCCTCGGCTATCGCCGCGACTTCACCATTATGGACCGCGAGGACGCCAACGACCTCATCAAGACCTGCGTCGCCGAGGCTGAGATCGACATCAAGGCCACGCGCTTCCCCAAGGCCGACGTGCTCGCGGATGTTTTCTCCAAGGCGGTCAACACCCGCCGTTCCGTCGCCGAGACGGTCGCGCAGGAATACGATTACTTCTCCCAGCTCGCGCCGCAGATTGAGGAAGTCGCCAAACGCTTTACCGCCCGGAAGCGCGCCGCCAACGTCATGGATTTCGACGACCTGCTGGTACTCTGGCTCAAGCTGCTGACCGATCACGAGGAAGCTCGAGAGCTATACCAGCGCCGCTTCCAGTTCATCCTGGTGGACGAATATCAGGACACCAACAAGCTCCAGAGCGACCTCATCGACCTGCTCGCCGCGCGGCACAAGAACGTGATGGTGGTTGGGGACGATTCGCAAAGCATCTACGCCTGGCGCGGCGCGAACTTCCGCAACATCCTCGAATTTCCCAAGCGCTACCCCGACGCGACCATTTACAGGATCGAAACCAACTACCGCAGCACGCCAGAAATCCTGGCGCTCGCCAACGCCGCCATCGCGGCGAATGTCCATCAGTTCACCAAGCATCTCACGCCCGCGCGCAAGTCCGGCGCGAAGCCCGCGCTGGTCACTTGCGGCGACGGCAGCGAACAGGCCGGCTTCGTCGCCCAGCGCGTGCTCGAACTGCGCGAGGAAGGCGCGAACCTGAACGAAATGGCCGTGCTCTACCGCTCGCACTTCCACGCGCTCGAACTCCAGTTTGAGTTCACCCGCCGGAACATCCCGTTCAGTATCACCAGCGGCATCCGCTTCTTCGAGCAGGCGCACATCAAAGACGTGGCCGCCTACCTCAAACTCGTCTCCAATCCGACGGATGAACTCGCCTTCAAGCGCCTCGTCCAGATGCTTCCCGGCGTTGGAGGCAAAGGTGCGGAGAAGCTGTGGCAGTGTTTCAGTAATCAGTATTCAGTAATCAGTATTCAGTCTCCGCAACTGACCGCCGAAGCCATCGCCGCCGCCTGGGATCCCGAAGGCGAGTTCTCCGACCCTCAACCCTCAACCCTCAACCCTCAACCTCACATCCCCCTCGCTCCCGCGCTTCAGAAATGCGCCTCGACCGTCGGCAAGAAAACTGCCACCGCCTGGGCCGAGTTCGTCGTCACCATCTCGCAACTCGAAGCTGAACCCGTTCGCGGCAGCCCCTCACAGATGATCCGCCACATCATCGAGGCGGGTTACGAGGATTATCTCCAGGACAACTTCGCCAACTACGGCCAGCGCCTCGAAGATTTGGAACAACTCGCCAGCTTCGCTCTCCAGTTCAAGAGCACTGAGGAATTCCTCACTCAACTCTCGCTCCTCACCAACGTCGAAGCCGAGGGCAACCAGCCCGCCTCCAACGACACCGAACAAATCCGGCTCTCGACCATCCACCAGGCCAAGGGACTCGAGTTCGACGTCGTCTTCGTCATCATGCTCTGCGACGGACTCTTCCCCTCTTCGCGCTCCATCGAATCCGCCGACGGCGAGGAAGAGGAACGCCGCCTTTTCTACGTCGCCATCACCCGCGCGCGGAACGAACTTTACCTCAGCTACCCGCTCATCCGGGTCGTGCAAGGCTACGCCGGCGACGCCATGCAACAACCCTCTCGCTTCCTCAAGGAAATCCCGGACGACCTCGTGGACGAGTGGAACCTGAAACCGTTTAATCCCTACGCCTCGTAAGCCCCGCCCCGTTCCAACTCTTCAGCCCCGGAGGGGCGACATCTTTGTAGTTTCTGAATCACAAACCCTTCGCAGCTCCGTAGGAGCGACATTGCCTGGAATAGGTCGCCCCTACGGGGTTTCGAGCGTTTATGGGCCGGGTTGTTTCTACAAAGATTCCGCTCCTACGGAGCTGGCCGAGAGTCACCCACAATCACCGCGGCAATGGATGGCCGACGGAGTAGGATGAAGGCAACCGTCGATGCAACTCAGGAGCACGCTTTAGAATCAAGGCAGAGAGCCAGTGACGCGTGAAGGCCCAGAGCCACTCCCGGCCGGAATCGCCGGGACCAAGGATACGGCGGCGGAAGTTCGCGTTGCGCGCGGCGATGACCTCTGCCTTTCGGGCGAGTTGAGCGATCCACGGACGCGGCAGTTCCGCCTGGAGCCACACGGAAGCTTCCTCCCACACGGCCTCGGCCACGGCGCGCGGCACGAGTGGTGTCGCTTGTTCGATGGTCAGCCGCACGCGGTTGCGGCGCGCGCGAGCGCGTGGAGGCGCAGACATTTCCAGATCGACGATGTATCCCATAGGTCAGCCTTCATATCTCTCGCAGAATGAATTTGAAGATTTCGTTGGGCGCATCTCAGTTTTTGAGTGTGCGGATGCCCAGGGAGTCGGTTAGAAGCAGGCATGAAAACAATAGGCTCTGCTCTGGAAGGCTCTGTGAGGAAACACGC
>Ga0187893_10010147_pt1 | contig 14175 bp, 6 predicted proteins | sample MA1701074metaG_FD_139574 | JGI IMG/M metagenome (GOLD analysis project Ga0187893, IMG submission 139574) | White microbial mat communities from a basaltic lava cave in the Kipuka Kanohina Cave System on the Island of Hawaii, USA - MA170107-4 metaG ...
AGAATCTCGTCGAAGCCGCCAACTGGTTCACCCGCGCCGCGACCAACGGGCATCCCGAAGCCCAGATGCAACTGGCTCTCGCCTACGCGCGCGGACACGGCGTCGGCGCCGACTTGTCGGCGGCGGCCAAGTGGTTTCGCGCCGCCGCCGAACAGGGGCACATCAAGGCGCAGCACCAACTCGGTCTGGCGCTCGCCGAAGGCCGCGGCGTGTCTCGCAACGACGCGGAAGCTCTGAAATGGCTGCGCAAAGCTGCCAGCCTCGGCGTCGCGCCCGCGCAGACACGCTTGGGTCAGATGCTCGCACGGGGACTCGGCGGGCCGACGAATTTCGTCGAAGCCGCGCAGTGGTTTCGCAAAGCAGCGGATCAAGACGAGCCGGCGGCGTTGACGGCCCTCGCGCTGTTGCATGAGCGCGGGCAAGGCGTGAAGACGGACGCGGCCGAAGCGGCCAGGCTGTATCGCGCCGCGGCCGAGCGCGGGGAAGTCGAGGCGCAACTGCGGCTCGGCCATTGCCTAGCCGACGGTCGCGGCGTCGCCAAAGACCCCGTGGAAGCCGCGAAATGGTTTCGCAAGGCCGCCGACGCAGGCGACGCGCGCGCGCAGGCAAGCCTCGGCTTCCTTCACACGACTGGCAGCGGCGTGCCCACGAATTACGCCGAGGCGCTCAAGTGGTTCCGCCTCGCCGCGGACAAAGGCGATGCGCAGGCGCAGTTCAATCTCGGCGTGCTGCACGAGTCCGGTCTCGGCGTAAAAGCAGATTCGGCTGCCGCCGCCGCGTGGTATCGGTCCGCCGCGACGCAGGGCCTCGCCGACGCGCAGGTGCGGCTGGCGACGCTCGCCGCCCTCGGCAAGGGCATGCCGCAGGATTTCGCCGACGCCGCCAAATGGTATCGCGCCGCGGCGGACGCGGGCGACGCAACGGCGCAGTTGAACCTCGGCATCCTCCATGAGCAAGGCCGCGGCGTGCCGAAGGACACCGCGGAGGCCCGCGCGTGGTATCGCAAAGCCGCCGACCAGGGCGACGCGCGCGCAATGGAACGCCTGGCCCTGTCCCACACGCTGGGCAGCGCGCCCAATTACGAGGAGGCCCTCAGGTGGTTCCGCAAGGCCGCCGACAAAGGCGACGCGCTCGCGCAATACAACCTCGGCGTGCTGTTCGACACCGGCCGTGGCGTGAAGCAGGACTTCGCCGACGCCGCGAAATGGTATCGCCTCGCCGCGGAGCAAGGACACCCGCTGGCGCAATTGAATCTGGCCAATCTCCACGACGCCGGCCAGGGCGTGCCGAAGAACCTCGCCGAAGCCGTGAACTGGTATCGCAAAGCCGCCGCCCAGCGCGAGCCACAGGCCGAATACGCGCTCGGCGTCTGCTACGCGGAGGGCGACGGCGTGGCGCAGGATTTGGTTGAAGCCTTCAAATGGATTTCGCTGGCCGAGGCGCACGGCAACACGAACGCCGCCGCGTTCAAGCCGAAGCTGGAGCAGAAACTTTCCCCGGATCAGAAGGTCAGGGCGCGGCAGGCCGCCGACGCCGCCCTGTCCGCCGCGACCAGGCGGTAGCGTTGACCGCATTGGCCTGTTCACTCCGGTGCGGTTCGGAGAAGTCCTTTCAATCCGAAAACCGAAGTAGCGCGTGGCTGCGACGCCCTCGTCGCCGCAACTTCGGTTTTCGGGTTCAAGTCTTTTCACACCCCTCTTGACATTGCCCGCCGCATCGCCCGAAGTAGCGCCGTTCCGGTTCCGTGGTTCGTTGGCGCCGGCATGTCCACGATCAGTCGTCAAACAAGCCGCGCGCAGCGTTAACGCCCGCGGAGATTTTCAGGCACGGATTGCCATGCAGAAATCAAAGACGGAGCTTTCCGCCCGCGCGGGTCGCAGGCGTTCCCTTGGTGGGGCGCGCCAGGCGCAACTGGACACTGTTATCCTCTTTTGTCCCGGTTTCCCGCAACGCCTCTCTCGTATTTCTGCTGGCCGCCGTCCGCGTACCGGGCTGGATTGTAGCGGCCTGAACACGGGGGAAAGTTGCCGCATGAGTGCAGTCAGAAAGAAGACTGGCGCTTCCACAGCCAGTCGATGGCCGGTGGCGCTGTGCATCGCGATGTTCGTCCTGCTCGCCGGTCGCGTGGCGGCGCACGACGATTGCGACGACATCGAACTTCCTTCCCTGAGCCAGCAGGCGGCCAGTCCCATCCGTTACGTCGCCGACGATGGCCATCCCCAGTCCTTCTATCGCGCGCGCCTCAGCAACGTGCCGTCGGGCTTTTCCGTCGGGAATCGGAGTTACGCCGCGTGGTGCACTGACTACTACGGGCTGCTGCGCCTCGACGAATCGACGCGCGCGACGCTCTACAACAGTCTCGCGACGCTGCCGCCTCTTCTCCAAAGCACCAACTGGGACATGGTGAACTACGTTTTGAATAACCGCCGCGGCAACGCCTTCGACGTTCAGGGCGCCATCTGGCATTTCGTTGGCGGGCCGGTGCCGCCGTCCGATCCGGTTTTCTTCCCGCAAAGCACGGCGACGCAACTGATGATTCAGGACGCGCTGGCAAACGGCGAAGGCTTTCTTCCGACCGGCGACCAGGTGATTGCGGTCATTCTCGACGCGGGCACGAATGTCCAGACTCTCGTGATCGAAGTGGAAGCGCCGAATCGCCGTCCGCCTGTGGCGAATCCCGACAGCCTCTCGACACAACGCGACGTGCCGTTGCTCGTGCCGGCGACGGTGTTGCTCGCCAACGACTACGACCCGGACGGCAGCCCGTTCTCGCTCATCGGCGTCAGCGCCACGACGACGCGCGGCGGGACGGTGGTGCTTTCCGGCACGAACATTCTCTACACGCCGCCGGCCGGCTTCGTCGGGTTGGATGCGTTCAGCTATGCCATCACCGACGGCATCTGCGGCGACGCGGCGGCCACTGTCACCGTGGCCGTGAACCCGCCGCCCAACCGGAATCCCATCGCGAACGACGACGCGGCCTCCACGATGCGGAACCAACCGCTGAACCTCAACGCGGGGCAACTCCTCGCCAACGACTCCGACCCCGACGGCAATGCGCTGGTCGTCATCGGCGTTTCGGCGAATTCCTCCGCGGGCGGCACTGTCACGCGCAACGGGACGAACATCGTTTATACCCCGCCGACTGGTTTCGTTGGTAACGACACGTTCAGCTACACAATCAGCGACGGACAGGGCGGCACGGCCACGGCGACCGTGACGGTCAGCGTCGTTCGCGGCAACGCTACGCCGGTCGTGATGAATGACACCGCCTCAACCATGCGTGATCAACAGGTGGTGATACCGGGCGGACAACTTCTGGCAAACGACTCCGACCCCGACGGCGATCCGCTGGTCATCATCGGAGTTTCCACGAATTCAGCGCGCGGAGGCGTCGTGCAGTTCAACGGAACGAATGTCGTCTATATCCCGCCCGCCGGCTTCGTCGGCAACGACACGTTCACCTACACCGTGAGCGACGGGCAGGGCGGAGCGGCTACGGCGACCGTCACGGTCAGCGTTGGACGTCCGAACGCCGCGCCCGTCGCGATGAATGACACGGCCACGACGATGCGCGATCAACAGGTGGTGATACCGGGCGGACAGCTTCTGGCGAACGATTCCGATCCCGACGGCGATCCACTTGTCATCATTCGCGTTTCGGCCAGCTCTGCCGCGGGCGGGTCGGTCACCTTCAACGGGACGAACGTTGTTTACACTCCGCCGGCTGGATTCACAGGCACAGACACGTTCACTTATACGGTCAGCGATGGACTGGGCGGAACGGCGACGGCGACGGTCACAGTGACGGTGGTCCGCCCGAACGGCGCGCCGGCGGTGATGAATGACACCGCCTCGACGATGCGCGATCAGCCTGTCGTGATTCCCGGTGGGCAACTGCTCGCCAACGACTCCGATCCCGACGGCGATCTGCTCGTCATCATCGACGTCTCGTCGAACTCTGCTGCGGGCGGCACAGTTACTTTCAACGGGACCAACGTAGTTTACGTTCCGCCCGCCAGCTTCATGGGCACGGACACGTTCACTTACACCGTCAGCGACGGACAGGGTGGCACAGCCACGGCCACGGTCACGGTGACGGTCGTTCGTCCGAACGCTGCGCCAGTGGTGGTGAACGACGTGGTCGATACGCTGCGCGATCAGCCGGTCGTCATCCCCGGCGGACAACTCCTGGCGAACGATTCCGATCCTGACGGCGATCCGCTCGTCATCATCGGCGTCTCGACGAATTCGGCGCGCGGCGGTGTCGTGGTGTTCGACGGAACAAACGTCGTTTACATCCCGCCGGCCGGCTTCATCGGCAACGACACCTTCACCTACACCGTCAGCGACGGCATGGGCGGGACGGCCACCGCGACAGTCACGGTCACCGTCGGGCAGCCGAACCGCCCGCCGATGACTGGCAATTACACCGCCACGACGCCGCTGAACACGCCGCTCAACATCCCGCTCGCCACGCTGCTTGCGCTCGCCTCCGATCCCGACGGCGACACGATTCAGTTCGGCAACGTCACTTCGCCCACGAGCGCGGGCGGACAAGCCTTCATCTCCGGCACGAACGTCGTCTTCATCCCGCGCACCGGCTTCGTAGGCCCGGACAGCTTCCGTTACATCGTGAATGACGGCCGCGGACTCTCCGCCACCGGCACCGTGATGATCACCGTCGTTGGCGCGCCGATGGGCGTCACGGAGGAAGCGTCGGTCTTCAACCCGCAGACCGGTTTGTTCGAGCAGCGCGTCACCGTGTCGAACGACGGACTTCTCACCATCCCCGCGTTCCAGCTTTGCATCAGCAATCTCCGCACAAACATCCGCGTGTGGAACGCCACGGGCACGACGAACGGAACGAACTTCATCCAATACAACCGCCCGCTCGATCCCGGCACGTCGGTCGTCCTCCGCATCGAGTATTACGTGCCGGACCGCCGGCCGTTCACGCCGGTGCTCGCGCTCAAGACGACCCTGCCGGTGCCGCCGCCGAATGCGAATGGCTCTGCCGGCGCGCCGGTGGACCGTTGCTTCATGGACACGCGGCTCGAAGGCGAGCCGCGCTTCGTGATCGAATTCGCCTCAACGCCCGGCCGCATTTACACCATCATCTACAGCGACGACATGACCGCGTGGAAGGCCGCCACGCCCTCCGTCACCGCCACCGCCAACCGCACGCAATGGTATGACGACGGCTCGCCCAAGACCGACAGCAAGCCCGGCGTCAAAGGCACCCGCTTCTATCGCGTCATCCAGGCGCCCTGACCCGACTTATGTGGAACCGCCCCGCCAACTGGAAGTGGATTGTCGCCTCCATCGTCCTCGGCGCCGCCGCCACCGGCCTGGCCGAAGACGGTGACCTGATTTCCAACACGAACAAGAACCGGCTCACCCTCAAGGGCCGCGCGGCCTTCAACATCGACGGCCGTTTCAAGGGCGTCGGCGCTCTTCCTCGGACCGCCATCGGCGGAACGGGCAGCGCGCTCGATCATTTCTACAACGACGGCTACGTGCGCGTGGACATCAGCGACAACGCCGGCGGGCAAACCTGGTTCTGGGGCTACGACAATGCGAGCCAGGTGAGCGGCAACAACATTCTCTTCCACAACACGACTTCCGCAGGCGCGGACGGCAAGGACGTGAACTGCGATCCGCATCCGGGCTTCGATCTGCTCTACAACCGCGAGTTCGGCGTCTTCGGAAAACAAAAGCAACATCGCTGGGGCCTTGAAGCTTCGTTCTGCTGGACGGGCGTTGGAATCACCGACAAGGGCGCGGCTCGCGCGAACGCGACGCGCGTGACCGATTCCTACAGCTTCGTTGCCGGCACCACGCCGCCCGCCGCGCCGTTCCGCGGCACGTTCGAGGGACCCAACTTTGTTCTCAACGACACGCCGACGCGCACGACCATGCCGGTCTCCGGCGCGACGGTGCGGGGCCGGCGCGAGTTCGATGGCAACCTGTTCGTCGGCCACGTCGGGCCGTACGCGGAGTTCATGCTGTCCGAGAAGCTTCAACTCGCCATCAGCGGCGGGCTTGCCCTGGGCGCGATGAGCGGCGACCTCTCGTTCAACGAAACGGTTTCCTTCACCGGCGCCTCGCCGATTCGTCACCGCGCTTCGGACGGCGACGGTGATTTCCTGCTCGGCGGTTTCATCGGCGCGAACCTGCGCTATCAGTTCAACCCCCGTTGGAGCGTCAACCTCGGCGTGCAATTCGAGAGCCTCGGCGATTACTCGCAGAAAGCCGCCGGCCACAAGGTCGAAGTCGATCTCAGCACGATGTTCAGCGTGTCGGCGGGCGTGAGCTATTCGTTCTGAGAGGCCGTTGAACCGCTAAAACGTTGAACCGTTGAATCGTCAATCCGGTTGGGCATTCGACGGCTCACGGTTAACGATTCACGTCCTTGTAGTAGATGTAGCCGGTCGGCGTCTTCCCCATCGCCACGAACCATTGCGGGCAATACGGCGCCATCCAGATCACGTCGCCGGCCTGCACTGGATGCCAGTCCGCGTCGAGTCGGTAAATTCCCTGCCCCGCCAGCATCAACAACCCGTGCTCCATGACGTGCGTCTCGACGAACGGCAGCGTAGCGCCCGGCTTGTAGGTGAAAATGTTCACCGCCATATCGAAGGCGGGCGCGTCGGGTAAGAGTGTTTGCAGGCGCGCATCCGGGTCACCTAGGAACGGCAAACCGGGCCGCTCACTCGTCTGCCCAACGACAGCAGGCGGTTTGGGCGCGCCAGCGAGCGGCTGGAATTTTTTCTGGAACAGCAGAAGGCGCGTTCCCTCGTCCGCGCGCGCGAACTCGTAGCGGCTGCCCGACGGGATGAACACGTAGCTTCCATCCACGAGTCGATACGAACGCCGGTCGATGGCGACGCGGCAGGCGCCGTTGAGGACGATGGCGAACAGTTCATCACCGCCCGTGCGGCCGGAACCGCGCCCACGCTTCGTCAGCGTGATGAGAAGTTGCGAGAAGCCTGCGCCCATCGCGGGCGAGACGAGCACGACACACGCGGCTTCGCGCCAGCCCGGCAGCGGCGCGGTGACGAAGCCAGCGGGCGTGAGCAGCGCGTAGCGGCGCGAGACGACGTTGCGGGTGAAGCCGGGGAGAGAGGTCATGGAAGTCTAAAATTCAAAGTTCAAAGCTCAAGGGAAGGCCAAAGACTAAGGCGCGAAAGGGCGCATCCTGGTTCTGGGAATGACCCCGATAAAGCGCCAGTCCTCTGGCGCTCCCGGCCACGAACGCACGAGAGAGCCTCGCAGTGTCGAGATGGCAGCCGCCTGAGATTGAAGGATTGAAGCTTTGAGCTTTAGCCTTCCCTTGAACTTTGAATTTTGAATTTTGAATTTCCTCATATCTTCCCTCCCGGTTTTAGCAAACGCCCGCCGCCGCTCGCCACGATTTTCCCGTCGAGGAAAACCGTGCGGCTGAAAACCATCGTGCGCACCACCTTGCCGCGCAGCTTGCGGCCGGCGTAGGGGCTGAGCGGATGGCGGTTGAGCAATTCCCAGCGATGCACTTCGTATTCGGCGTTCAAGTCCACGAAGGCGAAGTCCGCCTCGCCGCCAATCTTGATTCCGCCTTTCTCCTTGCGCAGATCGAACCGCACCGCGGCGTTGTGCGATGTGAGGCGGGCGATGGAGGGCAGGTCCAGGCCGCGCTTGAAGTGGCCCTCGGTGATGAGCAGCGGCAGCGTGTGCTGCACTCCCGCAATGCCGCCCCAGATTTTGAAGAAGTCCTCTCCGGTCTTCATCTCCCGTGGACATGGCGAATGATCGGAAGCGATCATGTTGACGTTGCCCGCGAGGACTTCGGCCCAGAGTTGATCCTGCGATGCCTTCGTCCGCAGAGGCGGCGCGCACTTGGCGACCGCGCCGAGTTGGAACACGTCGTCCTCGGTCAGCGCGAGGTAATGCGGACAAGTTTCGCAAGTGACATCCACGCCGCGCGCCTTCGCGGCGGCGATGAGCGAGATGCCTTCGCCGCAACTGACGTGGACGACGTGGAGCTTGCAACCGGTCTGGCCCGCGAGGTCGAGCGCTTTGCGGATGGCTTCCAGTTCCGCCTCGATGGGCCGCGAGTCCAGCCAGTCGCGCACCGATGAAAGTCCGTGCTCGATGCGCTCGATAGTCAGCTTGCGCGTGAGGCTGTCGCTCTCGGCGTGGACGGCGACGGGGAGCTTGTGTTTGGCAGCCATCTTCATGCCTTGAAGCAGCGTGCCTTCGTCAACGGCGGGAAATTCCTCCATGCCGCTCGGACACATGAATGCCTTGAAGCCGATGACGCCGCGGATGGCGAGGCGTTCGATCTGGCCCACGTTGCCCGGCACCAACCCACCCCAGAACGCAAAGTCCGTAAGGCATTGGCGCGTGAGTCCGCGCTTGGCGTTGAACGCTTCGACGTTGAGCACCGGCGGCGAACAGTTCAGCGGCATGTCGAAGAACACCGCGCCGCCGCCCGCAGCGAACGCCTGACTGCCCTTCTCCAGTCCCTCCCACTCGGTACGGCCCGGCTCGTTGAAATGAACGTGCGGGTCGATGACGCCGGGGAAGATGTGCAGGCCGGTTGCGTCGATGGTTTCCTGCCGGGGCTTCGGCAGGTCGTCGCCGAAGGTCACGATCCACCCGCCCGCGATGCCGATGTCCGTGCGCAACACGTCGCGCGCCGTCACGACCTGCCCGCCACGAATCACGATGTCGAGTTCTGGCATCCGCCCGGAGCATAGACCGGCACTGGCGGCGAACCGAACCAAAAATATGCTTCAGGCGGTCCGGCGTCAGGAGGAGGGAGGGAACCTTAAAGTGTGTCTTTACCTCACGAGCTGGTCGGCGTGGGGTTTGTTGTCGTTGTTCCAGCGCCGGAGGTTGGAGTCTGATTTGTCGAACAGGTTGGCGGTGCGAATTCCTTCGATGTGGCCGTCGGCAAAAACGATTTCGAGGTTCCCGCGGTGACGCGCGTTGCTGGCCCGCAGGATTCCGGCGCTGCCTCCGAATCCGGGCGCGGTCGAACGCAGCCAGGAGTTGATGTCGAGCCGGCCATATCCGCTGTAGGTGGTCGGTCCGGTGATACCGTAAAATGCCTTCAGGATGGGCGAGAGCAGCCACATCTGGTTGGCATCGCCCAGCGCAATCATGTCTGCCGGCGCGACCACCTGGGATTCCTTGATGGGAACGGCTGAGTCATAGTCATCGGGATCGGTCAGGTAGCCGCCCAGGCCCAGCTTGCTGTAGGCGAATTGAGTGCCGTTGGCGTTGTAGCCGTAGCTGCCCAACGGGTCCGCGATGTCGTTGCCGGGAAGGGTCAAGCCTTTGTAGGAAGGGCATCGGTACAAATCGTTGGTCCAATCGTGGGTGGTGTAAGGCCGAAGCTTTTCGTGCCAAAAGCCCAGTGGAACGAGGAAGCCGTCCCCATCGAAAGTGAAGACGGGATAGGCCTCGTTTTCATCCACGTACATCATCAAGGCCAGCCCGATTTGATGCAGGTTGCTCTGGCAACGAGCGGTGCGGCCGGACTCCTTGGCGTTGGAGAGCGCGGGCAACAGCAGCGCCGCCAGGATCGCGATGATCGCGATGACCACCAGCAGTTCGATCAGGGTGAAGGCCGGACGGCCCTGTGGTCGCGTCCGCTCCTCTAACTTGAAGTCCCGCCTGGCTTTCGACTTCGAGTGATGAGCGGTGTTCACTGAACGGGTTGGACGGCTGAATTCAAGGCATGCCTACGACGCGGTAGAAGCGCAGGGGGGTAGCGGGTTTGTTCGCGGCGTAGTCGATGAGGAAACTTCCGGTCGTGGTGCCGACCTGCTGCCATGTTCCTGTGACGAGGTTCGTCCTGTATTCGACCCGGTACGAACTCAGTGAGGCCAGCGGCGTCCAGTTCAGGAGCGCCCCACTCTGATTCACAGTTATTCTGAGACCCTGGATGCCTCCTCCGCCTCCGCTGTTATCGGGGTGGTTCGTTTGAAACATCCGCACGATGGAAGACGCGGTGGCGAAGTTGTCGGCTGGCGGCACACCGCTGGACTGTTGGGAAGTGATCTGGGCGATGATGCCGCGCCCCTGCCGCAGCCAGTAGTAATTGCGCACGAAATCCGTCTCCAGGTGCTGGAAGCCCTCGCCGTCGCCGAAATCGGCGCTGATGTCGTAGCGCACGAGTTCATTGACGCGCAGACAGTCCCCAAAGCTGATGGTGCCTGGCGAATTGGCCACGCCATGGGCATCCACGACCGCCGTGGCGGCATACTCATAGCGCATAACCACCGTGAAGCTGGTCTCCGGGTCCTCCGGATCGCCGAAAGTGATCGTGTTCGTGAACGTAGTTGCCGCACTCCAAGCCGTGCCATACTGGATGGTGTTGGGAAAGTCGTTCATGACGGGATTGAAAAGCACCTGTGGTTCGGCGGACCCGACGCCCGCACTGAAACCAGGATCATAAAAACCGTAAGCCAATCGCCCTTGTGCCGGGTTCTGGGTGAAATAGAGCCACGCCGGATCTTGCGCACTGGATTCATCCGTCTTTCGCTCGGCCATCTGCGAACCCGCCGTCACAAAATCGGCGCCGTAAGGCGTGCTCGACGCGGCCACATAATCGAAGCGATAAATCACGCTGGTCGGGCCGGTGGTGAAGTCCCAGAATTGACCTGCCCCCGCGTTGCCGATCTTTCCGTCCACGCTCACGCTGGACCCAGCGTTCGCGTAAGCCCGATAATACTGGCCGGGCTGGTTGAACATGTCCTGGGCGGTGATGGTGATTTGCGCCTGTAGCGCGGCTGGCAGGAGCAGCCCGATGGCCGCGCCCAAGCCGACCATCCCTCTGGGGTGAAGTTTTTCCATATAAACCTATGTGATTGGCTTAACCGTAATGAACGACTCCACAAGTGTCAATCGAACCTGGGGACGATCCTGCGATCCGGGTTGAGTCGTAGTTTTCAGCTTGAAGCATCCTCGCACGGGCGGCGTCCTTTCTTGTCATGCTGAAGCTGCTCAATGTCGTCTGTCGTTGCGTCTGCGGTCTTCTGGCGGCCGCCTTTGCCGGCAATGCCGCGTCCGCGCAACCCAAGACGGACGCGGCGGGATTGGAATTCTTCGAGAAGCACATCCGGCCGGTGTTCATCGAGCATTGCTACAAATGCCACAGTGCCGAGGCCGAGAAACTTAAGGGCGGCCTGCTGCTCGACACGCGCGACGGCTTGCGCAAGGGCGGCGACACCGGCCCGGCCATCGTTCCCGGCGATCCGGAAAAAAGCCTTCTCATCAAGGCCATTCGCTACGCCGATTCCGACCTGAAAATGCCGCCGGAGAAAGCCGGTGGAAAACTTGCGGCCAACCAAATCGCCGACCTCGAAGCATGGGTGAAGATGGGCGCGCCCGATCCGCGCATCGGCCAACCCGAAGCCCGGAACTCGAAACCCGGAACCAATCACTGGGCCTTCAAGCCCGTTCGCAAGCCCGCTGTGCCCGTGGTGAAAAACCGCAAGGCCCTCCAGACCGAAGTCGATGCGTTCATCCTGTCGAAGCTGGAAGCCAAGGGGCTTTCGCTGTCGCCGTGCGCCGACCGGCGCACGCTCATTCGCCGCGCGAGCTACGACCTGACGGGACTTCCGCCGACTACAGAGGAAGTCCGCGCCTTTGAGAACGACAAGTCGCCCGATGCCTTCGCAAAGGTGGTGGATCGCCTGCTCGCCTCGCCCCGCTACGGCGAACGCTGGGGCCGTTACTGGCTCGACGTGGCGCGCTACGCCGACACCAAGGGCTACGTCTTCGAGGAGGAACGGAAGTATCCCTACTCCTACACCTATCGCGACTGGGTGATCCGCGCGTTCAACGAAGACCTGCCCTACGATCAGTTCATCATCCAGCAGATCGCCGCGGACCGCCTGCCGCTGGGCGACGACAAGCGCGCGCTGGCGGCGCTGGGTTTTCTCACGCTCGGCCGGCGGTTCCTCAACAACCAGCCTGACATCATCGACGACCGCATCGACGTGGTTTGCCGCGGCACGATGGCGCTCACCGTCACCTGCGCGCGGTGCCACGACCACAAGTTCGATCCGATTTCAGCGAAGGATTACTACGGGCTCTACGGCGTGTTCGCGTCGAGCCACGAGCCGAAGGACCTGCCGTTGCTCGGCAGCGCTTCGGTGCCCAATGAGCATCCCCAATACGTCGCCGAGCGGAAGAAGCGCGAGGACGAGCGCCTCGAATTCATTGCGACGAAGGAAGAGGAGGTCCGCACGAAGTTCCGCGCGCAAGTCGGCGATTACCTGCTGGCCGTGCATGACGCGACCAAGGGTGACGACGACAAGAAGGAAGGGTTGTATCGCGAGCGCAAGCTTCAGCCTTCGCTCGCGCGCGAATACCGGAGCGTGATGCGCGATTGGGAGAAGAAGGAGCATCCGATCTTCGGCGCGTGGTTCGCGTTCGCGAAGCTGGGCGAAACAAACTTCGCCTCGCGCGCGAAGGAAACCATTGCGCAGTTCGACTCCTCAATGAACGCGCACGTCCGGGAACATTTCGAGAAGAACCCGCCCGCTTCGCTCAAGGAAGTCGCCGCGGCCTACAACAAGCTGTTCGCCGGCGTGGACGACGAATGGCGGAGCGTGCGCACCAATTCACCCGCGCCGAAGGCCCTTGCCGACGAGAGCCGCGAGGCGTTGCGGCAGGTGCTTTATGCCGACGGCTCGCCGATTCGCTCGCTGGGCAGCGATCAGTTGCGAAACGCGACGGACACGCCGACGCAGCAGAAGTTCCGCGCCCTCAAGCGCAAGGTGGACGAACTCGACGCGACGCATCCCGGCGCGCCGCCGCGCGCGATGGCGCTGGCGGACAACTCCTCGCCGAACGAGCCGCGCGTCTTCAAACGGGGCAATCCCAACATGCCCGGCGACAGCGTGCGCCGGCAGTTTATCGAAATCGCCGCCGGCCCGGAACGCGCGCCCTTCACCAACGGCAGCGGCCGTCTCGAACTGGCCCGCGCCATCGCCAGCCGCGACAACCCGCTCACCGCGCGCGTCTGGGTCAACCGCGCCTGGCTGCACCATTTCGGCGCGCCGCTCGTTCGCACGCCCGGCGACTTCGGCGTGCGTTCCGATCCGCCGACGCATCCCGAACTGCTCGACTATCTCGCCGCGCGTTTCATGGACGAGGGCCGGTCGGTGAAAAAGCTGCACCGGCTCATCCTTCTCTCCGCCGCGTGGCAACAGTCGAGCGAAGACAACGCGAAGGCGGCGAAAGCCGATCCCGCCAATCAACTTCTTTGGCGCCAGAACCGCCAGCGTCTCGACCTCGAAGCGATGCGCGACACGCTGCTCGCCGCTTCCGGACAACTCGATCTCACGACCGGTGGCCGGGGCGTGGACATCATCGACGCCGCGACGACGCGCCGCACGGTGTATGGCTTTGTCGAGCGCCAGAACCTGCCCGGCCTGTTCCGCACGTTCGATTTCGCCAGTCCCGACACCACCAGCCCGCAGCGTTACAACACCACCGTGCCGCAGCAGGCGCTCTTCCTGATGAACAGCCCCTTCGTCGTGCGCCAGGCGCAGCGGCTTCTCGAACGGCCCGAAGTGAAATCCGCTGTCAGCGACGACCAGCGCGTGACGCGGCTTTATCAAATCGCCCTGCAACGCGCGCCCGACGCGGACGAGCTAAAGCTGGCGAAGGAGTTCCTTGCGGGGCAGACTGCCGGGAGCGCGCCCGACGAGCCGCCCGCGTGGAGTTACGGCTATGGGAAGTTCGACGAGGCGACCAAGCGCGTCGAAAGCTTCAGCCCGCTGCCGCATTGGACCGGCTACGCCTGGCAGGGCGGAACGAACCTGCCTGACCCGCAACTCGGCTGGGTGATCCTCAACGCCGATGGCGGCCACGTCGGAAACGATCAAAACCACGCCGCCATCCGCCGCTGGCGCGCGCCGCGCGACGGCGTCGTCAGCGTAAGCGGCGAGTTGAATCATCCCAGCGATCAAGGCGACGGCGTGCGCGCCCGCGTCGTTTCCAGCCGCTTCGGCTTGCGCGGCGAATGGACCGCGCAACACAGCAAGACCAACGCGCGCGTCGAGCGCATGGACGTGAAGCGCGGCGACTTCCTCGATTTCGTTGCCGATTGCCGCGCGAGCGTCGCCTTCGACTCATTCCACTGGTCGCCGGTGGTTCGGATGATTTCCGAAT
>Ga0187893_10010148_pt1 | contig 14175 bp, 22 predicted proteins | sample MA1701074metaG_FD_139574 | JGI IMG/M metagenome (GOLD analysis project Ga0187893, IMG submission 139574) | White microbial mat communities from a basaltic lava cave in the Kipuka Kanohina Cave System on the Island of Hawaii, USA - MA170107-4 metaG ...
AGCAGCGGAGGCGAGTTTTGGCCGCTACGAGATCTGGCGCGCGGACTTCACCAGCGTTGGCAAGATGCGAGGGGTGGGCTGGGCGATCTGTTACCAGGACCCGGTCAGAAGGCGCTTGTCCAATCACTGGGTTACCCTGCACGAGGTCGGCAATGTCGCTGGCTTTACCCCAATCCTGGTGATGGACGTCTGGGAACACGCTTTCTTGCTCGACTTTAAGCCGGCGGAGCGGGCCAAGTATATCGAGGCCTTTTTCTCCAACATCGACTGGGACGCGGTCGAGATGCGCTTGCAGGAGGGCGCAGCGGCCCGTCCTATCGGCGCCTGAGATCGCGGATGGCCAGACCGCCGCGAGGGCGAGCGTTCGCTTGCTTCGTGCTCCATCGATTTGGGGCGAATGTTTCGGATTGGAATGCACCAGCCGGATAAAAATACGACAAGACCGACAAACTTTTTCATAAGCGGTGTCGGCAACAACTTAAATGCACGCGCCGTAGCTATGGCCCGCGAAACCGCACTCCGAGCGTCGCAGCCAAACATAGGATCTTGCCTTGCAGCAACGACGCCAACGCCGGGACAGCGGCCATAACAGCGGACAAGAACGAAAAAGTTTGGCACTTCTTCATAGTCACATCCATGCAGAGATTCGTTAAACGAACCGGATCTAGCAAATAAATGGCGGCCACACTCGATATCAACCCAACCATAAAATCGCTCACCGTCTCAGCCATGGTCATATTCCATACGCTCACATTGGATCGCACTGTCAATCTTAGTACCCCTGTAAAAGTTACTCCGCCATCTTGAAACGTTTACCGGTTTAGGCCCTTGTCTTTCCGGCGCGCCGGTTTTGAAAATACCGTGATTACAGGAGGTTGCAATCGGCTCCCGGATGCGGTACACGCGTTGCTGTATAGAAAGATAGAGAGAACCACGCCATCAAGAGTAAGTAGCAGAAATCCATGATCACATGATCAAAGTCTCCATGAGGCTTGATCAAATTTCGTGCTTAATCGCAAACTACATAAACAAAAACGGAGGTTACTAGAGATGAAACGCAAAACGCCAGTCGGTTTAATCGTGGGTAGCTTGGGCTTGTTAGCAGGCTGTTCAGCGGAGGGCACCCATACTGCACAAGCATTGGAGCATGCCCAGGTAGCGGCCAAGGAAAGTACCATTCAGGGTATCCAAGAGCACGCGCAGGTGTCGTTGACACACGTCCAAGCGGCTGAGCAAGCCAAGGAAGCAGGCGCGGAGCACTTAACGGCAGCCGAAACCGCTCTCAATAACGCGCTCAAAGCGCAGGACGTTGGCAGTGCCAAGATGGCCGCGGAGAACGCTGAAAGCCATCTCAAAATGATCCAGTAGGTACCTGGAGTTGCGCTTAAACCGCCGCTTGGCGCCGGATCTTTATCTGGCAGTTGTCGCCATTACCGGCAGCGCGGATCGACCAAAGGTCGGCGGGAGCGGCCGGGCCATCGAGTACGCGGTCAAGATGCGGCAGTTTTCACAAGACGTATCTGCTGAGCCATCTGCTAGAGCGCGGCCAGCTTGAAGGCGAAGCGATTAAACTCTCGCGCGTCGGCTCGCTCGTTTTCACGGAGAGATCGAAACGGCCGGCGAGTTGGTGGGCAAGAGTCTGGCTGGCTTCTCCGCTTCCGCTTCTTAGGGGTGTAGGGCTCGTACTGGATCCGGACTGGTACCCGATCGCGTTCGTGGTCGGTGCCTTGCTCTGTGCCTGGCTTGCTATACGGCAATAAGACAGGCCGGAGGAAAGCAATCCGTAAAAACGTAAGTGCAGAGCGTCCTGACGGGTTGGCTCGTTGTCGATTTTGAGTTCCGCCGAACGACTATCTCGTGGAGAGAACAGCTCAACCACGAATAGGAGATGAAGCCATGAAGACAATCGAGACAGCGATAACAGGTCACAAGGTAGTATCGCGAGAAGAATGGATTGCGGCTCGGAAGGAGCTGCTTACAAAGGAGAAAGAGTCCACCCGGCTGCGCGACCGGCTGAGCGCCGAACGGCGCAAACTGCCCTGGGTGAAGGTCGAGAAGCAATACGTGTTCGATGGATCTGACGGCAAGGAAACGCTCGCCGACCTCTTCGCCGGGCGCAGCCAACTGGTCATTTACCACTTCATGTTCGGACCGGACTGGAAGGAGGGCTGCCCGAGCTGCTCGTTCACGTCCGACCACATCGACGGCACGCTCGCTCACCTGGCGGCCCGCGACGTCACGATGGTAATGGTCTCGCGCGCGCCGCTGGCCAAGATCGAGGCGTTCAAGAAACGCATGGGCTGGCGGTTCAAGTGGGTGTCATCGTACGGCAGCGACTTCAACCCTGACTTCCACGTTTCCTTCACAAAGGACCAGATGGCGCAAGGCAAGGTGAACTACAACTACACGATGCAGGAGTTCCCCAGCGAGGAAGCGCCGGGCATCAGCGTGTTCTACAAGGACGCCGGCGGCGACATCTTCCACACCTATTCCACCTATGGGCGCGGCGTCGAGCCACTCGTCGGCACGTACATGATCCTAGACATGATGCCCAGGGGGCGCGACGAGGACCACCTGGGTTTCACGATGGAATGGGTCCGCCACCACGATCGTTACGGTACCAACGAGTTCGCGGACGTCAGCAAACCTTACTGGCCGGCGACCGCGTCGCAGGAGTGATCCTGGGCTGAACGACGGCCAATTAACCGGGGGCCTTCTCGTGTCTCTCACGCTCTACATGCATCCTCTTGCGTCCAGCGAGGGATCGGACCATCCCCGAGTCGAGCATCATCATCGAGTACCTGGCGCAGCATTACCCGGGCAAGATGCAACTCGTACCCACGGATGTGGACGTCGCCCGGCAGACGCGCTTCCAGGATCGCTTCTACGACCTGTACGTGCAAGAGCCCATGCAGAAAATCGTGACCGACAGACTGCGTCCCGCGGGGAAGAACGATCCTCACGGCGTCGAGCAGGCCAAGAGCTTGACTGCAGGCCGCCTACGGTACGATCGAGCACGACATGAGCACCGAGACCTGGGCCATGGGCAATGCCTTCAGCATAGCCGACGGCGCAGCGGCACCGGCGCTGTTCTACGCAGACCTTGCGGCTGCCCTTCGGCGACACGTATCCGCTAGGATCGTTTCAAACCTTCTGGTGAAAGTCTAGATTTGTATTCCTGGAGAGAGACGATGCAATACCTTTTGATGTGCTGCTTTGATGAGAAACAGTGGGAGAAGATACCGGAATCGCAACGAGACGAGATCATGCAGGAGTACGGAGAATTCGTGCAGAGCATCATTAAGGGTGGCCACTACGTTGCGGGCGCAAAGCTACAGTCGAGCTCAACTGCCACCACAGTTCGCGGAAGGAACGGCAAGCCGGTTCTCACCGACGGCCCTTTCGCTGAGACTAAGGAGCAACTCGGAGGCTATCACCTGGTCGAGTGCAAGGACCTCGACGAGGCGCTATCGATCGCGAAGCGCATTCCGACCATCCGCGTGGGCGGCACCATCGAAGTACGCCCGCTGGAGCCGATGTGAGACCAGCCGTGCTCGCGCTACTCGTCGTCGGTCGGTTCTCACGCGGCCGCGTGAATCCAAGCCGGGGTAGCCTCGCGTTCGGCCATCCGTTCGCCGCCACCGGCGCGCGCATCCTGAACCAGGCCATCAAGGCGCTCGCCGCCATGCCGAGCGGCTGCCGGGCTATCGTAAGCATCTGCGCCGCTGGCGGCCAGGGCACCGTGGCGTTACTTGAAAACCGATCGGGGGACTCGCCGACGAGGTGGCGGTGGGTTTCGGCCGGACCGGGTCCCGGTTTGCATTCGAGCCGGCCGGCATGAGCCGGGATTTTCATGTGCCTGTCGAAGGGGCTCACGGGCCCTATCTGCGGCTCGCCGCGATCTTGACACCGATGAGGTCTACGGCGCGTTCTATGGCGATTTCGCAAGGCGGCACTCCCACGCAGTCGCACCGGCTCGCCGGTGAGCCCGCACCTGCGAACCGTTCATGCATCGGACCGACGGGAACGCAGGGATCCGTACGTGGCTCCCGCTTGGATTTCATCGCTTGCTTTTGAGGTGGCGCTCGGCTAGAGTCGCGCTCCGATTTGTGCGGCCTACGGTTGCGCCGTCGCACATTGGCTTGAGAAATGTTAATTGACTGATGGACGTACCCAGTAGTCGTCACTGCGACGACCGACGCAAACATGCCGATACACGGCCCGCCTCGGGCCGGCAGTCTCCGGTGACACCGGCCGCCCGTTAGCGCCCGCCGGTCCGCCGCTGCTGACCGGTCCCGCGCGGCCGGCGGCGGAGGTGGACCATGGAACAAGCACTCTTTGCTAACACCCTCTGCGACGCTCTCGCGGGCGCCGACACGGCCGCCCTGCGCGACATTCTCGACGAGGCGCATCCCGCCGACCTCGCACGTTGCTTGACCGAGCAGGAACCTGCAGCGGTCTGGAAGATCTTGTCCCTCCTGCCCGCTGAGCGGCGCGCGGAGGTCTTCGGTTACTTCGCCCCCGATCTGCAGGTGGACCTCGCCCGGCCGCTGAGCCGCACACAGCTCGCCCAAATCATGTTCCACATGTCCGCCGACGAGCGGGCCGACCTCTTCAACCGCCTGTCACCCGAGCAGCGCGACGCCTTGCTGCCCGGTCTGGCGCAGGCCGAGCGCGATGACCTGCTGAGGCTCTCCGCCTATCCGGAGGGCACCGCCGGGGCGGTCATGACCTCCGATTACGCCACCCTGCCCCACAAGCTCACCACCCGCGAGGCCATCGAGGTGCTGCGGCGCGAGGCGCCGGACAAGGAGACCATCTATCAAGCCTACGTCATCGACAGCCAGCGGCGGTTGCTCGGGACCCTCTCACTGCGTGACCTGATTCTGGCGCCCCCAGAGACGCGCGTCGAAAACATCATGGTGCACGATGTGATCTACGCCCGCGCCGAGGACAGCCAGGCCGAGGTCGCCGCTAAGATCGCCCGCTACGACCTGCTCGCCCTGCCGATCGTGAACGGGGGTGACAAGCTGGTCGGCATCGTCACCTACGACGATGCCCTCGACGTGGTGGAGGCGGAGGCCACCGAGGACTTCCACAAGGGCGCCACCGTGGGCAAGCTCGATGGCAGCGTGCGCGAGGCGGCTCTGAGGCTCCTCTACCGCAAGCGCGTGTTCTGGCTTGTGCTGCTCGTCTTCGGCAATCTCTTCTCCGGCGCCGGGATCGCCTATTTCGAGGACACCATTACGGCCTATGTTGGGTTGGTGTTCTTCCTGCCGCTTCTCGTGGGCAGCGCCGGCAACGCCGGTTCACAGGCGTCCACGCTGATGGTGCGCGCGCTCGCGACGGGCGATGTGATGCTCAAGGACTGGGGACGGATGCTGGGGCGCGAGCTCCTCGTCGCCGCCGCCTTGGGGCTCACCATGGCGTTAGCCGTTTCCGGCGTCGGCGTGATGCGTGGCGGCGCCGAGCTCGCGCGGGTGGTGGCCCTGGCCATGCTGTTCGCGGTGATGACCGGCGGTCTGATCGGTGTGTCGCTGCCGTTCCTGCTGAGCCGGTTCAACCTCGACCCCGCCACCGCCAGCGCGCCGCTAGTGACCACCATAGCCGACGTCACGGGCGTGGTGATCTATTTCTCGATCGCAAGCATTTGTCTGCCCGTGCACTAAGGTGTTTGTGTTGAACGGTCCGGCGACGTCGCGCATGGCCGCGCAGCCTGACGGCAAACTTCGCGCGCCGCTCGAGACGAACGTTCCCGCCGTGTTCGCGGTGGGTGACGTGCGTTCCGGCTCGGTGAAACGTGTGGACGGCGCGAATGGCCTTGAGCGCGGCAAGCCCTTCTTCATATTTTTCGCCGACCATTTTGTCCATGCTGAAAAGATGCTCATTAGTTTCGAGATATAAGGACTTGAGCCGTACATGGTCTGCCGAACCGGCCAAGCGCATTGTCTACGCAGCGCCCCTGGAGTGGTGTCTCCCGTATCTGCCCCTTGAGGCGGCCCCCACATGCTACAGTCCTATGTTGATTGTGCTGCTGAAGGTGGATCGGGCAGCAACAAAGCCGTCGAGCGACATCGAAATTTTAAAGCGCAGCTTGGACATGGCCAATCTCCTGTGTGTTCACGTTTTCTTGACAACTTCGACGAGTTGATCGAGAGCTTTTCCCCAACCCTCATGAAATCCCATCTCTTCGTGTTTCTTGCGCGCTTCTTCGTCACTGTGAAGAACGAGCGCCGTGTACCTTGTTCCGTTTCCATGCGGCTCAAGCGCAACGACCGCGGTAAAGAAGAATGTAACGCAGGACGTCGCCTCCGGCGCTTTGCATGGCCGGTAGCCGGGCGCGAGGGCATTGGTCCAAACGAGCTTTTCGTTCTCGACGAGTTCGAGGTAGCAACCGGCGTTCAGCAATTCTTGTCCCTCCGGTGAGCGCATCACCGTGCGAAAAATACCGCCGGGGCGAAGATCGATTTCGCAATCCACGGTTTTCCATGGCTCGGGGGTAAACCATTTCTTGAGTTGCTCGGGTGTGGTCCATGCCGTCCATATGCTCTCTCTGGAAACGTCGACAATGCGCTCAAACAAAAGATCCAGCTTGAGGTTCGGTTGTTGAATAATCGAACGAATCATGATTCTTGCTCCTAACTATAAAGTTTAGAACGACACTCTTTCGCCATTGATGATCCACAGCGTGCGGAACTTGTCTGTCAGCATACTCCAGGTCTTGCCCCAGAAGGCGGGCTGCGCTCAACTTCCGTACCACCTCGGCGCCGTCGATCGGAGGCCCTTTCGATCAAGCACTTCGCCTAACTGTGGCGGCGCCAACAGGATCTCAGTACAAGAAGGATCGAAGAAGCTGGCGGCGATGCTGGCGCGGAAAGGATTCCGCATCGCCAACGTCGATGCCACGATCGTGGCGCAACGCCCGAAGCTCGCGCCCTACTTTCCCGCCATGCGGGAAAACCTTGCCGCCGATCTCAAGGTCGCGATCGAGCGGGTCAACGTCAAGGGAACGACGACCGAAGGCATGGCTTCGCCGGCCGCGAGGAAGGCATCGCCGCCCGTGCCGTCGCATTGCTCGAAGAATAATCGACGGGGACGCAACCGCCGGGTGTGGAAACGTGAACACGGCCATTTTCATGCCGTCATTCTCGGACTGAATTACCGGATACGGAGCGCTTATTTTTCTTAATCCTGCGAAATTGTCTGGTAAAGGCCGGTTACCGGACAGACAAAATCAAAAAACTTTGGCAATTATTGACTATAATGCCATAAGCTTAAGATAAGCCCCCTAACAGACATCAGGGGTTGCTATGACAATGAACATCAATCTCACGCCCCAGTTGGAGGAAATGGTCCGCCGGAAGGTATCCTCCGGCCGGTACGCCTCGGCCAGCGAGGTGGTCCGTGAGGCGCTCCTCCTTATGGAAGAGCAGGACCGCATCCGCGCCGCAAAGCTTGAACAGTTGCGGGGAGACATTCAGGAGGGCTTGAAGAGCGGCGATTCCATGCCCTGGGACCCCGAGGAAATCAAGCACGAAGGCCGAAAGCGGCGAGCGACGCGGTTAAGCAAAAACGCCAGTGCGTAAATGCCGGTCATTACGCAGCGCCCGCGTGCCAGAGATGATCTTGCCGCGATCTGGGATTACATCGCCGATGACAGCGAGGCCCGAGCGGATGCTTTCATCGACACTGTTAACGGAAAATTCCGCACACTCGCTGGGCAGCCGGCGATGGGCCGCTTGCGGGATGAGCTGAAACCTTTCTTAAGAAGCTTTCCTGTTGGCCAGTACGTTATTTTCTACGTTCCCTTGCCGGATGGTGTGGACATCGTTCGGGTATTGCATAGCGCCAGGGAAATCGTTCCCGCGATGTTAGGACAATGAGTGACTCAGGGGGCTGCACTGGGCGCGCGCCCCCGCCGAATTGCACCCCTTCGATCGTAAGGTATACGGGACTACCACGTCGTGCATATTTAACGACAGACTAGCCCGCATTTCTGATCCAACAGGCGAGCCTCAAACGCGCTCAAGCTCATACCGGCGCTGCTACGGGCAGGAAGCCGACCGGCTCGGCCGCCATCTCACAACATTCAGCTGCACTGCCTGGTGCTCGCTGGTGGCTATCGCACTCCCGCGGGCGTGCCATGTTCTATGAGGGGCGCGAACCCCACTGCCGTGGGGTTCGCTGCGCTCAACCCAGGCCGCGCGCTGCTCAAAGAATAATCAGCGGGGACGCAACCGATCGCCGGATCTCAACTCGAAGCCGGTCGACTGAAGTCCCAGGCCGGCTGCTCAGGTTATGCTAACGTCCCGGTACGCGGACTCGCTCGTGCTCTAACAACCTCCTTCCTAGCACGAAACTACCCGTCCACGTAAAATGGCTGTGCGGTTGCCTACACAAGCGGGGGCCAATGGCGAAACATGTAGATAGGTTGCGAGTGCATGGACAAGTTCGACCGCATGTACCAGCTTCATCAGATCCTCTCGGCCCGCCGCACACCTGTCGGATGGTCGGAGTTGGCCGAACGCTTGGAGTGCTCGTGTGCGACTGTCTTCCGCCTGATCGCTTTGCTACGCGACTTCCTCGGCGCGCCCGTCGTCAGCGACGGCAACGGCTACCGGTACGCACGCGAGCAAGATGCTCGCGCCTACGAGCTGCCCGGCCTATGGTTCAACGATCGCGAGCTGCAAGCTCTGCTCGTCTTTCACCCACGCGATTCAGCTCGACGAGACCGCTGAAGATATCCCGGAAACCCGGCTGGATGAGCACTTCGCCTCCGCCTACGGCATCTTCTCCGACACGGCCGACTCGGCGCTGGAGCGCAGGATACTACGAGCTTCGCATTGATTATCGCGATCACCGGGAATTGGTGATGGATGAACCGCCCGCCATCGAATAGCCGAGGCTTGAGCCGCCCTGTTCCCCGCACGCGCGGGGATGAACCGGCCATGGCTGGCGACATGGCCGTGATCGAAGGGGTCAACGTCAAGGGCACGACGACCGAGGGCATGGGCTTCGCCGGCCGCGAGGAAGGCATCGCCGCCCATGCCGTCGCACTGCTCGAAGAATAATCGACACTGAAGGTTTGTGCATAAATCTACCGCACAACCCGCCCCGCATCGTTGCGCAGTGCTCGGAGTCGCTAGCGCTCTTCGCGAGCGCTCGCGAAGGCGAGCTTCACCCCCGCGTTGCTGTCGCCCAAGTAGCGAAGGAACACGTACCAAAAAAGCGTGATGGCCAGCATCTCGACGGTCTCCTCAAACGCCTTGCCGAAGTGTCTGACCATGCCGAAGGCCGGCGCAAGCGCATCCTCCTGGAACCAGACTCCGGCATCAAGAAATTCGGCGATGAGCCTGTATATATTCCAGGGGTGGCCGGGCGTCAGCCCTTCAATGAAATCAAGACCGACCGCGAATGCCTGGAGGCCGAACGCAACGATGACAAGCCACCGGAGCCCGGCTTCCCGTAGCTCCCGCCAGAGAAACACGAATATATACAGTCCGAGCAAAGCGAATACCGGAACGAACACGAGCTGCCAAGGGTAACTCGGGAAACGCTCAAATACCGATCCGGGTGCGCGGTACAGAGCGTAAAAGGCGCTCCCAAACCGCTCGTGGATCTGCACCCCGTCATCGATCGCCATGTAGATGAAAAGCGTGGCCACGACGGCCCAGCCGCGGCCCCTCTGTGGGGCCGAACGAGCCCGTGCCACCAAGTAGATCATAAGCGCGGTCAGCCCGGTCAGAAGCGTCTGGGTGGCCCCAAACCAAGACGCCGCGCTGTCTTCGCGGGTGATGTTGAAGAGGCGCCGCAGCGGTCCAATCGCCGCTCCTAGTCGATAATTCACGACATAGTCGAGCAGGAGAAACCCGAGCCCAAGGAAAATGCCCATCCAAAGCACACATCGAGCGATCCGCACGAGATCCAAGGTGAGGTCGGGGGCAGCGATATCGTCGCTTTCAAAGGTAAAGCGCATATCCGAGTCTGACGGCTTGATCAATTCAAAGCATACCGCCTCAACGCCTCACTGCTCAACGCAACGGTATTCAGTAGCCGTTCAGCTCTTGCCTGTAGAGTGTGCATTCGTACTATAGGGATGATATTCGCCTCTCGAGTGTGCTAAGGCTAATGCACGGCCGGCGAGAGTGCATCACGTTTTGGTCTTAGAAAACGATATCTCGCAATACGTAGCGAAGCTGGCATCGGCCCAGGAGGTTTTTAATGCGCGGAATTGGTATGGGAATTCTCAAGCAAACGCCGCGAATGCGTGTGCATAGAAGCTTAGTGATCATGGTTGCCATCGTCGCTTCGTTGGCCATATCGCCGTGTGTCTTCGCCGACCACCCGTACTGGGCGCCAGCACATGGCTACTATTCTAAGCATCACCACTTTGATCACTACGGCGAGGACGATGATAGCAGTGATGACGAAAGCAGCGGCCACCGGTATAGGCGCTATTCTTATGATTATGCTGTGCACCATCACGACCACTATTATGACGGCGATCCCTTCGACGATGAGGCCTTTGAGGTCGAATACGAATGAACTTCCTTCCACTCGGGTTTTCCGACCTTCGCCAACCATGTTGCAGCCTCCGATTTGGACAATCGCCAATGTTTCGACAAGATTTCCCGTCACATCGTAGAACACCCGAATTTCGTCCACTCGCGGTCGCTATTGAGGGCGTGCTACCTTAGCGCAAGCGCTTGATGCGACTGCGACTGACTCTCGTAGGCTGATGACGCAGAAATCGTAGCCCGGGTTAGTCGCGCAGCGATGTAACCCGGGAATTGAAGCTCATTCTCCCAAGCTTTCGCTGCCAGGCCACGCGCGGCTCGAAGAATGATCAACGGGGACGCAACCGATCGCCGGATCTCGACTCGAAACCGGCCGATCTAAGCATGTCGCACTGATACAAACGGGAGACTGACCGTGTATTTCAGCTTAATCAAACCGAAAGAAGGCCGAGAGCGCGACGCCGCCCACGAGTGGGCGCGTAGGCCATACGCGGACCACCAGTGGCTGTGGCAGTTATTCCCCGCGCCGGAGGGCACGCGCCGGGATTTCCTTTTTCGACGATGGCACAACGAAGGTATGCCAAGGTTTTATGTGGTATCGAAGCGGCCACCCCAACCACTGAGTAACGCATGGAATGTTCACACCCGTAATTACGCGCCCAAACTAGAGGCGGGTGCACACCTGCGCTTTGATCTGCGCGCTAACCCGGTCATCACGCATAGCGCGGAGGGCAAGCATGCGCGCCATGATGTCGTGATGCAGGAAAAGAAGCGGCTTCTTCAAGAACGCGGTCTCTTACGTTGGAAAGAATGGGAGGATGATGACCGGCCAGCGCTTTACACGCTCGTCCATAGGACCTGCGGTGCGTGGCTGCGCGCACGCGCATCGCGACTCGGTTTCCAATTGGATGAGGCGAGTCTTACCGTAGATGGCTATCAGCAACATAGAGAAAGGGCCGGCGGTCTGCGCTTTAGCTCTGTCGACTTGAGCGGCGCGCTAACCGTAGTCGACCCAACCGCATTTGGCGTAGCGTTGCGCGACGGCATCGGCCCCGCCAAGGCCTTCGGCTGTGGATTGATGTTGGTGCGGCGTATCTAGGTCGTCGCGTGCTACGATAGGCTGTATACGATGGCGGAAGGTAGAACCATCATGGGATCCATATCGGTAAAGCAATTTCTTGAGCATCCTGACCAACTGCTGTCCGAGGCGCAGGGTGGAGAAATCGCCGTTGTGACTCAAGACGGCGAACCGGTGTTCATGGCCGTGCCCATGGGTGCAGGTCTAGACCCTAAGAAGGTTCGCTTAGAGATCGCGGTTTCTCTGTTCGAGAGGGACCAAATCAGTGTCGGGGTGGCATCGCGCATCGCAGGTCTCTCCATCAGCGAGATGATCGATGCACTTGGCAAGCGCCGGATTCCCGTGGTTCGCTACTCCGAGGAAGAGTTTGCGGAAGAAATGAAGTATGTCCGCGGCCTTACTGGTCGCCGATAGCGGTCCGCTCATCGCACTTGCGCGGCTCGATCTCTTGTGGCTGCCGGCGCGCTATTTCGATTCCGTCCTCGTTACGTCATCGGTTTGGACGGAGGTCACGCGCAAGCCCCGTGGGGATGAGGCGGCCCGATTGTCGGCTGCGGCTGAGACCAAGCTCGTTCGTGTGGTCCCTGATCCGGAGACTCTTCCGACAACTCTACTACGGGCGGGCATTGATGTCGGTGAACGCAGCGCCCTCGCGCTCGGGTTCGAGCTGAGTGCTACCCTGCTCATCGACGACCGCCGCGCTCGAAGCGTTGCCGTGGAGTCGGGGCGGCCGGTCATCGGCACCCTGGGACTTTTGGTTCGCGCGCGAGAGGAGGGTTTCATAACAACGCTTCGTCCGCTCATCGAACGCCTGAAAGCGACGGGTTACTTCATGCCGAGTGATCTCGTTACCAAGGCTCTTGCCTCCTTGGACGAATGAGGCAGTCTGGTGGGCGAGCTCGTCCCACCGCTGAAGCCGATTCCGATCAAAGATCGGCTTTCGATCCTGTACATCGAGAAAGGAAATCTCGATGTGCTCGACGGCGCGTTCGTCGTTGTCGACAAGAACGGCGTTCGCACGCACATCCCTGTGGGTGGCGTGGCCTGCTTGATGTTGGAGCCCGGCACCCGCGTATCGCACGCCGCGTGCGCACTGGCGGCGCGCGTCGGCACTCTACTGGTGTGGATTGGAGAAGCGGGAGTGCGTCTGTATTCCGCGGGGCAACCGGGCGGCGCCCGCGCCGATCGGCTTCTTTATCAGGCCAAGCTCGCGCTCGATGGGGATCTGCGCCTCAAGGTCGTGCGCAGGATGTATGCACTGCGGTTCGGCGAAGAGCCGCCGGGTCGCCGCAGCGTCGATCAATTGCGCGGGATCGAGGGCGCGCGCGTGCGAGAGATGCACAAGCGCATGGCGAAGAAGTATGGCGTCGAGTGGAAAGCGCGCGGCTACGATCCGGAAGCCTGGGACGCGAGCGATGTTCCCAATCGTTGCTTGTCTGCCGCGACAGCCTGTCTCTATGGCGTCACGGAAGCGGCCGTGCTGGCGGCCGGATATGCGCCGGCGGTCGGATTTATTCATACCGGGAAACCGCTCTCATTTGTCTATGACGTAGCAGATATCTACAAATTCGATACCGTCGTTCCGGTCGCGTTTAAGATCGCCGCGCGCAAGCCGGTCAACGCCGAACAAGAGGTGCGGCTGGCTTGCAGAAATATCTTTCGCGAAACGAATCTGCTGGAGCGGATCATTCCCGGCATCGAGGAGATGCTTGCGGCCGGCGAGATACAACCGCCCGCACCGCCGGAAGACGCCGTGCTACCCGCGATTCCGAATGCGGAAGGCTTGGGCGATGCTGGTCATCGTTCTTGAGAATGCACCACCGCGGCTGCGCGGACGCCTTGCGATTCTACTCCCTTCACCAGCGCCGCGACGAGGCCGGCTTGCAGGAGGAGCATGCCGACACCCATTTGATGATCTCGTACTTCCCGGAGGCCAGATCGGTCCGAAGACGCATTTCTAACTCCATGCGATCGCGTTTCGTCGCGAGATCGGCTTGGCTTTGCGCTTCCATAAAGGCTTCGGCGCTCCGCCAACGGTTAGGGGCAGCTTCTGACCGACTCCCCGTTGACGCAGGTATCGGTGCCTTGCTGACCGTCGAGGCGATCCGTACCCGAGCCGCCGTCGAGATCGTCGTTGCCGTTCCCTCCCTTGACCCAGTCGTTGCCCAGGCCGCCGAAAAGCTCATCCTCCCCGTCGTTACCTTCGATGTCGTCCTCCCCGGCGCCGCCTCGAATAATGTCGTTATCCTGTTGCCCGCACAGCAGATCGTGGCCAGCCAAACCGCTCAGCACATCACTGCCTCTGCGTCCCAGGATCACATCGTTCCTGGAGGTGCCGACGATGGTGTCATCATCAGCCGTCCCCCGGCAAAGTTGATCGGGAACACCGTTGACCGTGCAGCCATTGCTGGGCGGAATAGAGGCGCACACGCCGCGGGGCTCGAACTCGAAGGCGCCGATGTCACAGCGCTTCTGCAAATCTCTGTTACCATCCACGGGGCGGGGAATCCCCCGCTGGTCGGTGGCCGGTGGGGGACAGCCCGCCTGCACGGCATCGATGGCCGGGCTGCCGAGGGGGAG
>Ga0187893_10010149_pt1 | contig 14174 bp, 16 predicted proteins | sample MA1701074metaG_FD_139574 | JGI IMG/M metagenome (GOLD analysis project Ga0187893, IMG submission 139574) | White microbial mat communities from a basaltic lava cave in the Kipuka Kanohina Cave System on the Island of Hawaii, USA - MA170107-4 metaG ...
GCCGATGACCACCGCGATGCTCCTGCTCAACACGGTCACCGCGGCCGAGAAGCTCGCCGAGCTTCGGTGAGCCCCCCCTCGAGCCGCCTGGAGGCGATCGTCCGGGCGGGTACCTTCTGCGTTACCTCGGAGGTCGTCCCGCCGCGTTCGGCCGACCCTGCGTCGGTCGAACGCCAGACGCTCGAGCTCGTTGGGTACGCCGACGCGGTCAACATCACCGACAACCCGGTCGCGAGCGCGCACCAGTCGGTGGTCGCCGGCGCCGCGATCGCCGCGCGCGTCGGACTCGAGCCGACGCTGCAGCTCACGGTCCGCGACCGCAACCGCCTGGCGCTCGCCGCCGACCTGCTCGGGGCATGGGCGCTCGGCGCGCGGAACCTCCTCTGCCTGAGCGGCGATCCGCTCACGGCCGGCGACGAGCCGGACGCGACGACCGTGAACGACCTCGGCCTGCTCGACCTGGCTCGCCTCGCAGGCACGATGCGGGATAAGGGGCGGCTCCCCTCGGGAGCCGAGCTCGATCACCCGCCCCGCTACTTCGTCGGGGTCGCCGACAGCCCCCTCGTCGAGCGATACGACCCCTCCCGCCTGGAGGGCAAGCTCGACGCCGGCGCGGGCTTCGTGATGACGCAGATCGCGTACGACGTCGACGCGCTCGTCGCCTGGGCGGACACGATCCGGCCGCGCGGGATCTTCGAGCGGGCCGCAGTGATCGTGGGGGTGGCGCCGCTTCGAAGCGTGCAGCAGGCTCGGTACATGAACGAGCACATCCCGGGGGTCACAGTTCCCGAGGCGCTCATCGACGCCCTCGAGGAGGCGGGGCCGGACGCGGAGGCCATCGGGACCGCACGGTGCGTCGAGACCGTGCTGCGCCTGAAGGAGCTGCCGGGGGTCGCCGGGGTGCACGTCATCGGCCTCGGACACGAAACGGCGGTCCGACACGTGATCGAGCGCGCGGGCCTGCTCCCGCGGACGCCGTAGTCCATCGAACCTGCCCCCCCTTGTCGCCGGGAATACAATCGCGTCGACACGTGGCCGAGGGAGGGGACGGCCGTGTCCGAGATCGTCGAGAAGCCTCCGACTCGAGGCCGGATCGCAGGTCTTGCGTGGTTGTGCCTGGGGTGCGGGCTCCTCGGCAGCTACTTCGTCGGCCGGGCGTTTGGCGGGTGGGCCGAGGACGTAGTTCAGTGGATTCGCGCGCTTGTCGTAGGCGTCCTGTTTTCGCTGGCTTCGGCGGGCATCGCGATCGCGATGGGGGAGAAGGCGCGGGTCCCCGCGCTGCCTCGCCTGATTCTCGTCCTCTCCTCGGTCTCGGCCGGGGGTCTTGATCGGTTTGGCCTGGCAAGTGGGCCATCCAAGCGCGGCCGCACAGTTCGAGGCCTTCCCCCCCAACCGAAACCGAGCCCTGGCTCTCAGAGACGACGGCGAAGGTAGGACTGCTCCTCCTCGGTGTTGCCTTCGCGATCGCCATCTCCTTCTCATTCCGCCGCTCCCTTGCTCAACGCACTGTCGGGCAGACTCCGCCGATCCCACCACCCCCGCCCGCCGAGGAGGAGTTGAGGTCGTATGGCAGGCCGCACTTATGACGAGAAGATTCTCCTCTCGATCGAAGAGGGGACCAGGGGGGAAAAGGCGTCCTCGACCGGGGGACGCTGACCCTTCACGACGATCGCATCGAGTTCGATGGCAAGAAGTCGACCGTCACGTTGCGAGGGATCTCCAGGATCGACCTCGAGACTAGACCCGAGGCGCCACTCGGCAAACGGATCCGAGTCGCCTTCGCGACGGACGAAGGAACCGCGGACGTGTACCTGTGGGGGATCTCGAACAAGAAGCTTCAGGCGTTGACGCAAGAGATGCACGCGATCTACGGCGGCATGCCTCGCACCGAGGAGGAGCGGCAGGAGTCACGACGGCGAGTGGAGCGGACTCGCGAGCAGGCGCTGCGGCAGGCCCGGGGATACATGAAGGGCGGCGCCGTGGCCGCAGTGATTGGAGGGGTGATTACCGGCGTGACGTACTCGCTCGCCGAGCCGGGGGGCACCTACATCTTGGCCTACGGGGCGCTGTTCGGCGGGATCCTCCTGTTCCTCATCGGCCTATACCTCACCAGCAAGGTCAGGACTGGAGACGACGCGACGACATCGGACGCGTCGCCCGAGGAGCCGCCCGCCGAAGGGAGTGAGGTCGATGACTGAACGACGGTGCGAACGTCGTGCCCGTCAAGGGACCAGTCATCAAGCTGACGGTCGGCGACGCGGGCACTAGGACGCATTGCGTCACGTGATCGAGCGAACGGGTCTGCTCCCTCGACCCCCGACAGACACCAACTAGACTCGGGCGAGAGGAGGAACGCCATGGCCGAAACCGTGACGATTGCCGGTCACCGTACCTGAAGCGCAACCCGCTCGGGGTACTCGGCCTCAGCGCATCACGCTTGGGATCTACGGCTTGTACTAGTATTTCCGGGCGAACGAGGAGATCAAGCGCTACACCGGGGACGAAACGATCAGTCCGGGTCGTTCGCTCCTCGCGGTCTTCCCCGGCATCCTCCTGATCGTTCCGCCGTTCATCGCGATCTACAACACCGCGAACCACGTCGCGGAGACGCAGCGGCAGCGGGGGCTGACATCGGAGATCTCACCCGCGCTCACGGTCGCACTGCTTCTCCTCGGCGTCTCGATCGTGATCGGAACCTACGTTCAGGAGCACCTGAACCGCGTATGGGACTCGGCATCGGCGAGCTCAGCCGGGCCGCCCCCATCACCCGCCCCGCCGGTCGGCTAGCGGTCCTCGATCGGGGCCCAGGTCCGGTCCCGAGGCCCGACGTACTCGGATGACGGTCGGATGACCTTGTTGTTCGCGTACTGCTCGCGGACGTGCGCGGTCCAACCCGCCATCCGGGCCGCCGCGAAGATCGGCGTCATCAGATCCGTGGGGATCTCGAGCGCGTGGTACACGCTCGCGGCGTAGAAGTCGACGTTCGGGTACAGCCCCTTCTGCTCGAGCACCGTCCGCTCGATGGCCTCGGAGATCTCGAACCAACTGGTGTCGCCGTGTCGCTCACCCGTCTCCTTCGACAGGCGCTTCAACACGGTCGCGCGCGGGTCCATCGTCTTGTAGACCGCGTGACCGAACCCCATGATCTTCTCGTGCCGCTCGAGGCGCCCGCGGACGTAGGCCTCGGCGCGCTCGGGGGCGCCGATCTCCTCGAGCATCTTCATCGCCTCCTCGTTGGCTCCCCCATGCAGGGGGCCCTTGAGGGCCGCGATGGCCGCGGTGATGGCCGAGAACATGTCTGAGAGCGTTGAGGCCACGATGCGAGCGGTGAACGTCGACGCGTTCATCGTGTGATCCGCGTACAGCACGAAGGTCGTGTCGAGGACCTCGGCGTCCTCCTGCGACGGCTCGACGCCGAGCAGCATGTAGAGGAAGTTCGCCGCGTGCGGCAGCTTGGGGTGCGGCCGCACGATCTCCTGACGCGTCCGCAGCCGGTGATACATCGCGAGCATCGTCGGTGTCTTCGCGATCAGGCGGAGGGCCTTGCGATGGTCGGCCTCGTCCGACGTGTCCCACCCGTCGGGGTCGTACGCAGAGGCCGCCGAGACGCTCGTGCGCAGCATCGACATCGGCGAGGTCTGTTGTGCGAGCGTCTGCATGAGCTCCTCGAGGAACCGAGAGACCTTCCGCTCCTCGGCCAGGAAGTCCAGCAGCGCGTCGAGCTCGGGCTGCGTGGGCAGGCGCAGCTCGTGCAGCAGGTGCACGACCTCCTCGTACGACGTCCGGCCCGCGAGGTCGTGGATGTCGTAGCCGGCGTACCACAGCCGCCCGGCCTGCCCGTCGATGTCGGACAAGCTGGTGTCCGCCGCCACGATCTCGCGAAGACCCTTGTCGGTCAATGGGACGCCCCTGCTGGTCGCGGTGGTCGCTTCCGACATCATCCCATCACAATCTCGAGCGTGGCAGCGCACCGGATCACGCTGATCCCCGGGGACGGGGCCGGCCCCGAGCTCGTGGATGCCGCCCGGGTCGCGCTCGAGGCCACCGGTCTCGAGATCGAGTGGGACGTCCAGACCGCCGGCCTGTCCGTCGCCGAGCGCGAGGGGACCCCGCTCCCGGAACGGGTCCTGAACTCGATCCGCGAGAACGGCGTGGCGCTGAAGGGTCCGCTCGGCACGCCGGCCGGCTCGCCGAGCGTCAACGTCTCGCTGCGGGTCGCCCTCGATCTGTTCGCGTCCGTTCGTCCGTGCCGCTGGTATCCGGGGGTCCGGTCCCGGTACGAGGGCGTCGACCTCGTGGTCGTCCGAGAGGCGACCGAGGACGCCTATACCGGGATCGAGTTCGAGCAGGGGACACCCGCCGCGACCGAGCTGATCGCGTTCATCGAGCGTGTCTCGAGGACGCGGATCCGCGAAGACTCGGGGCTGTCGATCAAGTCGATCAGTGAGTGGGCGAGCGAGCGGATCGTGCGGTTCGCGTTCGCCTACGCCCTTGCCGAAGGGCGTCGGAAGGTCACCGCCGGCCACAAGGCGAACATCATGAAGCGCTCGGACGGGCTGTTCCTCGAGACGGCCCGCCGGGTCGCGGCCGAGCATCCGGGCGTGGCGTTCGAGGAGCGGATCATCGACAACCTGGTGATGCAGCTCGTCCAGCGCCCGCAGGCGTTCGACGTCCTCGTCCTGCCGAACCAGTACGGCGACATCGTCTCGGACCTCGGCGCCGGTCTCGTCGGCGGGCGAGGGATGGCGCCCGGAGCCGACCTTGGGGTCGGATGCGCCGTCTTCGAGGCCACCCACGGAACAGCCGCACGGTATCGGGGGTTGCACCGGGCGAACCCCATGGCGTTGATGCTCTCGGGCGCGTTGCTGCTCCGCCACCTCGGCGAGACCGAGGCGGGCGACCGGCTCGAGGCCGCCGTCGCTCGCGTGATCGCCGAGGGCCGAACCGTGACCTACGACTTGAAGCCCACGCGCGACGATCCGACCGCGGCGACCACCGACGAGGTTCGGGACGCCGTCCTCGCCGAGCTCGCCGCATGAGATCTCACGTCACCGGAGCCGTCGGCGTTGGGTAGGGATGTGGGGCGTCGACCGCTCATCCAGACCGCCCACGGGACCCAGCGTGAGGCGTTCGAACCGCTCGACTGGGCGCTGCTCGTGTCCATCGCGGCGATCTGGGGTTCGTCGTTCTTGTTCATCGAGATCGGCCTGGAGCATCTCGGCTCCGGGCTGGTGGCGTTCGGCCGGGTGGGGATCGGTGCGATGACGCTCGCCCTACTGCCGCGGTCCCGTCGCCCGATCGAGCGGGTCGATCTGCCGCGCGTCGCGCTGCTCGGCGTCACGTGGATGGCGGCGCCACTGCTCCTGATCGCGATCGGCCAGCAGTGGATCGACTCGTCCCTGGCCGGCATGGTCAACGGCTCGTTGCCAGTCTTCGCGTCCGCGATCGCCGCGGTCCTGCTCCGGCGCGCCCCCGCCGGGCGACAGCTCGCCGGGATCGCGCTCGGGTTCGCCGGCGTCGTCGCCGTCCTGTGGCCGGCGACGCGGGACGCGGCCGCGACGGCCCTGGGAGCCGGTCTGGTGCTCCTCGCCGTGCTCTGCTACGGCGTGGCCGTGAACATCGCCGTCTCGCTGCAGCAACGATACGGCGCGCTGCCGGTGCTCCTTCGCGCACAGGTCGTGGCCCTCGCCTTGCTGGCGCCGGCGGCGCTCGTGTCCCTGCCGGGCTCCGAGTTCGCATGGTCGAGCGTGCTGGCCGTCTCCGCGCTCGGGTTCTTCGGCACGGGGTGGGCGTTCGTGGCCATGACCACGCTCGTCGGACGCGTCGGCGCGACCCGCGGCTCGGTCGCCATCTACTTCCTGCCGGTCGTCGCGATCGCTCTCGGCGTGATCTTCGAGGACGAGACCGTGGCGGCCATCTCGCTCGTCGGGACCGGGCTCGTGCTGGTGGGCGCCTACCTCACGAGCCGTCGCGAGGAGCCCGGCCCCGCTCGCTAGGATGGGCCGCCCAACGAGCAGGAGTCCAGCACGATGCGCGTGACCGTCGTCGGAAGCGGGTTCGTCGGACAGACCACCGCGATGCGTCTGGTGCAGGACGGACTCGCCGAAGTGGTGCTGATCGACATCGTCGAGGGGCTCCCGCAGGGCCTGGCGCTCGACATCCGCCAGTCGGCGCCGGTGGTCGGGTTCGAGCCTCTGGTCACCGGGACCAACGACTACACGGACACGGCCGGCTCCGACGTCGTCGTCATGACGGCCGGGTTCCCGCGGCAACCGGGGATGAGCCGGATGGACCTGCTCGAACGCAACGCGGGCATCGTCCGCGACGTGATCGAGAAGGTCGTCCCCGGATCGCCCGACGCGATCCTCATCATCGTGACGAACCCGCTCGACGAGATGACGTATCTCGCGGCGAGCGTCTCCGGGTTCCCGAGGGAGCGGGTGATGGGGATGGCAGGAGTGCTCGACTCGGCCCGCCTGCGCGCGTTCATCGCCGAGGAGCTGTCGGTGTCGCCGAGCGTCGTCCGGGCGATGACGCTCGGCTCGCACGGCGAGTCGATGGTGCCGCTCCCGCGGCACGCGACGGTCGACGGCACGCCGCTCGCCGGACTCGTGGACGCGGAAACGCTCGAGCGCCTGTACGCGCGCACGCGCGACGCGGGCGCCGAGATCGTGGGGCTGCTCAAGAAGGGGAGTGCGTACTACGCGCCCTCGGCCTCGGTCGCGCAGATGGTCGAGGCGATCGCGCGCGGCTCGAGCGACCCATTGCCGGTCTGCGCATGGTGCACCGGCCAGTACGGGATCGACGGCGTCTACGTCGGTGTCCCGGTCCGTCTCTCACGCGACGGCGTCGCCGAGATCGTCGAGCTCGATCTGAACGACCACGAGCTGGCGTCGCTCCGAGCCGCGGCCGAGGGCATCCGCGCGAAGTGCGCGGATCTCGCCGGTCTGTCGAACTAGACCGGCACCTCGTTTGGCTCGCGGACCCACGCCAGACCGAGCACACCGCCCACGACCATGAGCACGCCCCCGAGGGCACAGAACCAGATCGCGGGCTGGACCTCGACACGCAGGTCCTGCTCGAACTGCTCCGCGAGCTCCTCGCGGACGACGTCCTCGGGCAGTCGGAGCTCCTGGGACAGCACCAGCGCCATCCGGTCGAGCCCCTCCCCGCCGCCGAACCGATCCCTCGCGCGCACGCCGGTCCAAACCGACAGGACGATGCAGACGATCCCGAGCGCGATCAGGAGCACCCCGAGCGTCTTGCGCACCCGGCTCGACCGGGCGAGACGCATCGCGATCGTCGAGACCAGCGCGATACCGGCGGCGAGCAGGATGAGCTTGCCCTCGACGACGTCGGTGCCGTAGACGGAGACATCGGCTGCACCCTCGAGGTCCGCGGCGAACCCGATCGCCGCCCACTCGCGGGTGGCTCCGATCCCCGCGGCTGCCGCTCCGAGAACGACGCAGAGGAACCCCACGAGCCGGAGCGTCGTCGGGCGAGAGGTGGACACGAGCTCGGCGGGCACGACAGCATCCTCTCATCGCTCCCGAGCACTCGGAAACACCGCCGCTCATCGGCGGCCGTTAGCATGGCGACGCGATGTCGTTCTTCCGCCGGCTGTGTGGGTACGCGCGAACGTTCTTCACCAACTGGCGGGAGTACGACGCTCCCTTCATCACGAAGCTCAGGCTCGGCGTCCGCAACCGGCTGCGGGCCACGTTCTCGCGGCGTCAGTGCTGCGGGCATCTCGGCGAACCGGGCTGCTGACAGGTCCCCCGAGGGGAGCCCGGTGCGGGCTCCGAGGAACACCGCCACCCGCGCGACTGACGACTAGCGAGACGCCTTCTTCTTCGCCCCTGGCTTGCTCGCGCCGGACCTGTTCGCGCCCGACCTGGCCTTCTGCCCCTTCGAGGCCTTGCGACCCGAGGGCACGATCCGGGCCGAACCGCCGCTCGGCGAGAGCACCGACTCGTGTCCGTCGAGCCACCGAACCCGGTAACGGACGCTGACCGCTCCCTCAACGACCTCGAGGATCTCGCCCTCTCGCGTCGGCGCCCCCACGTTCTGACCGAGGATCTGGATGTGGTCTCCGACCTTCCCGCTCATGACCGACCTCCCGCTGGCGACGACCCTCCCGTAGTTGTATCGCGGTCGACCGAACCCTGCTCGTGCGTCCCGACGCCCGGATCCGCCGGGACGCCGACGACGAGGTTCGCGAGGCTCCCGATCAGGAGTCCGAGGCCGACGCCTCCGAGCACGTCGAGCGGTGCGTGCGCCCCGAGGTAGATGCGGGCCAACGCGACGAGGCCCCCCACGGCCCATGGCACGACCCGCCATCCCCCTCGGAGGTAGGGGGTGATCACCCAGGCGAGTCCGGTCACGAGCACCACGTGCCCGGAGACGAAGGACGCGCCGGAGGTCGGGGTGTCACCCCGGACGATCGCGCCGGCGATCGAGGTCCCCGGCCTGGAACGCTGCACGAGCTCCCAGACGACCCGCTCGGCGACCAGCTTGCCCGCCGTCACCAGCAGGCACGCCGCCGCCAGCCGCCACCGCCGGAAAGCCGCCGCGACCACCGCGGCGATCGGACCGATCGCCAGCACCCCGAGGAGTTGTGCGAGGCGCATGACGGGGGACAGCGCCTCGGGGAGCCCGTTGATCGCCTCGAAGACCGCGAGCTCGGCCGGGCCCACCGTCCCGTCGCGAGCGACGAGGCCGCACCCGGCGACCAGCCCCAGGCCGCCGAGCCCGACGACGGCGTCGAGTCGCCGCCGTCTCACGTGGCCCTCACTCTCGTCACAAGCGCTCGCACGATCGCGCTCGCGACCTCCTCGGTCGAGGAGGTCCCTCCGAGATCGCGCGTGCGGACCTCGCCCTCGGCGAGGACCCGGTCGACCGCGCTCTCGACGGACGCCGCCGACGCGAGCTCGCCCATGTGGCGCAGGAGCATCGCGCCGGAAAGGATCATCGCGATCGGGTTCGCGACGCCGCGTCCGGCGATGTCCGGGGCGCTGCCGTGGACCGGCTCGAACACCGCGTACTCCCAGCCGAGGTTCGCGCCGGCCGCCAGCCCCAACCCCCCGACCAGGCCCGCGCACAGATCCGACAAGATGTCGCCGTACAGGTTCGGGAGCAGGAGGACGTCGAACGACTCGGGCTCGCGCGTGAGCCGCATCGCGAGCTGATCGATCTCCATGTCCTCGAACCCGACGTCGCGGAAGCTCCCGGACTCATCCCGCCCGACCTGGCGGAACAACCCGTCGGAGAACCGCATGACGTTCGCCTTGTGTCCGAGGGTGACCCTCCGGCGGCCGTTCGCCCGGACGTACCCCAGGGCGAAGCGAACGATGCGTCGCGCGCCGGTCACCGAGATCGGCTTGACGGTGATCCCGGAATCCTCGCGGAGCTCGCGGCCCGTGAGCCGTCGCAGCTCGGCGCGCAGCTGTTCGGCCTCGGGCGTTCCCCGCTCGAATTCGATCCCGCGGTACAGGTCCTCGGTGTTCTCACGGATCACGACGAGGTCGACGCCGGCGTGCGGTGTCGGGACACCCGGGAGCGAGCGCGACGGCCGCACGGCGGCGAACAGATCGAGCTCGCGCCGAAGGGCGACGTTGACGCTCGTGAACCCCGTCCCGATCGGCGTGGCGATGGGGCCCTTGAGGGCGACCCGGGTGGCACGGATCCGGTCCAAGACACGGTCGGGAAGCGTGGTGCCCTCGCGCTCGAGGACCGAGGCGCCGGCCTCCTCGACGCGCCAGTCGATCGAGACGCCCGCGGCGTCGAGCACGCGGCGAGTGGCCTCGGCCACCTCTGGACCGATCCCGTCGCCGGGGATGAGCGTGACCACGTGCGCCACGGCCGAACCCTATCGGGCCCGCAGCCGTACCCTGGTCGCGACCGAAAGGGGGCTGACATGCGTCGCTCGATCGTCGTCGTCCTCGCGCTCGCACTGATCGCGGTCGCCGCCCCGGTCGCATCGGGTGTCACGCGTGACGTCAGCATCGAAGGGATCGGGGCCGGGTTCAGCCCGTCCGCGCTCACGATCGACCTGGGCGACCAGGTTCGATGGACCAACGCGGACGGGATCGACCACACGTCGACGCAGTCGGGTCCCCTCGGGCTCTGGGACGCCGGCCCGATCGATCCGGGCGACACCTTCTCCGTGGTCCTCGGCGTCGCGGGGACCTATCCGTATCGATGCAACATCCACTCCGTGATGACGGGCCGCGTCCGCGTGCGACCCGAGGCGAGCGTCCTCGGCACCGGAAGCATCAAGGTGGTCATCGCATCGCAGGTCGCTCAGAGCGGCTTCGTGTTCGACGTGCAGCGGCGCGACGGCAGCGGGAGCTGGGAGCTCTGGAAGGACGACAGCACGCGTCGGAGCGTGCGGTTCACGCCGCCGAGCGACGGAGAGTACGCCTTCCGCGCCCGGCTCCAGCGAGAGGCCGGAGGGGCGAGCATGTGGTCGCCCGCGGTCTCGGTCACGGTGTGAGGGGTCGGTTGTCGCCAGGCCCCGCCGCGTGGAACGCTGCAGGGGAGCCGGGCCGGGAGGGACAGCGTTGAGCGAGTACCGGATCGAGAAGGACACGATGGGTGAGGTGCAGGTCCCGGCCGATGCGTACTACGGCGCCCAGACCCAGCGGGCCGTGGAGAACTTCCCGATCTCGGGGCTCCGGTTCTCGCGCCGGTTCATCCAGGCCATCGCGCTCATCAAGGGTTCGGCCGCGACGGTGAACGCGGAGCTGGGCCTCCTCGACGCCAGGATCGCGGACGGGGTCCGCCGGGCTGCGGACGAGGTCGCGGAGGGTGGACTGGACGGGCAGTTCGTCCTCGACATCTTCCAGACGGGCTCGGGGACCTCGACGAACATGAACGCGAACGAGGTCATCGCCAACCGTGCCGCCGAGATCCTCGGGGGAGAGCGAGGGACGAAGGAGGTTCATCCGAACGACCACGTCAACATGTGCCAGTCCTCCAACGACGTCATCCCGACGGCGATCCGTCTGGCCGGGGTGCTCGGGATCTCCGAGGGCCTCATCCCAGCGCTCGAGCGGCTTCGGTCGGCGCTCGCAGCCAAGGCGGTGGAGTTCGACCAGGTCGTCAAGGTGGGCCGAACCCACCTCATGGACGCGACGCCGGTGCGCCTCGGCCAGGAGTTCTCGGGCTACGCGACACAGGTGGAGCGGGGGGTCGATCGACTGCGATCCGCGCTGGAGCGGCTCTCCGAGCTCCCCCTCGGCGGAACCGCGGTCGGGACGGGGCTGAACGCGCACCCCGAGTTCGCCGGACGCGTGATCGCGCAGCTCGCGGACCGGACGGGCCGTCCGCTGCGGGAGGCCGCGGATCACTTCGAGGCGCAGGGGGCGCAGGACGCGCTCGTCGAGGCGAGCGGCGCTCTCAAGACGGTGGCGGTCTCGCTGATGAAGATCGCGAACGACATCCGGTGGATGGGTTCGGGTCCTCGTGGAGGGATCGGGGAGCTCCGACTCCCATCGCTGCAGCCAGGTTCGTCGATCATGCCGGGCAAGGTGAACCCCGTGATCACCGAGGTGGTTCGGCAGGTCGGCGCTCAGGTCATCGGGAACGACGCCGCGGTCACGGTCGGCGGGGCCCTCGGTGACTTCGAGTTGAACGTGATGATGCCGGTCATGGCCCACAACCTCCTGCAGGCCGTGGACCTGCTGACGAGTGCGGCCACGATCTTCCGCGAGCGGTGCGTGGAGGGTCTCGAGGCCGACGCGGAGCGAGCCCGTGCCCTGGTCGAGCAGTCGTTCCCGATCATCACCGCGCTGGTGCCGAAGATCGGCTACGAGGCCGCGGCCGACATCGCCAAGGAAGCGTTGGCGACCGGCAGGGGGGTCCGGGAGATCGCCGCAGAGCGAGGCGTCCTGTCTCCCGAGGAGCTCGAGGAGGCCCTCGACGTTGGGAAGATGACCGAGGGTGGGATCGTGACCCTCGGCGGCGAGTAGGTCTCGAACCCGTCAGATCCCGAGCAGGACCAGAACGGTGAGTGCCCCGCCGGCGATGGCGGTCCCGTAGCAGAGGACGGCGACCAGACCCTTCAGACCGTGCACGCCGAACTGATGGTGCACGGTGTAGCGGAACCGATGCGCCCAGTGGAACAGGGGGAGCGAGATCAGGGCCAAGAGGTAGAGCTTCGCGAGGAGATGGTCGGCGAGGCGGGTGATGCGCTCGTAGGACAGCGCCTCCGACGGCGCCGACGCCGCCTCGATCAACAGGACCGCGACGGTGATGGGGAGCAGGAGCGCCGCGACGAACCCCCCGGCCGAGAAAAGCTGCCAGAACATCGGCTCGGGTCGGAGCAACTGCAACAGGAGAGGCGGTCGCCGCGGGCCACGCGAGCGCCTGACCTCTCGGGCGTCGGACTCCTCGAGGATGTCCCCAAGGGAGTGCTCGGTGATCACCGCGGACCCGGCCATGTCAGAGCGCCACGTACACCCAGGCGGCCAGCGCCGAGACGGCGATCCAGATCGCGACGAGCGTGGCGATCACGGCTCCGCGCGAGGCTTCGCGCCGTCCCAGGATGTGCGCGCTGAGTCGGAACCACGTGCCCGCGTGATACAGCAACGCGACGAGGATGATCGCCAGCAGGACGACGACGGCGGGCAGCCCCAGCCACCGCAGGAACCCCTCGTACGCCTCCTGCCCGCGGGACAGGGCGAACAGGAACAGCAGGAGGATGATCGAGAAGGCAGCGGCGAACACCGCGGTGAACTCCCGGGCCGCGAAGCGACGGAACGGCGCCGTCCGCAGCCACCACGTCCGAGGGACCTTCGGCGCGTAGGTCGGGTACCGGCGAGGGGCCTCGGTCCTCACTCGCGGCCTCCGAACGGCCACACGACCGACCGCAGCGTCTGGGTCGCCGTCGACACCTTCGATCGTTGGATCGCCGCGGCGGGATCGACGTCCTTGGGGCACACCACCGTGCATTCGCCGACGAACGTGCAGTCCCAGATGCCGTTGTTCAGCTCGAGGACCTCATGTCGCTCGGCGTGGCCCTGGTCCCGAGAGTCGAGGTTGTATCGATGGGCGAGGGCGATCACGGCCGGACCGAGGAAGTCCGGGTCCTGTCCATAGACCGGACAGGCCGAGAAACAGAGCATGCAGTTGATGCACATGCTGAACTGCTTGTAGCGGTCGACCTCGTCGGGCGTCTGCAGGAACTCGCCCTCCTCGACCGGTCGGTCGTCCTTCCGGATGATCCACGGCTTGACCGTCCGGAGCTTCTCCAGGAAATCGGACATGTCGACCACGAGATCGCGGATCACCGGGAAGTATCGGAGTGGCTCGACGACGACCGGTCCAGAGCCGAACTCCCGCAGGAACGTCGAGCACGTGAGCCGAGGGACGCCGTTCACCATCATGCCGCACGACCCGCACACGCCCATGCGGCACGACCAGCGGTACGCGAGGCTCCCGTCGATCCGATCCTTGATGTAGTTCAGCGCGTCGAGGACGACCGTGTCGTCGCTCGCGGGGACCTCGTATTCGTCGACGTACGGTTCGGAGGCGCGCTCCGGCCGGTACCGGCCGACCCGCAGCGCCATGCTCTTTCCGCTCACATGCCCTCCTTCGACATCGTCAATACGTCCGCTCGGCGGGCGGCCACCGGGTGATCGTGACATCCCGATGTTCGATCCGCGCGCCATCGGGGGTCGAGGACGCCAGGCTGTGCTTGAGGAACGCCTCGTCGTCCCGGTCCTCGTGGTCTCGGCGCGTGTGCGAGCCCCGCGACTCCCGCCGCTCCAGGCCCGATCGCACGACCGCATCGGCCACCTCGAGCATGTTGTCGAGCTCGAGTGCCGCCACCAGCTCCGTGTTGAACGCCCGGTCCGGGTCGTCGAGCGACACGCCCGCGTAGCGTTCCCGGAGCCGTCTCACCTCCTCCACCGCCGCCTCGAGCGACTCCTCGGTCCGGAACACGCCGGCCCCGCGCTCCATGGCCGTCTGGAGGTCCGTGCGGATCGTCGAGATCCGCTCGCTTCCCGCCTGCCGATCCAGATACGTAGCGACGAGCCGGTCCTGCTCCGCCTCCGCCTGTCCGATCGCTGCGTCCTCCTCCGGCGAGGTGGCCTCCAGGGCATCCTCCGCCGCCTGCCGGCCCACCCTGCCTCCGAACACGAGGCATTCGGTGAGCGAGTTCGAGCCCA
>Ga0187893_10010151_pt1 | contig 14171 bp, 11 predicted proteins | sample MA1701074metaG_FD_139574 | JGI IMG/M metagenome (GOLD analysis project Ga0187893, IMG submission 139574) | White microbial mat communities from a basaltic lava cave in the Kipuka Kanohina Cave System on the Island of Hawaii, USA - MA170107-4 metaG ...
GAACGCGCGCGCGTTGCCCGTCCCCGCGAACACGACGTCGCGCGGCTCGTCGCCGACCAGCAGCGTCCGCACCACGCGCGGCGGCGTGGTGTCGAGGCGGACGATGCTCACGCTGTCGGACAGGTGATTCACCACCCACACCTCGTCGTCGGTGCGCGCCGCGACGGCCACGGGCTCGAGGCCGACCGGTACGGAGGTCGCATGGTGCAGCCCGTCGGCGGCGACGTCGAAGACCTCGAGCCGCCCGTCGGGCGTGTTCGTCACGAACAGCCGCGTCGCATCGGGCGAGAGTGCCAGCGGCCGCACCTGTCCGCTCTCGAACGTGACGAAGCCCGCCGCGGCCGGCCGAGCGGATGCGAGCGCGAGCAGCAACGCGGCGATGATCGCGCCGGCGCGAGCCCTCGACATGCGCATCGTCTACCCGACGCAGGCCGCAGAGGGAACGCGGAGACGCTCGCTGGTATCTACCTGCGACGAAATGTCGCATTTCGTCGCCCGGGGCGGTATGCGTTACTGGAGGGCGTGATGAGAACCCCGCTCCGACGATTCGTCCTCGCCGCCGTGGGCTTGCTCACGGCCGGTACGGGGGTCGCGCGTACGCACGTCGGACTCCCGACCGGCCCGATCGTGGGCGAAGTCAGCTTCGCCGATCCCGCGCCTGCCGGCCTCAGCTACGAGTGGACCGTCTTTCTGGCCAAGCGCCAGAAAGTCGAGCTGGTGAACGCCGTCGGCGCCAAGAGCTGGAACGAGCCGTCGAATCCCGACGGATCGAAGGGCTGGACCCACACCTCCAACTGGATCGCGGTCGAGCTGGACGATCCCGGCGTGCTGAAGATCGCGGTGACGTACCAGCAGGGCGTGGTGAACGCGGCCGCCGGCGTCGCCGTCGTCACCCGCTCCGCCCTCGTCCCCGCGGTGTCGCTCTACGACGGATGGGACGAGACCACCGAGAGCGAAGTCCACACCTTCAACAACACGGGCAACTTCTGGTCGACGGTGCAGTACCTCGGCAGTGCGCCCAACCCGAAGGGCAAGGAATCCGTCGTCTACAAGAAGAAGCTTCCTGCCGGCCGCTATAGCATCGTCATCGGCGGCAACCCTCCCTCGCTCGGAGGACCCAGCGCGTATCCGCCGGCCGACTGCGACCCGCTCGATGCGCTGTGCTACCAGTACACGGGACTGCAGGGCTATCGCGCGACACTCACGCTGCGCTGACGGCGGCACGGCTCGCCGGCGCGCGGCCGCGTATCAATTGAATTGACAGCGCTCCCCCTTCGGCGGAGTATCGATTCGTAGCAAGGCCTGGAACGTTCCCTGCTCGCACCCGGGGCACAACGGCCCTCTCCCGAATCGGGACGAGCCCATGGGCACCACGTGCCCCCAGCGCGCCATCGCAGCGGCGCAATCAGAAGGGCTCGGCTTCCATTGGCAACGAAAGGCAGCGCGCTTCGAGCCGAAGGCAATTCCGCGCTCCGCACCACGTGCGCGAATTGCGGCAAATCCATTCCCACGGAGGTCGGGCACGCGCATCCGCTCGACCAGGAGCGGCGCCGCGAGACGTGGGGCCTCGTGGGCGGCGTCGCGGGAAGCCGGAGCGTCTTTTCGACGTGTGATGCGTGCCACGAAGCGGGATGGCGTCCCGAAGGTTTCTTGGGGGTCGGGTGACATGTTGAATCGCCTCTTCCAATTGTTGACCGACTACTGGCGACGCCTACGAAGCGGAACGTCCGGCTCTCCCGCCGGAGGTGAGCAGCGTCCTGGAGGGAGCGTTCGGCATGGCGACGCACGAAGCCGGTTCTGGGCGGAGATGCGCGAGGGACAGCGGGAAGCCGAAGCCCGAGGACGACTCCGACAAGGGCCTTCCTGAAACTCCACGGTCACTGATCGCTGGAGGCTAGCGAGCATCCGTCGCGCGGGTGTCGCTGCGACAATCTGCCGCATTCCGTGCCGTTCCCGAGTTCGATAGGATCGGGCGTCTCGTAGCCACGACCTCGACGGAAACGGAAGGGAAGAATCCAGCATGAGGCTCTCGACACTCGGCGCTTGGCTGCTCGGCTCGTTGGTGAGTGCGATGACGTTCGCACCGTCGGTCCAGGCGCACGTGACCTACAACCTGGCAGGCTACACCGGGGGGCTCGGCGGCAGCACGAACGGCGCGGACGGCTCGCCGACCAACGATGCGTCCCAGTACACCAACGGACCCATCGACGGGTTCGGCGGCGGCCTGCCGGTCAACTGGTACGCCGGCATGCACAACAGCACCACGGTGCGCGTCATCCAGACGGGCAGCGGGGTCGAGCCCGCGTCGGGCAGCCTGCTGGCGCAGGTGAACGCGTTCAACGAGGACAACGACCCCGATCTTCCGACCGATCGGGTGCTCGCCATCGGCGGACTCTCCTGGTCCGATCCAGCGAACGACAACCAGGGATGGGGACACGGCCTCGACTACGGCCTGATCCACTTCAGCCCGCTCGACACCTTGCTCGTCGGCGGCGGCTTCACCTTCACGGTGACGCTCGAGGACGATCCCGACGACGCGGTTTCGACGCAGCTCGCGTTTGCGATCTACGGCGGCTGGGACACCAACGCCTCGTCGGTCCGGCACCAGACGTTCGTGACCAGCCCGTCGCCAGTGGACAACCCGCTCAGCTCGACGGGGCTCACCTACATGGATTCGGCCGTCGCGGCCGCCGCGGGCGAGACGCTCACGCGCACGTACACGCTCGATACGACCTACGACGGGCACTACACCATCTTCGTCGCGGCGTTGGGCGGCGTCGCGGGTCAGTACCGGCTCACCATCACGCCCATCCAGGACAGCGACGGCGACACCATTCCCAACGCCAACGACAACTGCCCGGAAGACGCGAACCTCGACCAGCTCGACACCGACTCCGACACCATCGGCGACGTGTGCGACCCCTTTCCCAACGAGCCGAACAACGACCTCGCGCAGTGCCTCGTCGACCTGGCGGACATGACGTCCGACCACGACGCCTGCCACGAGGAGCTCGAGACGACGGAGGCCGACCTGACGGCGATGACGGCCGAGCTGGCAGCGGCCACCGCCGACGCCGACGGCGATGGCAGCCGTGACCTGGACGACGCCTGCCCCGACACGACGGCCGGCGCCGACGTCGACCGCAGCGGATGCGCGCTCGAGCAGTTCTGCGGCGGCGTGACGGCCACCACGCGCGAGGGCCAGAAGGTCTGCAAGAAGGCGGACTGGAAGAACGACGAGCCGCTCATGAAGAAGAAGAGCGAGCAGGACTGCACCGTCGACAAGGGCGCCAAGGGTTCCGAGGACGATCGCTGCGTGCCCACGTCCTGACGAGTCTCCGAGTGACCCCGCGCATCTCGGGTTTGCTGGCGGCCGTCGCGCTCTTCGCGAGCGCGGCGGCCGCGCAGCAAGATCCCGCCCGGCCGCCGTCGCTGAAGACGGTCGCCGTCCCGGAGCCCGCCAACCTGGCCGAGTTCGTCCGCGATCGAGGGGCCGCCATCGTGCTCGGCAAGGCGCTCTTCTGGGACATGCAGGTGGGGAGCGACGGCGTGCAGGCGTGCGCAAGCTGCCACTTCCACGCCGGCGCGGACAGCCGCGCCACGAACCAGTTGGCACCGGGACTCCGGCGCGTCGCCGCCGACGGGACTCCCGATCCCGACACGTCCTTCCAGCCGCCGTTCGGACTCAACCGAACGCTCGTCGCAGCCGACTTCCCGCTCTCCCCCGCCTCGAACGACGTCGTATCCTCCCAGGGCATCGCCTACGTGCTCTTCGAGGGCCTTTCGTCGACGGGCGAGCGCCTGCGCTCCGTGCCAGACCCCGACGGCTTCCGCGTCGGCGACACGAACGTGCGACGCGTGGTGAGCCGCAACGCGCCCACCGTGGTGAATGCCGTCTTCAACCACCGCAACTTCTGGGACGGACGCGCGCAGAACGTCTTCAACGGCGTCAACGGTCTCGGCGACCTCGATCCCGACGCCCGCGTCTATCGCGCCGACCGGCCCGCGGCACCCGAGCCCGTCGTCGTGCGGCTCGAGGATTCGAGCCTCGCGTCGCAGGCAGTGATGCCGGCCGTGAGCGACGTCGAGATGTCAGGCGCAGGTCGCACCTTCGGCCACATCGGCACGAAGCTCGCGAAGGGCCATGGGGGCACGGGCGCGCGCCTGGCGCTTCGTCGCCCGCTCGACCGCCAGCGGGTCCATCCCGACGACGGCGTGCTCGGCCCGGAGAGCCGGTGGCCCGCGCCCGGGCTGCGCACGGGGACCTACGCGCAGCTCGTCGCCAAGGCGTTCCATCCGCGCTGGTGGCACTCGACGCGGCTCGTCCGCACGCACCCCGACGGCACGACCGACGTCGTCGCCCGGGTGGACGACGATCCGGCAACGGAGGAGCGGACACTGCTGCAGCACAACTTCGCGTTGTTCTTCGGCCTGGCCATCCAGCTCTACGAAGCGACGCTGGTCGCCGACGACTCGCGCTACGACCGCTTCATGGACGGCGACCCGCACGCCATCGACGAGACCGCCATTCGCGGCGTCGACGTCTTTCGCAGCCAGGCCCGCGGCCGCTGCATCAATTGTCACGAGAACGCCGAGCTGACGGGCGCGTCGGTACGCCGCGTGCGCGAGAGCCCCACCCGCATCCGCGAAGGCCAGGCGCTCGACCGCGGCTTCAACAACATCGGCGTCCTCTCCACCCTCGAGGATCTCGGCGTGGGCGGACTCGACGCGCTCGGGAACCCGCTCTCCACGGTGCGACGGCTCGTCCCGCCTCCCGGCGAACCAATCGCCATCGACGGCGCGATGAAGGTCCCCGGGCTGCGCAACGTGGCGCTCACCGCCCCGTACTTCCACAATGGTGGATTCCTCACGCTCCGCCAGGTTCTCGAGTTCTACTCGCGGGGTGGCGACGTGGTGCCGCAGCATTCGGCCGACGGCACCGTCGAGATCGCGCCCCTCAACGTGCTGAGCAACACCGAGGACGAGCTGGTGGCACTCGAAGCGTTTCTCCATGCCCTCACCGACGAGCGCGTGCGCGACCGGCGTGCTCCCTTCGATCACCCGGAGCTTCTGATCCCAGACGGACACGTCGGCGACGAGCACGCCGTGGTCGCCGGCGCCGGCGGCGCCGCCCGCGACCGCTTCCGGAAGATCGAGGCAATGGGCCGGGACGGCGGGCCGCCGTTGCCGGGCTTCCTCGAGTAGCGGCCGGCACGGCTGGCGACCATGCATCCCGTTTGCCGCACACTCCTCGCGACGTTCTCCGTCACCGTGCTGGGCCTCGGGCTCGCCCGCGAGGGTGTCGCGTGCGACCTGCACGCGCTGCGCACCGCCAGCGCCATCGTGGACGACACGCCGGGGCTGCGCCTCGGCGTCGCCGAGCAATGGACGCGGTTCGCGACGCTCCAGCGCGGCGACGACGAGATCCGCGATCCCTACGACGAGCGGCTGGAAAGCTCGATCACCCAGCTCGTCGCGGAGTACCGGTTCACCGAGCGCATCGGCGCCGGACTATACCTGCCGGTCATCGATCGCACGTTCCGTCGCGTCACGCCGAGCGGCAGCGTCGAGCACGGTGACGTGTCCGGCATCGGCGATCTGGCGTTGCTCGCCGACGTGATGGCGTTCCGCCGCGAGACGGATGAATCGACGTTCCGCCTCGGCCTCGTCGGCGGGCTCGAGCTGCCCACCGGCAATTCCCATCGGTTGAGCGAAGAGCAGGACGAGAACCACACGCACGCGCCCGGGCAGGGCCATGCGGTGAGCGGCATCCACGGCCACGACCTCGCGCTCGGCTCGGGTTCCGTCGACGGCATCGTCGGCGGCGACATCTTCTGGTCGTGGCGCCGGGCGTTCGTCGGCGCCTCGATGCTCTACGGCATCCGCAGCGAGGGATCGTTCGACTTCGAGTACGCCGACGACCTGCAGTGGTCGATCGCGCCCGGCGTGGTGGCGTGGCGCGGCGCCGAGGCGCTGCTGGCGGCACAGGCCGTCTTCTCGGGCGAGACCAAGGGCGAGGACAAGCTCGACGGCCGCAACCTCACCGACACGGCAGCGACCACGCTCTACCTCGGGCCCGGGCTCGAGGGGAGCTGGAAGGGGCTGGACGCGGAGGTGGCGGTCGAAGTCCCCGTGCTGACCCATCGCACCGGCGTGCAGATCACGCCCGACGTGCGCGTGCGGGGTGGCCTGCGCTGGCGCTTCTGAGGTACGCTCGCGCTTCCGCCCCAACCGGGCGTGCTCCGATGAACGCCCCGCGCGGCACTGCCCATTCCGCCCGCTCCGAGCACGCCCCGGCCACCGTCGCCGACCGCCCCGAGGTGGGCCTTCCCTTCCTCGTGCGGCTGCGCTGGGGCGCGGCGGCGCTCGAGCTGGCCGCGATCGCCGTCGCGGAGGCGGCCGGCGTCTCGCTCCCGCTGATGCCGATCCTGCCGTGCGTGGCGCTGACGCTGATCACCAACGCGCTGGTCGTCCGCCGCATGCGCCGCGGCCTGGTCGCGTCGCCGGCTCTGTGCGGGCTCGTGCTTTCCCTCGACGTGCTGCTCTTCACCGTCGTGCTGGGGGCCAGCGGCGGCCCGTGGAACCCGTTCAGCATCATCTACCTCGTGTACATCGCGCTCGCGGCGCTGGTGCTGTCGGCCACCTGGACATGGGTGCTCGCCGGGTTCGCGATCGCCTGCTACGCCGCGCTGTTCGTCGTCAGCACCTCGCAGGAGCACGCGGGACACGGCGAGGGCAGCGACTATCTCGTGCACGTCCAGGGCATGTGGGTGGCGTTCGTGATCGCGGCGGCGCTCACGACCTACTTCGTGAGCAAGCTGGCGGCAGCCATCGCGCGCCGCGATCAGCAGATCGTCGCCGTCCGCGAGCAGGCGGCGCGGAGCGCGCGCCTGGCGTCGCTCACCACGCTGGCGGCCGGTGCCGCCCACGAGCTCGGCACCCCGCTCGCCACCATCGCCGTCGTCGCGGGCGAGCTCGAACGTGCCGTCGCGCGCCTACCGGAGCCGCACGCCCGCGCGCTCGGCGACGATGCGCGACTCATCCACGACGAGCTGGCGCGCTGTCGAGGCATTCTGGACCGCATGTCGCGCGACGCCGGCGAGCTGGTGGGCGAGGCCCCTGCCCGGGTCCCCCTCGCCACGATCGTGCGCGACGCAGTGGACACGCTCACGGCGCACGACGCCGCGCGGCTCGAGCTCTCACCGTCCCCGCAGCACAGCGCCACGGTGCCGCGGCGCGCGCTGGCCCAGGCCGTCATGACGCTCGTGCGCAACGCGCTCGATGCGACGGCCGGCGGCGGGCGCGTGGCCGTCTCCGTCGAAGCCGGAGATCACGGCGTGCGGTTCACGGTCCGCGACGACGGACCGGGCATGACGCCCGAGGTGCTCGCGCACGCCGGTGAGCCGTTCTTCTCGACCAAGCCCACCGGGAGCGGCATGGGGCTCGGACTCTTCCTGGCGCGCGCGCTCGCAGAGCGCATGGGCGGACGCCTCGTCCTCGAATCGGCGCCCGGCGCCGGCGCCACCGCGTCGCTCGAGCTGCCGCGCTCCGTGCTGGCGAGCGAGGACGTGCATGGCTGAGCCGCGCCGCATGCTGCTGGTCGACGACGACGACGTCTTCCGGCAACGCCTGGCGCGCGCGTTGCGCGAGCGCGGCTGGACCGTGGCCGAAGCCGGAACGGTGGTCGATGCGCACGCGGCGCTCCGCACGGCACCGCCGAGCCACGCCGTGATCGACATGCGGCTACCGGACGGCAGCGGGCTCGACCTCGTCCGCGCCGCGACGGCGGCGTCGCCGGCGCCGCGGATCGTCGTCCTCACCGGCTATGGCAGCATCGCCACGGCGCTCGAAGCCGTGAAGCTCGGCGCCGCGCACTACCTCACCAAGCCCGCCATGGTGGACGACATCGTCGCCGGGTTCGACGGGGCCGTGCCGCCTCCCTCTTCCCCGCCCGACGAAGACGTCCCGTCGCTCGCCCGCGTCGAGTGGGAGCACATCAACCGCGTCATGGTCGATTGCGGCGGGAACATCTCCGAGGCGGCTCGCCGTCTCGGGATGCATCGGCGCTCGTTGCAGCGAAAGCTCGCCAAGCGGCCTACGGGACGCTAGCGCGCCGACCCGAGCTACAGCTCGGGTCGGGACGTAACACGAGGGTGAAGCGGTCGGCGGCCCCCCCATGCTGGGTGTCGCGGCCGGCAAAGCCGGCGCGACAAACGAGGTACGCACGGGAACAAGAGCACGCTACTGACCAACCTTGGTCAGGAACGCGCGGCCCTTGCCCACGTCGGTGTTGATCGGCACGCGGCGCTCGCAGAGCGGGCACTCCTCGGCGGCCCACGAATCGAGCGTGACCTCGACCAGGGCATGCAGCACGGGCACGCCGACGGCCTCCGCGGTGACCCCACCGCGGTTGCAGAGCGCCACCGCACCGGCCACCGTGCCGCCGGCAGCGGCAACGGCCCGCACCGTATCGGCCAGCGATCCGCCGGTGTTGAGCACGTCCTCGACGACGAGCACCCGCCGGCCGCGCACGAGCCCGTCGTAGCCGCGCGTGAGCACCATGCCGCCGCCCGGCGCCTTCTCCGCGTAGACCGCCGGCAAGCCGAGCGCGTGCCCCGTCCACTGCGCGAGGATGATGCCGCCCATCGCCGGGCCGCAGACGACCTCGGCACGGAGCGGCCGGGCCAGCTCGGCCATCATCGAACACAGCTCGCGGACCCGCTCGGTGTGCGGGTAGACGGCGTCCTTGTTGACGTACGCGCTGCCGTGGCGTCCGGAGGTGTAGACGACGTGGCTGTCGCGGAGCACGGCTCCGCTCTCAGCGAGAATGGCCGCGGCGCGCGCGGACGTCGTCATGCGGGCGTGCTCTGCTTCGTGCTTCCCTGCGCGAGCTGATGACGGAGGTACGCGTCGACGAACGGGTCGAGATCGCCGTCGAGCACGCCGTCGGCATTGCCGACCTCGGTGTTGGTCCGGTGATCCTTCACCATGCGGTAGGGATGGAGCACGTACGAGCGGATCTGGTGCCCGAAGCCGATGTCCGTCTTCCCTTTGGTGATGGCGGCCATCTTCTCTTCCTGCTTCTGGCGTTCCAGCTCGAAGAGCCGTGCCTTCAAGACCTTCATCGCCATGGCTTTGTTCTTGTGCTGCGAGCGCTCGTTCTGGCAGGCGACCACGATGCCGGTGGGCAAGTGCGTGAGCCGCACGGCCGAATCCGTCTTGTTCACGTGCTGCCCGCCCGCACCGCTCGAACGGTACGTGTCGATGCGCAGATCGTCGTCGCGAATCTCGATCTCGATGTCCTCGCCGATGTCGGGCATGACCAGCACCGACGCGAACGACGTCTGGCGCCGCGCGTTGGCGTCGAACGGCGAGATCCGCACCAGCCGGTGCACGCCGCTCTCGGCCTTCGTGTACCCGTAGGCGTAGGCGCCCGTGACCGAGAACGTCGCGCTCTTGATGCCCGCCCCTTCCCCCGCCTGCTGCTCGATCAGCTCGGCCTTGTAGCCACGCCGCTCGCACCAGCGGAGGTACATTCGGAGCAACATCTCCGCCCAATCCTGTGCCTCGAGGCCGCCCGCGCCCGGATGGATCTCGACGATGGCGTCGCCCGCGTCGTGCTCGCCGCCGAGCAGCTGCTGCAGCTCGAGCTGATCGAGCCGGCCGGTGAGGGCCTTCACGTGCGAGTCGAGCTCGGCGAGCGCGTCCCGGTCGCCCTCTTCCGCCAGCTCGAGGAAGACCTGCGCTTCGTCGACGCCCTCGCGTTGGGCGCGGTACGTCCCGATCGTCGCCTGCACGCGCGCGTTCTCGCGCGTCACCGCCTGCGCGCGCTCCGGGTCGTTCCAGAGATCGGGCTTGCCGGCCTGCTCGCTCAGCTCGGCCGTGCGCCGCTCGAGTCCCGGGAGGTCAAAGATGCCTCCCGAGCTCGGTCACGCGCACGTCGAGCGCACGCACCTGCTCGCGCAGCTCCGCCAGCAACGAAGCGGCATCCATCACCTTGCCCTGCGCCATCGGCTGCGAACCATAGCGAAGGTGCCGGGTGAAGGCGAATTGGAGCGCGCCGGGGCCGCGTCAGGCCGGGTAGACGGAGATCTCCGTGGCCTTCACCGCCATCCAGACCGACCGATCGACGGCGAGGTGCAGCTCCGAGAGCGCACCCGAGGTGATCTCGGCGACGAGCGGGCACTCGCCCGCGACGCGAACGCGGACGCGGCGCCCTTCGACGTCGATCTCGGCCACGCGGCCCGCCCACACGTTGCGCGCCGTGCCTGCGGGCCGCTCCGGGTGCAAGGTGACCGCCCGCGGATGGATGACCGCGAACACGGGCCCGCTTCCGGCTTCCGGAACGACGAGCTGGCCGCCGTGCTCGAGTACGATGTGTTCGCCGTCCGCCCGCCCGCGCAGAAGATTCACGCCCGCAAGATCCGCGGCATAACGCGATCGTGGCCGCGCGGTCACGTCGTCCGGCGTCCCCTGCTGGACGACGCGACCCTCCTCGAGGATGAGGAGGTGGTCGGCGAGCGCCGCGGCTTCGAGCGGATCGTGCGTGACGACGACCCGGACGCCCGTGTGCCGCGACAGCTCGCGCCGGAGATCGCCACGAATCTGCGCGCGCGTGGTGACGTCGAGCGCCGACAGCGGCTCGTCCAGCAAGAGTAGGCGGGGATTCGTCACCAGCGCCCGCGCCAGCGCTACGCGCTGCGCCTGCCCTCCGGACAGAGTGGTCGGGACCCGATCGCCCGCGGCGGCGAGACCGAGCCGCTCGAGCCACGCGTCGGCGCTGGCGGTCGCGGCAGCGCGGCTGGCGCCCCGACAGCGGGGCCCGAACGCCACGTTCTCGCGTACGCTCAAGTGCGGGAAGAGCAGATAGTCCTGGAAGACGACGCCGATCGATCGCCGTTCGGCCGGCACGTGCCGTCCCGTCTCGACGTCATCGAGCACCTCGTCGTCAAGCGACACCGACCCGGCCTGCAGCGGCACGAGCCCTGCCATCGCGCGCAGCAGCGTCGTCTTGCCCGAGCCGTTCGGTCCGAGCACGACCAGTGTTTCGCCCGCGCGCACCTCGAACGCCACCCGCAGCGCGAACGCGTCTCGCCGCACCTGCACGTCGGCTCGTAGCGTCACAGCGCGCGCACCCATTGCCGGCGGAGCCCGATCAGCACGGCGAGCGACACGGCGACCATCAGCACGCTCAGCACCATCGCGCCTTCGGGCCGCGTCTCGAGAGCCAGATAGACGGCCAGCGGCAGCGTCTGCGTCTTTCCCGGAACGTTGCCGGCGAACGTGATGGTCGCTCCGAACTCGCCAAGCGCGCGTGCCCATGCCAGCACCGCACCGGCCAGCAGCGCGGGGCGCACGAGCGGCAGCGTCACGCGGCGCAGCACCGTCCAGGGCGAGGCGCCGAGCGAACGCGCGGCGTCTTCGAGCCGCGTGTCGACCGAGCGCAGCGCGCTCTCGAGGGTCAGCACGAAGAACGGCATCGCGACGAACGTCTCGGCCACGACGACGCCCAAGCCGGTGAACGGCAGTCGAACGCCCGTGGTCGCGTCGAGCCACTGCCCGAGCACACCGCGCCGTCCGAACGCGAGCAGCAGCGCCACGCCGCCCACCACCGGCGGGAGGATCACGGGCAGCGTCGTCAGACCTCGCAGCAACGCGCGGCCCGGGAATTCGAGTCGCGCTTGCACCCAGGCGAGCGGTAGCCCGAGCACGACGGACAGTACCGTCGCGGCGAGCGAGCAGGCGAGTGACAACCGCAGCGCCGCGGCGACCTCCGGCGTCGTGATCTCGCTCCACGCCTGGTCCCACGGCGTACGCCACACCAGCGCCAGGAACGGCAACAGGACGAACGCCGCACCGACGAGCGCGAGCACTACCAGCAGGCGAGGGACGGCCGGGCTCGGCCCGCGGGCGATCACGGAAGCCCGAAGCCCGCGCCCGCCAGCACGTCTCGACCCGTCGGCGACGAGACGAAGTCCACGAAGGCCCGCGCGGCCTTGGCATCCTTGGCATCGCGCAGGACCGCGATCGGATAGCGCGCGATGACGTTGTGCTCGTCGGGGATGGCAATGCCGAGGACGCGGTTCCCGGCTGCCCGGACGTCGGTGGTGTAGACGACGCCGGCATCGACTTCGCCGAGCGTCACCTTCGTCAGCACCGCCTTCACGTCCAGCTCCTCGCTCGCCCCGGTCGGCACGGCGACCTTCGCCTTTGCGAACGCCTCGCGCGCGTAGCGCCCTACCGGCACCGACGGGGCCGCAAGCGCCACCTGGACGCCCGGCTTCGCGAGATCCTCGAGACTCACGACGTGCTGCGGGTTGTCGGGCGGGACGGCGATCATGAGGCGGTTCAGCGCGAAGACGGCCGGCGCTCCCGCCACGTGGCCGCTCTTCACGAGCGCGCCCATGGTCGTCTCATCGGCGGCCGCAAACACCGCGGCGTCCGCGCCCTGCTGAATCTGCTGCACGAGAGTGGACGAGCTGGCGAAGTTGAAGGTGGTCGCCACACCCTGTGCGCGCTGGAGCGCGTCACCCATGGCACGGAAGACTTCGGTGAGCGATGCCGCGGCGAACACCGGGATCGGCGCGCCTTCGGCCCGCGCGGACGGAATGGCACCGCCCATCCCGAACGTCGTTGCGGCCACCAGCAGCGCGAGCACGTGTCTTCTATGCACGCCCTCTCTTCGAGCATCCCCGCGCGACGAGTCAAGGCGTAGGGCCGAGGGGTCCGCGAGGCACCGCCGCAGCGTCGTCCGGCGAGGGCGTCGCGCCGCGTCACGCCGTCCGACGTTTCACGCTTGAACTGCGGCGCAACCAGTCGCTACTGTCGCTGCATGCACGTCGGATTGCTCGTGGCATTCTGCTTGTCGGTACTGGCGACCGCCCACGCCAAGACGCCGCCAACCAAGTGCGACCTCGGGCGCTTCACCGTCGACGGCGGCGACCTGTTCGACGCGAGCGGCGGCGGCAGCGGATCGCATGCCGTGCGCGTCGGCCGGCACGTGGTCGGGGGCAGCAGCACGCACGGTCGCTTCGTGGCGCTCGCCGACGGGCAGGTGTCGATCGACGGCGTCTGTCCTGCCACGACGGCGCGCGTCCGTTACAAGAAGACGCGCACCAAGGTGCGTGCGACCTGGAAGAACTGCGACGGCATCACCGGCACGGTCCGGCTGCGCGCCTCCATCGACACGGCCGACTGCACCGCGATGGCGGGCCGGCTCCGCGCCAAGAAGGCGCAGGTGGATCGCGCGTTCACCGCGGTACGGACGGTCGGCAATCCGGAGGACTGTACCGGCGAAGACACGTTCGCCGTCATCCAGCGGGAGATCTTCGGACCGAAGGGCTGCCGCGTGGAGACCTGCCACGGCTCGCAGACCGCGGCCAACCTCGATCTCCGTTGGGGCGCTGCGCACTACGCACTGGTCGACGTCCCGGCCGACAACCCCGACGCCGCAGCGGCCGGCAAAAAGCGCGTGGTGCCCGGCGACGCCGACGCGAGCTTCCTCGTGCAGAAGCTCGAGGGTGTGCTCGCCGGCGGCGAGGGCAACGCGATGCCGACCGTCGGCTCGCCGCTCGACGAGCTGCAGCTCGCCCTCGTGCGGGCGTGGATCGACGACGGCGCTCCGGCAACCGGAGTGGTTCCAGAGGCCCCATGCCTTCCGAAGCGCGCCTTCGAGGCCGCGCAACCGCTCCCCGTGCCCGAGGGCGGGGTCCAGTTCGTCCTCGAGGGACCGGTACTGCAGCCGGGCGAGGAGATCGAGGGCTGCATCTGGGTGCAGGTGCCTCCCGGCCCGGATCTCGTCTTCGACAAGGTCGAGTATTCGATCAATCCCGGTAGCCATCACTTCGCGATCTGGGAGCACGAGCGCGCCGAGCCGCCGACGGTCGGCGTCTTCGATCCCGACGACCTCGCCTGCGGGGCGCAGGGCGCGCGCCTCGGCATCACGCTGAGCGGCGCGCCCGAGACGCCGTACTTCGTCGACAGCCTGCCCGCGGGCATCGGCAAGGTGCTTCCCGGGGGATCGTACCTGGGCCTCAACCCGCACTACTTCAACGAGTTCGACGTGCCCGTCCAGGTCAAGGGATGGATCAACTTCGTTCCGGTGGAAAGCCCGCCCGACCATCTCGCGGACACGCTGCTTTCGCTCTCTGGCACGCTCAACGGCCAGAGCA
>Ga0187893_10010152_pt1 | contig 14169 bp, 8 predicted proteins | sample MA1701074metaG_FD_139574 | JGI IMG/M metagenome (GOLD analysis project Ga0187893, IMG submission 139574) | White microbial mat communities from a basaltic lava cave in the Kipuka Kanohina Cave System on the Island of Hawaii, USA - MA170107-4 metaG ...
CGAGCCAGTCTACTGGCGGGATGCCGAGCGCGTGGAAGGCTGCCGCGAGCGGGCCGAGCCGCGGGTGGTAGAGGTAGCGCCAGACGACGGCCACGGCGACGAGCGTGGTCACCACGGGCGCGAAGAACACGGTGCGGAAGATGGTCCGCCCGCGGAGCCACCGGGCACTCACGGCGAGCGCGGCCAGGAACGACGTCGCCACGGAGAGGGTACCGCCCACCACGACGAAGAAGCCGGTGTTGCGAAGCGCCGTCCAGAAGCGCGGGTCATCGAAGAGCCGCCGGTAGTTCTCGAAGCCGATCCAGCGCAGGTTCTCGCGGCTCGCCACCGCGTAGACGTCGAAGTCGGTGGCGGAGAGCACGAGCGCCGCGAGGACCGGCAGGTAGAAGAACACCACGATGAGGCTGAACGCGGGGGCGACGAAGAGCCACGGCGAGCGCATCAGCCGTCCCCCCGGGCACGCGCCAGCATCCAGCGGCGCTTCTCGAGGATGACGTCGACTTCACGGTCGAGATCGGCGAGCGCCGCCTCGACCCGCGCCTCGGCGCGCACGATGCGTTCGCCCGCGCGGCCGATCGCCGTGGCGATGCGCTCCCATTCGGCGATCTTGGGCGTGGCGGCCAGGTGATCGAGCTGCGTCCAGAAGGCCGCGGCACGCGGGTCGTCACGAAGGCCGGCCTCGTCCCACGCGCTCCGCCGCGCCGGCAGATCGCCGGTCAGGCGGTGAAAGGCGATCTGTTGCGCCGGGGCGGACAGCCATTCGACGAAGGTCCATGCCGCGTCGGGCTCGGCCGCGTGCGCCGTGAGCGCCAGCCCGGAGCCGCCGGCGAGCGACCCTCCGACCTCGCCCGGCCGGCGTCCGGGCATGGGGGCGGTGGCCCACTCGCCGGCGAGCGCCGGCGGCAGCCGTCGTGCGAACTCACCGAGGTCCCAGGGCCCGCTCGGGTAGACGGCGAAGTACCCGGCCGCGAAGTCCTGGTGCACGTTGACCACGTCCGTCCCGCCCGCCGGCGCCAGTCCGCGCTGGAAAAGGCGGAGATAGAAGGTGAAGGCGTCGCGCATGGTCTGGGTGCGGAAGTTCCCGTACTCGGCGTCGCCGCGCAGGAGCTCCGCCCCGTGCTGCAGCGCGATCACCACGGGCATGACCCAATCCGTGATCGGGAGGAAGATGGCGTGACGGTCGGGCGGCTGGACCAGCCGCTGCATGACGGCGAGCCAGTCCGACCACGTCTGCGGAGCCGCCACCGCTCCCGCGAGCCGCAGCAGATCGGCCCGATAGAAGAAGACGCGCGTATCGACGTACCACGGCACCGCCATGGTCCGTCCGTCGACGACGTGCGTGTCGAGGATGCCCGGGAAGTAGTCGTCGCGCCGGATCGCGGCCGACGCGGCAAGCCGGTCGTCGAGGGGGGCCAGCGCGCCCAGCGCCGTCAGCTCCGGGATCCACGTGCTCCCGACCTGGACCACGTCGGGCAAGGCCTCCCCGACGTAGGCCGTCAGCAGCTTCTCGTGCGCGGCGCTCCACGGGATCTGCTGCACGCGCACGCGCAGCCCGGGGTGCGCGCGCTCGAAGTCGGGCACGAGGCGCAGGACCATCTCGCCCTCGCGCCCCATGGCCCACAGCTCGATGGGCCGCGTCTCGTCAGCGGGCGTCCCGCAGGCCGTGGCGATGGCGAGGCACGCGACCGCAACCCCCCTCCGCATCCCGCCGACGAGGTACCACGAACCGCCGCGGTTGCCCACCGCGGGACGCGGGCGCTAAGCGTGCGCGATGACGCCGCGGACCAGCATCCCAGAGACCCGTCACGATCCCCTGCCGAGCGAGTTTCCGAAGTCGCCCGCCGACGATCCGACCGCGCTCGAGCGCGTGGCCGAGCTGCGGCGCTCGCCGAGCTATCGGCGCGTCGACGACGACCTGGACTTCCTGCGCCGCGACGAGCTGCGACCCGAGCGCCTGGAGCTCGAATACTTGAAGACCGAGATCACGCTGCGCGAGCAGCAGGTCGACTCGACCATCGTGCTCTTCGGCGGCACCCGGCTCGTGGAGCCCGCGGCCGCCCAGCGCATGGTCGACGAGCTGCGCGCGCATGACAGCGGGCCGCACGCCGCGCGCGATCTCGCCATCGCGGAGCGGCTGCTGGAGAACAGCCGCTACTACCAGGTGGCGCGCGAGTTCGCGCACCTGGTGAGCACGCAGTGCGCCGCCAGCGCCCCGTGCGACTTCATCGTCATGACCGGCGGCGGCCCGGGCATCATGGAGGCGGGCAACCGCGGCGCCTTCGACGCCGGACGCCGCAGCGTCGGCCTGAACGTGACGCTGCCGATGGAGCAGTTCCCGAACCCGTACATCACGCCCGGGCTGTGCTTCCAGTTCCGCTATTTCGGGCTGCGCAAGCTGCACTTCATGCGGCGGGCGAAGGCGCTGGTGGCGTTTCCCGGCGGCTTCGGCACGCTCGACGAGGTCTACGGCGCCCTCTGCCTCGTGCAGACGCGGATGATCCCGCCCATGCCGATCGTGCTGGTGGGCGAGGCCTTCTGGCGGCGTGCGCTCGACGCAGAGTTCCTGATCGCCGAGGGCCTGATCGCCCCCGAGGACGGCGAGATCTTCGAGTACGCGGAGACCGCCGAACAAATCTGGCGCGTGATCCGCGACTGGCACCGAAATCCGTGAGGCTGCGGGGTAGTCGAACCGCGTACTCGTGGCGTCGTGCCGCGGGACCGGGGGTGGGGTGCTCCGCTTCGCTTCCGCGCCGGCTCGGCACCCCGTCTCGAGCGACCGTCCGCTCGGCGCGTCAGAGGCGCTCCGCACCCCACCCCCGCTCCCGCGACACCACATCGCAAGCAAGCGATCGTCTGTTCTTGGCCACACCGCGTCGATCGAATTACCATCCGCTACACGCGAGCGAGTATTTGGGTGCGCCCGAGCGAAGCGAAGGGCCCTGTGAGCGGCCGCGCGCGATGGAGCGCGAGAGCGGAGGGGGTGTGGAGCGCCTCTGACGCGCCGAGCGCAAGGTTCGGTCGGGGCAGTTCGTGGGGCGGCGCGGAAGCGAAGCGGAACACCCCCTCCGCTCTCGCGCACCGACGCCCCGACTGTGCACGACGAGCCTCCACCTTCGAGCGCGCGCTGCCCCTATTTTCGGCATTTGCGTAGCGGGCGGGCAACGACTGGCGTCGCACGCGCGGCCGCAGCGAGCAGGCGTGCGCGTGGGAATCGGCACCGGCGTTGCTACGCATCGGCAGGAGGGCCGCGTGTGAAAAAGATCGAGGCCATCATCAAACCCTTCAAGCTGGACGAGGTTCGCGACGCGCTCGGCCGCGCCGGGGTGACGGGGCTCACCATCAGCGAGGTGAAGGGCTTCGGGCGCCAGAAAGGCCACACCGAACTCTACCGTGGGGCGGAATACCACGTGGAGTTCCTGCCCAAGGTCAAGATCGAGGTGCTCGTGGACGACGGGAACGCCGCCACCATCATCGAGGCCATCACGAGCGCGGCAAAGACCGGACAGATCGGCGACGGCAAGGTATTCGTGCTCGACGTCGCCGATGCCATCCGCATCCGGACGGGCGAGCACGGAGGGGCGGCAATCTGACGAAGGCAGCGTGAGCGCGGCCTTCCGGGGGGCGGTTGCCTGGCGGCAATCGCCCCCTTGCCATTTCGGGATCGGATCGCGGGCTACAGGTCGTTCTGGTCCACGACCTCGAGGTGCATCGTCGAGCTGTTGTTCTCGTCGTTCGCCCCGTCGTCCACGTCGGGCTCGGTGTCGACGGCGACGGCCGAGACCGTGAACGTGCACCGGAACGGCACCTTGCGATCCACGCTCGTCACGTTGTCGAGGCGCGCGCTCACCAGAAACGACCCCTTTGCCTTCTTGTCGAGGTTGACGCTGGCCGTGGCCTGGAGCCCGTTCTCCTTGGCATTGGCGTCGACCTGCGACACCGTGGCCGCCGGGCAGCTGCCGCGCGTAGTCCGAAGCCGGAACGCGCGCGACTCGGGGGCCGTGTCGCCGAACTCGACGTTCTCGACGGTCACCTTCACGAGCTTGGTGATGCTCTCCTTGCCCTTCTTGATGGTGAGCGACACGGGTTTGACGACCAGGATGCGGAGATCCGGCCCTTCGGCGCGCGTGCTCGCGATGCCGTCGGGGCCGGAGTCGACCACCAGGTCGTTGGCAGCGCACGGGCCGCCCTTGGCCACGATCTGCACGTCGTCCCCGGTCTCGAAGTTGTTGGCCGTCGTATCGGCGACCTGATTGGGTCCGCAGCGCACGACGGCGGAGCTGGGCTCCGCCTGCCCGGCGAGCAGGATCTGCGTGTCGTCGCCCGCCGGCGATCCGGTCTGCGCCACGCCGTCCGCGCCGGTGATGACGCACGCGCTGTTCGTCGGCGGCTGCCCGAGCGTCATGCCGGCGAAGTACGAGTCGTCGCCCGCGATCGGCGAGTCGGCAACGCCGTTCGGACCCGTGTCGACGATCGCGTTGTTCTGGTTGCGGCAGGTGCCGCCGACGGCGATCACCTGCACGTCGTCGCCGACGGCGACGGACTCCGCGATCTCGTTGGCACCGCAACGGATCTCGTTCAGGCTCGGCGTCCCGGCGCCGACGTCGGCCGCCTGGATGTCACCACGGACGGCCGTCGTCTCGCACAGGCCGTTTAGGCCGGTGTCGATCACGATCGCGTCCTGGGTGCCTGTTCCCGGTGCTATCCGCTGCTCGTCGGCGACGCTCGATCCCGCCGTCGCCAGCACCAACGCCACCAACCACATCCGTCCCATACCCACCTCCTGCCGCGGCCAAAGATGGCGAGCGGAAGCCCGGCGCGCAAGTCGCTCGTCGGGAGGGCTCGATCGTGGCGGGGTGGCCCGGGCGGAGGGACCCGGCACTCGCTCCCGCTCGTCGGCACGAACCCACTCCCTCGATCCACCGCCACTACGCCGACTCGGACGTCCGCTCGCACCGGATCCCTCCGCCCGGGCCATCACATCGCGATCGGCGCTCGCCCGGCGGCTCGCGCGCTCCGCTCGCCCGATGGCCGCGAAGCATGTACAAAGCGCCACCCTATGGAGTTGGTTCAGCAGTTCGTCGACCTGTTCTTGCACCTCGACACGCATCTGCAGGAAGTCATCGAGAGCTACGGTACGTGGACGTACTTCCTGCTCTTTCTCATCATCTTCTGTGAAACGGGGTTGGTGGTGACGCCGATTCTGCCGGGCGACTCGCTGCTGTTTGCAGCGGGGGCGTTTGCGGGGATCGGGGCGCTGGATCTCACCACGTTGTTGGTGCTGCTGACGGTGGCGGCCGTGCTGGGCGACGCGGTGAACTATGCGATCGGGAAATACATGGGGCCCAAGGTGTTCTCGCGGACGGACGGACGGTTCCTGAAACGCGAGTACCTCGACCGCACGCACGCCTTCTACGAGAAGTACGGCGGCAAGACGATCATCATCGCCCGCTTCGTGCCGATCGTGCGGACCTTCGCCCCGTTCGTCGCGGGCGTGGGCAGCATGAGCTATTTCCGCTTCGCCACCTTCAACGTCGTCGGCGCCATCCTCTGGGTGGCGGTCTGCGTGCTGGCAGGCTACGTCTTCGGCAACGTCCCCATCGTGCGCGAGCACTTCACGCTCGTCGTCCTCGGGATCGTCTTCATCTCCATCCTGCCGGGAGTGTTCGAGTATCTGCGCCACCGCCGCGACGCGGCGCGGCGATGAGCCGGCTGTAACACTACCTTCATTTTTGGCTGGCGGATCGCCCCCGGTTGAGGCATGCTCGCGGCCTCTACCCATGGGATTCGTGCACCGAATCGGCGCTGGCGCCTCGGCCCTGGCCATCGGCGGAAGCCTGCTCCTCGGTGAGCGAGACGCCCAAGCACCTGCGGGGGCGGACGATCGCCGGCAGGGCACCGCGTCCCTCGAGCGCCCGCACGATCCCGCGCTCATGCCGCCCCCACCTTCCAGGGAGGAACCGCAATGACCGGACGTCGTCGTCTCGCATCGCTCATCGCATTCGTAGCCGTCGCGGCCGCCGTGCCCGCCGATGCCGCGCTCGTGCGCGGGCCGTATCTGCAGACGAACACGCCCAGCAGCGTCATCGTGCGCTGGCGCACCGACGTGGCCACCGACAGCCGCGTGCAGATCGGCAGCGCGCCCGGCTCGCTCACGACCATCATCGACGACGCGACGGTCACCACCGAGCACGTCGTGTCCGTGACGGGACTCTCGCCCTACACCCAGTACTACTACTCGATCGGCGACACGGGCGCCGTGCTCGCCGGCGACGACGCCGACCACCTCTTCCGCACCTCGCCTACTTCCGGGACCGCCGGGACCTACCGCTTCTGGGTGACCGGCGACGGCGGATTCGCGAACGCCAACGGGATGGCGGTGCGCGACTCGTACGCGACGTTCGCCGGAGGTGCGGAGACCAACCTGTTCGTCCTGCTCGGCGACAACGCCTACTTCCTGGGCACCGACGCCGACTATCAGGCGGCGCTCTTCAACATGCACGCGAACCTGCTGCGTACGACGCCGGCGTGGCCCACTTTCGGCAACCACGAAGCGTTCTCGTCGAACTCGCTCACCGAGACTGGTCCCTACTTCGACATGTTCAGCCTGCCCACCGCGGCCGAGGCCGGCGGCGTCGCGTCCGGCACCGAAGCCTACTTCTCCTTCGACTACGGCAACGTCCACTTCATCAACCTCGACGGGAACAGCGAGCCCGTGACGCCCGACAGCGCCATGATGACCTGGCTCGAAGCCGACCTGCAGGCCACCACCGCCGACTGGGTGGTCGCCTACTGGCACCATCCGCCCTACAGCCGCGGACTCCTCCACAACTCCGACGTGGAGGTACGCGAGATCGATCTCCGCGAGAACGTCGTGCCGCTGCTCGAGGACTACGGCGTGGACCTCGTGCTCTGCGGCCACAGCCACAGCTACGAGCGCAGCTATCTCCTCGACGGCCACTACGACTTCGCGTCGACGTTCACCGCCGACATGACGGTGGACTCCGGCGACGGTAATCCCGCCGGCGACGGCGCCTATCGCAAGGAGGCCGTCGGCCCGGTTCCCCACGAGGGTGCGGTGTACGTGGTGGCCGGCAGCTCGAGCGAGGTGCGGCCCGCGACGCTCGACCACCCGGCGCACCGCGTGGGCCTGCTCGAGCTGGGCTCGCTCGTGCTCGACGTGAACGGCACCACGCTGCAGGCGCGCTTTCTCAACAGCACCGGCGGCATCACGGACACGTTCACGATCGAGAAGGGTTCCTCGTGCCCCGCCACGCCGCGCACCGGCTGCGGTGTGAGCGGCGCGGGCAAGCTCGTCCTGAAGGACCTCCCCGACGACTCGTTCGACAAGCTCGTGTGGAAGTGGAAGCGCGGCGACCTCGACGCCGCCGCGTTCGGCGCGCCCGATCAGCAGACCGATCTCGCGATCTGTCTCTACGACCAGAATGGCCTGCTCATGGGCGGCCTCGTGCCGCGGGGCGCCGATCTCGCCACGGGGGGTGACGCGAGCTGGCGCGTGCTGCCGGTCGGCGTGCGCTACACCGACCAGGACGGGTCGGCCGACGGTCTGACGAAGCTGAAGGCCGTCCCGGGGACCGGCCGCGGACAGCTCCTGGTGAAGGGCAAGGGCATCAGCCTGGGTATGCCGGCGCTGCCGCTCGTGGCGCCCATCACCGCGCAGATCGCCAACCTCGACGGCGGCGATTGCTGGGAGACCCCGTTCGCGACCACCAAGGTGAACATCGCCGGCAAGGTCGTCGCGGGGCAGTAGCCCGTAACGGTTCCCCCGATCGGGTGCTTGGCCGGCACACCTAGGCGCGGGCGCTCGCCTTGCGCTAGAGAGCCGGTATGCGCACGCGCGTGCTGCTGCTCGGAGCGTCGATCGCCGTCGGAGCGGGCACGGCCACGGCGCAGCTCGATCTCGGGGCCGAGTTCCAGGTGAACACGAACACCGCGGGCGATCAGGCGCATCCCGCCGTCGCGGTGCACGAGAGCAGCGAGTTCACCATCGTGTGGCAGAGCGGGGACAGGTACGGGGCCCCCGGCGGCGGGGACGGCTCCGCGACCGGCGTCTTCGTGCAGCACTTCGCCGCGGACGGTTCGCCCGTGGGCGCCGAGCAGCTAGCGAACACATTCACGGAGAGCATACAGGCCTACCCCGCGGCGGCGGCGCAGGCCGGCGATGCCTTCGTCGTGGCGTGGGAAAGCGGCTGCTACTACGGCGGGGCCGCGTGCTCACACGACGGCTCGCGCAACGGCGTGGCGCTGCAGCGGTTCGACGGCTCGGCCGCGCCCGCCGGCGACGAGCAGATCGTCAACGCGTTCACCCTCGGCAGCCAGTTCGATCCGACCGTGGCCGCCGGCCCGACGGGCGAGTTCGTCGTCGCGTGGACGAGCAGTAGCTACTATTACCCGACGCCCGGACGCGACGACAACGGCGTCTTCGCGCAGCGCTTCGACGCCGACGGCTCGCCGGTCGCGTCGGAGTTCCAGGCCAACGTGACCACCGCAAACACGCAGTTCCAGCCCGACGTCGCGGTCGACCCTGCCGGACGGTTCGTCGTGGTTTGGCGCGAGTACTACTACCTCGACCGGCAGTACATCAATCGCGTCTGGGGGCGTCGCTTCGACGAAACCGGGGCAGCGCTCGGCGGCCAGTTCGAGGTCAGCGCAGGTACGACCGCGGGTGCGAGGCGCCCGGCCGTGGCAACGGCGAATGACGGCACCTTCGTCGTCGTCTGGAGCGCGTCCGGCTACGACGTGAAGCTGGGCGAGGTGCGCGGCCGGCGCTTCGCAGCGGACGGGACGCCGTTGGGAGCGGAACTCCAGGTGAACACGTATACGACGGGCTACCAGAACGATGCCGACGTCGCGAGCGACGGCGCCGGGAATTTCGTGGTGACCTGGGAGAGCTTCGGCTACTACGGACCGTCGCAGGACGGCAGCTTGAGCGGCGTCTTCGCACAGGGCTTCGCGCACGATGGCGTGCCGCTCGGGAGCGAATTCCAGGTGAACACCTACACGCCGGGCAACCAGGGCGACGCCGTGATCGGTGGCAACGATACCGGCGAATTCGTCGTCACGTGGACGAGCGGTCCTGGTTACAGCGTTCCGGGCCCCCTGCCCCAGGACGGCGACGGGAACGGCGTCTTCGCCCGCCGCATGGCGCTTCGTCCCTGCACGGGGCCCGGCGAGTGCGACGACGAGAACCTGTGCACCACCGACGCGTGCGAGGGTGAGGTCTGTCTCAACCGCCGCCAAGCCGGATGCTGCGTGCTCACGGCGGAGTGCAGCGACGATGATCCCTGCACCACCGACGCCTGCATGGACCACGCGTGCCAGCACACGACCATTCCCGACTGCATCGCCTGCGAGACGACCGAGGACTGCGGGCTGCCGAACGCGTGCACGATCGCCCACTGTGAAGAGCAGGTCTGCTTCTTCGAGCCCGTCCCCAACTGCTGCACGACGGGCGCCGATTGCGACGACAGCCAGCCGTGCACCGAGGACGTCTGCACCGTCAATCGGCAGTGCGTCTCGACGCCGATTCCCGACTGCGTCGAATGCACCGGCGACGCGGAATGTGACACCGGGTGCCTGCTCGAGCCCGAGACGTGCACGGACGGACGCTGCGTCTCGCCAGCGGGCTGCCCCATCGTGGACATCGACGATGCAAATCCGCTCGGCACGAACGGCGCGCTCCTGGTGCGCATCGCCATCCCGGAAGACGTCCCCGGCAACGGCAAGGTGAAGTCGGTCGTCACCGCCGTCGTCGGCACGCTGGAGGACGGGGAGACCCCCGCCCGCCGCTGTCGCACCGGCAAGCGGCTCGGGCGCGTGAAGGCCACGATCGACCCCGGCAGCGAGACCAATCTGCTGCTCGAGCTCGACAAGAAAGCGGTACGCTGCCTGGAGGACGACGCCGACGGAGTCCTGCCCTTCGACGTCGAGGTGCGGGTGAAGCGGAAGAAGCAGGTGCTCGTCGAGCTGCCCGAAAGTCGTAGCTGGCGGCGTTAGCGCAAGACTCGCTTTCTAGCCGAATCTTCCTTCTAACGGTGTCGCGAGCGGCTCGCACTGTGGTACGCCACGGTCGTGCGAACCGCCTTGCTTGCCGCAATCTCCTTGTTCGCCGTCGCGATCGCCGACTCCGGCACGCCGCTCGATCTCGGGCCGGAGTTCCAGGTGAACACCTACACGACGGGGCAACAGATGACCCCAGCAGTCGCGATACACGAGGACGGCGCGTTCGTCGTCGCGTGGGGCAGCCAGTTCCTCAACCCCGAAAGCTCTGCGAGCGGTGTCTTCCTGCAACGCTTCGACGCCAGCGGGCTCACCGTCGGCGCCGAGCTCATGGTCAACACCTTCACGCCCTTCTACCAGTACGCGCCCGACGTCGCGGCCGGCGGCGACGGATCCTTCGTCGTGGTCTGGCAGAACGCCTGCTACGGCATGTCGTCGTCCACATGCGCCCCCGATGGATCTCCCGCCAGCATCTCCGGCCGAGGCTTCGACGCCAGCGGCCTGGCGCTCGGCGACGAGCAGATCGTCAACTCCTTCACCACCGGATTCGAGGTAATCCCTCGCGTGGCGGCAACATCGTCGGGCGACTTCGTCGTCACCTGGACCAGCAGCAACTACGGCGCTCCTGAGCCTGGGCGTGACATCGTCGGCGTGTTCGCGCGCCAATTCGACGCCGACGGCGCCCCCGTGGCCGACGAATTCGGGGTCAACGTCGACACGTCGGGATCGCAGTGGGTGAGCGACGTCGCCATGGATGCCGCCGGCAACTTCGTGGTCGTGTGGCAGACGTACACCTATTCCGAGCAAACCGTGGTGGCCCGACGCTACGACGCCAACGGCGTCGCGCTCGGCGGCGAGCTGCCGATCGGCGGTGCGAGCGCCCCCGCGAGCAGTCCATCCGTAGCGGCTACCGCGGACGGCCGCTTCGTCGTCGCCTGGGAGCAGGGAATGGAGTCGGGCGGCAGGGACATTCGAGCGCACCGCTTCGCCGCCGACGGCACAGCGGAGGGCGACGAGCTCCAAGTGAACACGCATACCACCGGATCACAGGGACGTCCCGTGGTCGCGACCGACGACGACGGCAACTTCGTCGTGGCGTGGACCGCGTACGGCTACTTCAATCCTCCACCGGACGGAGATGCCGGCGGCGTCTTCGCCCAGGCGTTCGCGCACGACGGCGCGCCGCTCGGGAGCGAGTTCCAGGTGAACACTTACACCACCGGCTACCAGAACGACCCCGACATCGCCGTGAACGCGGCCGGCGAGTTCGTCGTCGCCTGGACAAGCGCCTCCGGCTATCGCTACCCCTCGATCCCACCACAGGATGGGAGCGGCGACGGCATCTTCGCCCGCCGGATGGCGCTCCGCGCCTGCGCCACACCTGCCGAGTGCGACGACGACAATCCGTGCACGGTCGATGCGTGCGAGGGGGACGTCTGCCTCAATCGTCGGCAGACCGGTTGCTGCACCGCGGTGTTCGAATGCCCGGACGACGACAACGCCTGCACCGACGACCAGTGCATCGACAACACCTGCTCGCACGTGGCGATCCCCGACTGCGCACCTTGCTCGACCCACGAGGACGACTGCGTGGCGCCCGATGCCTGCACCCAGGCCTATTGTGATTGCGTACCCCCACAGTGCCCGCAGGGCACTTGCCTCTTCGAGCCCATCGACGGCTGCTGCCTCACCGCGGCCGAGTGCGACGACGGGCATTCCTGCACCGAGGACGCCTGCGACGCGTCGAACGATTGTGTCTCGACACCCATCGCCGAGTGCGTCGAATGCGCTGACGACGCCGCGTGCACGACGGGCTGTCAGATCGGCCCCGAGACCTGCGATGAAGGCCGCTGCGTCTCCCCGGAGGGTTGTCCCCTCATCGAGATCGACGACACCGAGCCGCTCGGTGCCGCGGGCGCCCTCTTGATCCGTGTCGTCGTCCCGTCCAATGCCCCGGGACAGGGGAAGCCCAAGGCCGTGGCGACGGCCACCACGGGGGCCGCAGGGAGCGGAGAGACGCCCGCGAAGCGCTGCAGCGCGGGCAAGCGCATCGGCCGCCTGCGCACCACGCTGGATGCCGACGGCGACAGCAACCTCGTGCTCGAGCTGAACAGGCGCGGCCAGCGCTGCCTCGCCGCCGATGTCGACGGACAGATGGCATTCGACGTCGAGGTCCGCGTGAAGCGCAAGACCTTGCCGTTGGCGACGGTCGTTCAGAGCCGGACATGGCGGCAGTGAACCTCATCAGGATGCGTCGTGCCCTGTCGTTGGCCGCGGTGGCCGGCCTCCTCTCGACGGCCGGTGCCGAGCCGCCACTCGACCTCGGCCCCGAGTTCCAGGTGAACACCTTCACCACCGGGGTACAGAGCTCTCCCGGCGCGGCGGTCCACGAGGACGGATCCTTCGTGATCGTCTGGCAAAGCGGCTCGATCCCCGGTGCCGAGCCGGACGGTTCCGTGTCCGGCGTCTTCCTGCAACGATACGATGCGAACGGCGCGCCGGTCGGTGTGGAGCAACAGGCGAACTCGTTCGCGCGCTTCGCCCAGACCAACCCCGCCGTCGGCGCGCAGGAGGACGGAGAGTTCGTCGTCGTCTGGGAGACGGGGTGCTTCGACGCGTCCTACGGCCAGGTGTGCGCCCCCGATGGGTCCGCGATGAGCATCGCGGCGCAGCGATTCGACGCCGACGGGGCGCCGATCGGTGGCGAGCTGATCGTCAACTCGTTCACCGCGGGATTCGACGTCTATCCGAGCGTCGCCGCGGGGCCGGCGGGGGAGTTCGTGGTCGGCTGGACCAGTGGCAGCTCCGACACATACGGCCGGTACTACCATGGGGTGTTCGCCCGTCCGTTCGCCGCCGACGGCACACCCACGGCGGACGAGTTCGGCGTGAACGTCTCCCTCCCGGGCTCGCACTATCTCGACGGCGTGGCGATGGACGTCGCCGGGAATTTCGTGGTGGTCTGGACCGAGTACCAAGAGGAGCCCTACGGCGTGTACCAGAGTCGCGTCGTCGCACGGCGCTTCGACCGTGCCGGCGACGCCCTCGGGGACGAGCTCACGGTGACCGACCCCGGAGTGTACGTCGCGGGCGGCACCGTCGCGGCTGCCGCCGACGGCCGGTTCGTCGTGGCGTGGGATCAGTACGTGCCCAACGCTCCGAGCGCCGACGACGAGGTCCGCGCGCGGCGCTTCGCGGCCGACGGTACACCGATCGGCGACGAGCTGCAGGTGAACACGTACACGACCGGCGTACAACGCCGCCCCGCCGTCGCGAGCGACGCCGCGGGAAACTTCGTCGTCGTGTGGCGGGCGTACGGGAACCTCGACGGCGACGACTCCGGCGTGTTCGGACGAGGCTTCGCGAGCGACGGCGCTCCGCTCGGAACCGAGTTCCAGGTGAACGTCCACACCGCCGGCGATCAGCGGTTCCAGACCATCGCCGCCAACGCGGGCGGTGAGTTCATCGTCGCCTGGACGAGCGAAGGTGGATACGCCTCTTCGCCGCCGCCTTCGCAGGACGGCAGCGATGCGGGCATCTTCGCGCGGCGGCTGCGGCTGCGCGCGTGCAGCGCCTCCCCCGAGTGCGAGGACGACAACCCATGCACGGTCGATACCTGCGAGAACGAGGTCTGTCTCAACCGTCAGCAACCCGGCTGCTGCACGAGCGCCGTGGAGTGCAGCGACGGCAACGGTTGCACCGACGACGCCTGTGTCGACAACGCCTGCCCGCACACCGAGTCTCCCGGGTGCACCCCCTGCGTCGCCAGCGCGGATTGCGCCGCTCCCGACGCCTGCACTGTGGGGCTCTGCGTCTGCGCCCCTTCGGGATGCAACGAACGGATCTGCGCATTCGAGCCCATCGCGGGCTGCTGCCTCAGCGCCGCCGATTGCGAGGACGGAAACGCCTGCACGCAGGACTCCTGCAGCGACTCGCACAGGTGCGTGACCACCACGCTCGCCGATTGCGTTCCCTGCGCGGAGGACGCCGATTGCTCGACGGGCTGTCTGGTCGCGCCCGAGGTCTGCGACGACGGCCAGTGCGTGTATCCCGAAGGCTGTCCCACCGTCGAGGTCGACGACAATCCCCTCGGTGCCGGGAGTGCACTGTTGATCCGCGTCATCGTCCCCGATAGCGCGCCCGGCCAAGGCA
>Ga0187893_10010153_pt1 | contig 14168 bp, 12 predicted proteins | sample MA1701074metaG_FD_139574 | JGI IMG/M metagenome (GOLD analysis project Ga0187893, IMG submission 139574) | White microbial mat communities from a basaltic lava cave in the Kipuka Kanohina Cave System on the Island of Hawaii, USA - MA170107-4 metaG ...
CGAGAACGACGGCCGCGGCGGCTTCCTCGACGTGACCGCGCGCAGCGCCTTCGGCACCGAGACCTGGCTCGCGCTCGGGTGGGGGACGGAGTTCGCCGACTTTGACCTCGACGGCGACCTCGATCTCTTCGTCGCGAACGGTCACGTCCACCCGGCGGCCGACTCGCGCGCTCCCGAGCTCTCCTACCGCCAGCGCTGCCGGGCCTACCTCAACGAAGGCGGCCGCTTCCGCGACGTCACCGCGTCCGCCGGACCCGGGCTCGAGCGCCGCTCCGCCTTCCGCGGCGCCGCATTCGGCGACGTGGACGAGGACGGCGACGAGGACGTCCTGGTGATCGCCATCAACGACCGGCCCGCGCTCCTCCTGGCCGAGCCGGTCGGAGCCGCCGCGCGCCACTGGCTCACGATCGAGCTCGAGGCGGCCGGGAAGAACCGGTTCGCCGTGGGCGCGAGCGTCGTGTGCGAGGTCGGCGGCCGCCGGCTGCTGCGGGTCGTGCGCGCCGGCGGGTCGTACTCGAGCTCGAGCGATCCGCGCCTCCACTTCGGCCTGGGAAGCGCGACGCGAGCCGACCGCCTCGTCGTGACCTGGCCCGACGGCACGACGCAGGAGGCCGTCGACGTGGCGGGCGATCGCAGGCTGCGCTGGGTCCAGGGGGCGCGGCCCGAGCCGCGACTGCCGTGACGCCGATCGCGTCGGCGTGGTTCGCGCTCCTGCTCGCCGGTGCGCCGGGCGCGGCCGGCCAGGAGGCGCCGCCTCCCGCGCTCGATCCGCGCGTGAAGGCGGCGCTCGAGCGCTTCGATCGCGGCGAGAAGGAGGCGGCCCTCCGCGAGCTCGAGACGCTGCGCCGTGCGGCCGGCCAGGACGGCGTCGTCATGTTCTCGGTCGCGCACGAGCTCGAACGCCGCGAGGAGTACGCGGCCGCCGAGCCGTTCGCGCGGCGCGCCTTCGAGCTCCTTCCGGCGTTCGGCCCCACGCACGTGGTGCTCGGGGTGAGCCTCATCTTCAGCGACCGCGTCGAGGAGGCGGAGCGGGTGTTCCGGGCGGCGGCGGCGCGGTTCGCGGGAACCCAGGACGAGCCCGACCTCGTCTTCAACCTCGGCATGGCGTGCGCGCTCCAGAACAAGCGGATCGAGGCGTCGGAGTGGTTCGCGAAGGCGATCGCGTTCCAGCCCGGCAACGCCCTGTTCCGCTTCTCGGCCGCCGAGAACGACCGCAACCTCAAGCGGCTCGACCTCGCGGAGGAGGGCTTCCGGCGGGCGATGCGCGGACCGGGCGGCCACCCCGACGCCGGCTGGAAGCTCGCGGTCACGCTCGCCGCGCAGGGTCGCGCCGAGGAGGCCGAGCCGCTCTTCCGGAGCGCGCTCGCTTCGGGGCCCGCGCCGTCGCGCCTCGGGGCGAGCTTCGAGTACGCCGTCTTCCTGTTCGAGCGCGGCCGGGCCGCCGAGTCGGCGCCGCTCCTCGAGGCGGTGGTGAAGGCGCGGCCCGAGGACCGCGTCGCGTGGCACTACCTCGCGCGCACGCTGCGCGCGCTCGGCCGCAGGGAGGCGGCGGCGGCGGCGCTCGAGCGCTACCAGGCGCTGCAGGCGCGGGCCGATCGCAGCGACACCGAGTACCTGCTCGAGCTGATCCGCGGGCGCCTCCGCGGCGGCGGCCCGCGTGCCGAAGAGAAAAAGTCGCCGGAACGGCGCTGAGGGCCGCCCGCCGCCGGGCGCGGCGTGGATCGCGGACTACTGAGTTACGCTCTCAACCCCCTCGAAGGAGTCGACGCGCCGATGGACCTGCTCGTGACCGGGATGGTGACCGCGCTCGCGACCTGCGCGCAGACCGATCGCTGGCCCGGGATCGCCGTCACGCTCGACGAGATCCTCGCGGAGGTGAAGCACCCCCCGGCGGGCAATCGCGAGCGCGAGGCGGCGTGGATCGCGCTGTTCCGGCAGGCGGGCGCGGCGGAGGGCGAGATCCAGGTCCTGCCCCTCGAGCCGACCGTGAAGCCGCATCTCGCCGCGGCGCGCGAGCGGACCGCGGAGCGGCTGCGCGAGACGGGCACGCCGCCCGCGGAGATCGAGCTCGCGCTGGAAGAGCTCGACCGGCGCCACCGCGAGCTCGGGAACAACCTGCGGGTGGTGCTTCCGGGCCGCACCGACCGGGTGATCGGCTTCGCCGCTCACCTCGACACCGCCGAGGGATCGCCGGGAGCCATCGACAACTGGGCCGCCTGCGTGCTGCTCTCGAACCTCTACCAGACGCTGCGCTCGACCCGGCCGCAGCACACGATCTGGTTCTGCGGCTTCGCCGAGCAGGAGGCCGGCTGCCTCGGGTCGGCGGCGTGGGCCGACTCGCTCGACGCCCGCAGCGTGGCCCGGATCGACGCCTTCGTCGTGGTCGACTGCGTCGGCGTGGCCGCGCCGATGGCGTGGTTCAGCGGCTCCAACGCGGCGGTGGTCGAGCTGGCGGCCGACGCCGCGCAGCGGGCCGGCCTGCCGTTCCAGGCGGTCGACTTCCCCGGCACGACCTCCGACAGCCTCTGCCTCAAGCGGCGGGCGATCCCGGTGCTCTCGCTGCTCGGGATCGAGCCGCCCGACCTGAAGAAGCTGCACGGCCCCGAGGATCTCCCGGAGGCGCTCGACGCCCGGCGGCTCGGGGAGACCTTCGCGCTGCTGCGGGCGCTCGCGGCCGAGTTCGACACCCACCCGCAGCCCTTGCTCTGGGACTACGTCAAGGCGAAGCTCCGCATCGGCGAGCCCGCGAGCGGACGCCAGCCCCTCCGACCGACGAAGCTCGACCTCACCCACGCGCCGCTGGCGTCTCCGCCGGCGCCGCCCGAACCCTCCGCCCCCCCCGCGGAGAAGCCTCGCGACGGGAGCCGACCGTGACCCGATCCTCGATCCTCGCAGCCGCACTCCTGCTCGCCGCTCCCGCGCCCGCGGCGCCGGCGACGGCACCCGCGCCCGCGCAGGAGCTGCCGGAGCCGGTGAAGCGGATCCGCCAGCTCTACATCACGCTCGAGGACGAGGCGGCGCTGAACGCGTGCAACGACTACCTCGTCTCCAACCCGGGCGACTCGCTGGTGCTCGAGATCCGGGCGCGCACGCTGTGGAACCTCGGACGTTACGAGGACGCCGCCAAGACCGCGGCCGCGATCGTCCCGCAGGTGGCGCGCGTGAAGCTGCTGCACGCGGAGTGCCTCGCCATGAACCGCGCGACCGCGGCGCAGGCGCAGTCGATCGTGGACGAGGTCGCCGCCGACGATCCCAACGCGGTCGAGCCGCACGTCACTCGCGCGCGCATGTACCTCTCGCAGGGACGGCTGCGCGAGGCGGGCGCCGAGCTCGACTACGTCCGCGCCACCAAGCCGAAGCTGCTCGAGGCGCAGCTACTCGCCGGATTCCTCGCCGAGATGAAGGGATCCTTCGACGAGGCGCTCACGCTCTACCTGCCGCTCGTCACCAAGCCGGGCGAGTTCGAGCGCACCGACACCCACCACGAGCGCGACGCCGTGGTGGCGGTCGCGGGCTGCTACATGAAGCTGCAGCGCTACGAGGAGGCGGTGACGCTCTACGAGCAGCTGACCGAGCGCTTCCCGAAGTCCCCGGCGATGTTCGCCCAGCTCGCGGTGGCGCTCTCCATGATCGAGCGCACGGCGGACGCCATCGCCAACCTCGAGAAGGCGCTGCAGATCGCGCCCACCGCCTTCGACCTGCGCACGCGGCTGGCCGACCTGTACCGGGCGGCCGGGCGCTCGAACGAGGCGATCGCGCAGTGCCAGAAGATCCTCGAGCTCGGCGCGACCGGACCCGCGCAGCTCTACGCCGACCTCAAGCTGGCCGAGCTCTACTTCGAGGCCGGCGACCTCGACCGCGCCAAGGTGCACGGTCTTGCCGCGCTGGTGCTCGCCCCCGATCACGAAGACGTGCTCTCGGTGAACGCGCGCGTGCGCGAGAAGCTGGGCGACGCCGACGCGGCGAAGGAGGGTTTCCGGAAGGCGCTGGCGAAGAATCCGCTCACGATCGACGCGATGTACCGCCTCGGGCTCCTGCTCGCGCGCTCGACCGACGCCGCGGAGCAGGAGGAGGGCCGCAAGCTCCTCGAGCGCCACAAGCGCATCGAGCCCTACCTGCTCGACATCCGGCGGCTCCAGCGCGAGCTCGAGGTGAACCCGCGCAGCCCGCTGCTGCTCACCCATCTCGCCGGGTTCCTCAACCTCGGCGGCGAGTACGAGCAGGCCAGGCGGCTGGCGGAGCACGCCGACCGCATCAATCCGCGCAGCCCGTCGACCTGCATCCAGCTGGCCTACATCTTCGCCAACCAGGGCGACAGCACGGGCGCGCTGCGCCACTTCGAGCGGGCCAAGGCGCTGCTCGGCTCGGCCTCGGTGCCCAAGCTCGACGAGTACATCCAGAAGCTCAAGGACGGCGACGCGCTTCCGCTGCCGCTGGGCGAGCTCTACCGCCCGGCGCAGAAGAGGCCCAAGGAGGGCGGCTGAGCGCAGACCACGCGGCCGGCGCGGCGACCCCCGCGCGTCAGCGCCGCACGAGCTCCCGCACCTTCGCCGGCGCCGCCTCGCCCTCGGTGAGCCGGTACTCGAATCCCGCGTCGAGCGGACCGAAGGTCTGCCGCGCGCCGCCCGGCCAGCGCACCTCGAGCCTCTCGGCGCTCGCGGCGCCGCCGCTCCCGAAGTGGACGCGCAGGTCGTTGCGCGACGCGTAGGAGCTGCCGGCGCGCACCTCCTCGACCCGAGTGCTCCCTCCGATGGTGAGCGCGAGCTTCGCGCCGATCCCGTCGCGATTCCCGCCTGCGCCGCGCAGCGTGAAGAGGAAGGCGTCGCCGCGGCGGCCGGCGGGGACGTGGTTGTTCTCAAGGAGGATCGCAGGCTCGTCGCGCGCCACGATCACCACGTCGAGGTCGCCGTCGCCGTCGAGGTCGCCGGTGGCGAGCCCGCGCGCCGCGTTGCGGACGGTGAAGTAGGCGCCGGCGCGCTCGGGCGGCACGACCTTGAAGCGGCCGCGGCCGACGTTCTCGAACAGCTGGTCGGCCTGCATGTACCACACCGTGCCGCGGGAGCGGTGCACGTTCACCAGGACGTTGCCGTTGGCGACGATCAGGTCGAGATCGCCGTCGTCGTCCCAGTCGAAGAAGTCGACCCCGAATCCCACCTCGCCGTGATCGGCGGCGGCGAGGCCGGCGGAGCGATTCTCGTCGGAGAACCACGCCCGTCCGTCGTTCTCGTAGAGGCTGTTCATCTCGAAGGCGAGGTTGGTGCAGATCAGGTCGAAGTCGCCGTCCAGGTCGAAGTCGCCGGCGTCGGCGCCCATCCCGGCCAGCGCCTTGCCGTCCTCGCCGTACGCGCAGCCGCGCACCAGCGCGCACTCGGCGTACCGGCCTCCGCCCTCGTTGAGGAACAGGAAGTTGGCGCAGCCGTCGTTGGCGACGTAGACGTCGGGATAGCCGTCGTCGTCGACGTCGGAGACCACCACGCCGAGCCCCTTGGCGTTGTCCGAGAGCGGCTCGACCGCCTTCATCCCCGACTCCACCGCGCACTCCCGGAACCGGCCGCCGCCCTCGTTGCGGTAGAGCCAGTCCTGCACCCCGGTGTACTCCTTCGGAGCGCAGTAGTCCTGGACGCCGGTGATGTCGACGCCGCACTTGTGCTTCTTGTTCATCTCGACCGAGAACTCGACGTAGTTGACGACGTAGAGGTCGAGGAGCCCGTCACCGTCGGCGTCGAAGAACGCGGCGCTCGCGCCCCACTTCCCGCCGCCGTCGACGCCCGCCTCCGCGGCGCGCTCCGTGAACTTCCCGGCGCCGTCGTTCACGTAGAGGTAGTTGCGGTCGAATCCCGTGACGTAGAGGTCCTGGTCGCCGTCGGCGTCGAAATCGGCGGCCGTCGCGCCGGTGCAGTAGGCGCCGGTCTCGCCCCGAACCCCCGCCTCCCGTGCGACGTCGGTGAAGCGCATGCCGCCGTCGTTGCGGAAGAGCGCGTGGCCCGGGAACGGCGCACCGGGCGCGAGATCGCTCCAGACGCCGCCGTTCACCAGGAACACGTCGAGGTCGCCGTCGCCGTCGAGATCGGCCAGCACGACGCCGCCGCAGGCGATCTCGGGAAGCCGGTACTCGCCGCTCTCGGAGGTCTCGTGCGTCCAGCCGGCGAACGCCTCGCGCCGCCAGGTGAAGCGCTCGCCCGGGAACGGCGCGGGATCACGCGGCGTCAGGAAGCCGTCGGCGTGCGCCAGACCGGCGTCGTCGGCGCGCGCCGGGGCGGGCGCGACGGCGGGGGTCCCCGCGGCCGTTGCCGGGGGCGCCGCCGCCGGCTCCTCGCGGGAGCAGGCCGCCAGCGCGGCGGCGACGAGGAGGGCCGGCGTGGCCGGGAGACGCGGCGGGCGCATGAGCCAGCTTCGGTATCACGACCGCGCGAGATTGAACTCGAGCGTCGCGCTGCTGCGGGGGAGGGTCGGGACGGTGAATCGCGCCAGCCCCTGCGGCGTGCGCTCGGCGGTGAAGGAGGCGTCGGTCACGGTGGTCGCGACCTCGAGCGGGCAGAGCACCTCGACGTCCAGCTTCTCGTCGCGCTCGCTCCAGATGCGGACGGTCACGCGGGCGGCGCCGTCGCTCCCGCGGCGGACGGTGCTCTCGGCGACGACTCCGGGCAGGGCGTCGGCGGGGAACGAGATCGTCCGGCCGGCGATCGTGGACGGGAAGGGCTGCGTCGAGGCGAGGAACGGCCGGTTGCGGGGATCCATGAGCACGACGCGCGCGGTCCCGGCCGGCAGCGCGCGCGCCACTCCGCGCGCGACGGCATCGACGAGATCGAACCGGCGCACCACCGGCAGGCGCGCGCCGAGCTCGGAGGGATCGATGAGCAGCGTCGCGACCGCGCGCACCTTGAGGTCGCGCGCCTGCGCGAGCGGGAACTGCGTCGTCGCCCGCGCATCGAGCGCGGCGCCGTCCGTCACCGCGTGCATCAGCGCGCTCGCCCGCTCCGCCGGATCGGCGCGGCGGCTCCAGGCCACCGCCTCGCCCGGCTCGGCGAGCGCGAGCCGCGCGCCGCGCCAGGCGACCCCGGTGTCGTTGGCGACGGTGGCGAGCGCCGTGAAGTCGGCGCTGGCGCCGTCCGCGGCCACGCGCAGCAGGTAGTCGGCGCGCCAGGAGAGCCCGCGCGTGACGTAGAGCAGCTCGAAGCGGTAGCGGTCGGTGCGCTTGCAGGTGAGCCGCCAGTCGAGGCGGAAGCGGTTCCAGTCGCCCGGCGGCACGGCCTTGAGCTCGATCTCGGCGCCGTCGAGCATCCGGATCTTCCCGTCGCTCTGCTCGAGGTAGAGGGGAAGCACCACCTCGCCGTGCGGGCCGGGCACGACGGGAGGGAAGAGCAGCCTCCCGTCGAGCCGCTCCACTCCCGACTCGTGGAACCGCAGCAGCGTGGTGGGGCGTCCGCCGAGCTCCTGGATCGCGCGCGCGAGGTCGAGGATCTCGAACCAGGCCGACTGCTGGCGGATCTCGAGCAGCTCGGGGCTTGCGAGCGCGCGCAGCGCGATCGTCTCCGGCAGGAGCTGCGGGGAGACGTCGAAGACGCGCAGCGAGCTCTCGCCCACGACCACCTGGGCGCTGCGCACTTCGCGGATCAGGCTTTCGCCCGTGGCGCCGACGGTGATCTCGATCGTCTCCGGCGCCGAGGCGTCCTGCGCGGACGCAAGCGGCGGCGCGAGGATTCCCGCGGCCAGCGCGGCGGCGGCGAGCGGTGTCCCTCGTGGCTTCATGCGCGGCGCGGAACGATATCCTCCCGCCTCCCATGGCCGCATCGCGCTTCCTGTTCGTGCACGGCGCCTGGCACGGCGCCTGGAGCTTCGACCTGCTGCGCCTCGAGCTCGAGCGGAGGGCGGTCCCGTGCGAGGCGATCGACCTGCCGGCGCTCGGCGACGACCCGGCGCCGGCGGCCGAGGCGACGTTCGAGGCGGGGGTGGAGCGGGTGGTCGAGCGGATCGGCGCGCGGCGAAACTGGACGCTGGTCGGCCACAGCTTCGGCGGCTTCTACGTCACCGAGGCGGCGCTGCGGGCGTCGGGCAAGGTGCGAAGCGTGGTCTATCTCGCGGCCTACGTCCCGGGCGCCGGCGACGACTTCAAGACCGTGGACGCGCTCGCGCCCGCCTCGGCGGAGTTCCGCACCGGATGGACGCGGAACGACGGCGCGAAGGCGCTGGAGCTCGACCCGGCGCGGACGCGCGATCTGCTCTACCACGACGTGGCGCCCGGCATCGCGGCGGCCGCCTGCGCGCGGCTGCGGCCGCAGCCCCTCGAGCCGTTCGAGAGCGCCCGCATCGACGGGACCGGCGAGGCGCTCCGGAAGATCCCGCGGCGGGCGATCGTGGGCGAGCAGGACCGCGTGCTGCGCGCCGACGGCCTGGTCGCGCTCGCCGAGCGGGCGCAGGTGCCGTTCGAGCTGGTGGAGAGCGGCCACTGCCCGTTCCTGTCGCGGCCCAGGCACGTCGCCGACCTGCTCCTCGGCGTGAAGTGAGTCCGGTTTCGCGGAGTGCCCGGGCGATGACGACGCGAAGGGACGGGAAGCGGCGGACGGGAGCGGAGGGCCGCGCCCGGCCGGCGGAGAGGGGCTACCTGCACGGCTTCGGCGCCCGCGAGCGCGAGCGGCTGCGACGGCAGGCGCGCGTGCTCGAGCCGATGGTGCACGACCACCTCCCGTTCCACCGGCGGCGGCGCTGCCTCGAGGTCGGTTCGGGCGTGGGCGCGCAGACCGAGATCCTGCTGCGCCACTTCCCCGACCTGCACGTCACCTGCGTCGAGCGCAGCGCGACGCAGATCGCCGAGGCGCGCCGGTTCCTGAGGAGCGTGCCGTGGGCGAAGGCGCGCTTCACCCTGGTGGAGGAGGACGCCACCCGGCTGCCGTTCGAGCGCGAGGAGTTCGACTGCGCCTTCCTCTGTTGGATCCTCGAGCACGTCGCCGACCCGGCGCGCATCCTCTCCGAGCTGCGGCGCGTGCTGGTGGCCGGCGCGCCGGTGGTCGCCAACGAGGTGCTCAACGCCACCTTCTTCATCGACCCCTACAGCCCCTGCACGCTCAAGTACTGGATGGCCTTCAACGACCGGCAGCTCGAGCTCGGCGGCGACCCCTTCGTGGGCGCCAAGCTCGGCAACCTGTTCCAGCAGGTCGGTTACCACGACGTCCACACCCACGTGAAGACCTTCCACCTCGACAACCGCTTCCCGGGCGAGCGCGCGGAGTTCCTGCGCTACTGGACCGAGCTCCTGCTCTCCGGCGCGCCGGAGCTGCTCAAGGCGAGGAAGGTGAGCGCCGACGTCGTCGACGGCATGAAGGGGGAGCTCGACCGCGTCGCGCGCGATCCGAATTCGGTGTTCTTCTACGCCTTCATCCAGGCCCGCGCCCGCGCCTGAGTGGCGTCAGCGTGGCGGCGAGGGCGCATCGGCACCCTCGGCGCCGCTCGGGCGGCGCGAGATCGACGCCGCGGGCCTCACGCCCGTGACGGCCGGATCGCGCGCGAGCGGGGGTTCGCCAGCCGGCGCAGCGCCGTGCGCAGCTTCCGGTGGGCGTCGAGCTTGCGGACGTAGTCCGACTCGCGGCGGCCGCCCTTGCTGCGGGCCACCTCGACGAGCGCGCGGCGCTCGGAGGGGGACCACCTCTCGACGCCCGGCAGCACGAGCATCAGCGGGCTCCAGCGCAGCCACGCCAGCCGCTCGCCCGAGTCCCACGTCCGCCAGCCGCGCACGCCGCAGAGCTCCGCCGCCTCGTCGGCGCAGACTCGCAGCCCGCGCTCGCGGTCGGCGCCGAAGCGCCGCGCCAGGAGGTCGGTGACGGCGAGCCCCACGTTTCCGATCGGGAATCGGCCGATGACGTCGTCGCGCGTGCGGCCCGACGACCAGTAGACGCTGTGCTCCGCGATCCGCGCGAGCGTCGCGATCGGCGTGCGGTGGCCCTTCGTCCGCCGCATCCTCGCGAGCTCGCGCTCCATGGTCGCGAGCACCGTCGGGTCGCGCGCCCGGAATCCTAGCTTCTGGTAGAACCACCACGCGCCCGACTCGAGGCCCTCGGTGTTGCCCTCGCCGCCCAGCTGGTACGGGAAGATCGTGAACGTGTCGGAGCCGTAGAGCTGCTTCGTCACGGCGAGCACGTGGCCGTAGACCCGCGCCGCTTCGGCGCCGCGCCAGGTGTCGAAGACGTTGTAGGCGACCTCGGAGCTGCCGAAGAGCGCGCTGGTCAGCACGTAGCCGATCGGCACGCCGTTCTTGAGCGTCAGGTAGCCGTAGACCGCCTCGAGCAGGAGGCGCCGTTCGGGCTTCACGCCGACCACGCCGAACTCGAGACCTTCGCCGCAGTCGAACAGGCGGACGTCGCGCGGGTCGCCCTGCACGAAGGCCTCGAGGTCGCGATGGCGCAACACCATCGCTTCGCGCGCGAGTTCGATGATGCGCCGGCCCAGCTTCGCGTCGCAGGTCTTCTCGATCGCCCGGTGGCGCAGCGCCTTGCGCAGGTCGGGCCGCGCGCGATCCAGCGGTCGATCCTGGAAGTGCACCGACCGTCCGGGAAGGAGGGCGCGCGAGCGCGACGGCGTCCGCTCGCCGGGCTCGAGTTGGAGCGGCAGGTCGAGCTCGTCGTAGAAGAGCTCGCGCTCGGCGTCGCTGCGGCCGAGCGCGGCGCAGCGGCGGATCAGGTAGTCGGCGTCGCTCGTGCCGGACCCCGCCAGCCGCCGCACCCAGGCGGGCAGCTCGAGGTCGGCTTCGTCGAGGCCGGGCGTCTCGGACCAGGTCGCGAACAGCTCGAGGCGCGAGTCGAGCAGCTCCTCCTTCTCGAAGTCGCGCCAGTCGAGGCGCAGCGCGCCCGGGAAGCGCGTCGACAGCCAGCGCGCCGTCTCGGCGTAGAACGAGTAGTGGATCGCGGTGCCCGCGATGCCGGTGTCGGCGAGCTGGTCGCGATGCGCGCGCAGGTCGGCGCGGCGATCGAACGCCTCGAGCATCGCCGTCACCCGCTGCAGGACCGCGGCGTCGTCGGGGTACGCGCGCAGGAAGCAGAGCGCCTCGTGCAGGCGCTCGACCGCCCGCGCGCCGGGCAGCCGCGCCGCGGCGAGATGCTGCAGCAGCTCACCCTTCCGCGCGGCGACCCCCCCGCCGAAGTCGTTCTGGATGCGCCGGAGCCCGGAGAGGAGGCGGACCGAGGACTTCTCGCGCGCGGTGGATCGGCCTGCCATGACGTGCCGGCCGGCACGCTATCAGGCGACGGGTCCCATCTCGACGGCCCGTCGTCCGTCCTGCGCGTGGGTTCGCCCGGCCGCGAAGGCCAGCCGCCGCCGCTTGCGCAGCCGCTTGATCCGACGCTCCAACCGGAGCGCGTCGCTGCGGCGGGCGAACGGACCCCACTGCGCCGCGATGCGCCATGGCCGGCCGACGCGCGTCGACCGGGCGCCGCCGCGGCGTTTCCCGTTGTGCTGCTCGAGCCGGCGCGCGAGATCGGTGGTGATGCCGACGTAGGTGCGGCGCCGCGAGGAGAGGAGATAGACGGTCCAGGTCACGCACGCATCTCGCCGCCGGCCGGTCCGACGTCACTCCGGCGGCACGGCCCCGGCCGCGGGCCAGTCGCCGTCGCCGAGGCGGACGAGTTCCGCTTCGAGGATCCGGGTCGGCTCGCGGCCCGGCACGATGCGCTCGCCGGCCTCGTCCATGAACTCGGGCGGGGCCATCGCCTCGCGCTGCGCCGCGAGGAGCTGCCCCGGGTCGGGGCGCCCCCGGAAGGCGGCGCGCCACGACGCGCCGGGCAGCACCGGCAGCCCCGCCGCCAGGCTCCGCGTCGCGATCTTCATCCGGGATCCCGCCATCGCCTGCTCTCCGTCAGGCCGCCGTACCGGCGGGCGGCCGCGTCATCGAGCGTAGTGCGCCGCGCCGAGGAAGTGGAGGGAGACGTAGGGCTGGTCGCCGACCACCCAGCTGTCATGGGGCTGCGGAGGGATGTGGAACAGGAGACCGGGGGTCAGGTCGTGCACGCGGCCGTCGGCGAAGGCGGCGGTCGCGTGGCCCGAGAGCACGAGCCCGACGTGCTCGACCGCGCAGCGCGCGGCGCCCACCGTCGGGCCCACGTGAAGGGACCAGCGCCAGCCGGCGTCACGCGCCGTACACCGCCGCGCACTTCTCCCTCAGGTAGCGCAGGAACGGCTCCGACGAGGGCGGGGCGCCGGTGGCGCGCTCGATCAGCTCGGCGGGCAGGTACCGGCGGCCGTGGCGGTGGACGTGCTCGCGAAGCCAGTCGCGCAGCGGCAGGAGCTCCCCGCGTGAGATCCTCCCATCGAGGTCGGGCAGCGCGCGGCGCGCCGCCTCGAAGAGCTGCGCCGCGTAGAGGTTGCCCAGCGTGTAGGTGGGGAAGTAGCCGACCGCGCCCATCGACCAGTGGATGTCCTGCAGGCAGCCCTCGGCGTCGGATCCCGGCTCGATCCCGAGCAGCTCCTTCATGCGCGAGTTCCACGCGGCGGGGACGTCGGCCACGGCGAGCTCGTCGCGGATCAGCGCGCGCTCGAGCTCGAAACGCAGCAGCACGTGGAGGTTGTAGGTGAGCTCGTCGGCCTCGACGCGGATGAGCGACGCCTCGACCTGGTTCACCGCCTTCCACATCCGATCCGGGGTCACGCCGCGGAAGTCGGAGGGGAAGTGGCGCTGCAGCTCGGGCAGGAATCGGGTCCAGAACGGCAGGCTGCGGCCGACCACGTTCTCCCACAGGCGCGACTGCGACTCGTGCACGCCGAGCGAGCACGCCTCGCCGAGCGGCGTGCGGTCGAGCGACTCGGGCAGCCCCTGCTCGTAGAGGCCGTGGCCCGCCTCGTGCACGATGCCGTAGAGCGCCGGGCGCAGGTCGCCCGGGATGAAGCGGCGCGTGAGGCGGCAGTCGCCGAAGGAGATCCCCGAGCAGAAGGGGTGCGACGAGCGGTCGACGCGCCCGGCGTCGAGGTCGAACCCCATGGCGCGGATCACCGTCTCGCCGAAGCGCGCCTGCTTCTCCTCGTCGAGCGCGCGGCGCGCACACGAGGCGTCCACGCGGTCGCGGCGCGAGAGCACCTCGGCGACCAGCGGCGCCAGGCGGGCGCGCAGGTCGCCGAACAGGCGCACCAGCGCCGCCTCGGTCGCGCCGCGCTCGTAGTCGTCGAGCAGCCCGTCGTAGGGGCTGTGCGCGAAGCCGAGCGCCTCCACCTTGCGCCGGAGAAGGCCGAGCAGCCGCTCGAAGTGGGGCGCGAAGGCCTTCCAGTCGCCGCGCGCGCGCGCGTCGCGCCACGCCTCCAGCGCCGCGCTCTCCGCCTCGGCGAGCGCCTCGACCAGCTCGCGGGGTATCTTCGTGGCGCGGTCCCAGTCGTGGCGCAACTCGCGCTGCTGCGCGCGCGCCTCGTCGTCGAACTCGCCCGGGGACGCCTCGCAGGCGGCGAGAAGCTCGCCGACCCGCGGGTCGGTGAAGCGCTCGTGGCGCAGACCGGCGAGCGTCGCGAGCTGCCGCCCGCGCGCCGCCGCGCCCTTGCGCGGCATCATCGTCTCCTGGTCCCACGCCAGCAGCGCGGCCGCCGACGCGAGATCGCGCAGGCCGGCGTAGCGGCGCATCAGGTCGTCGTGGGCGGCGCGCGGAGTCATCGCGGTCCTCGCTTCGAAGGGCAGGAGGCTACGATCCCTCCGCGTGCGATTCACGGTCGACTTCCTCAGGCTGCCGGCGGAGGCGCGCGACTGGTTCGCGGCCCTGCCGGAGGGGCTCGGCACCGAGCCGTTCTTCCGCGCCAACGAGTTCGTGAACGGCTACGTCGACCGGCTCGCCCTCGAGCAGGTGGCCGCGTTGCGCGGCGAGCCGGTCGCGCGCGAGCCGCAGTGGCGCTGGCTGCTGCGCAAGCTCGAGGGCGCGGGACTGGCCGAGCTCGATCCGTGGGGGCGGCTCGCCGCGCTCGCCGCGCCCGACGAGCCGGCCGCGGCGGTGAAGGAGCAGGCGCTCGCCGAGCAGCCCGACCTCGCCCCGAGCTTCGCGCTGCTCGACGCGGCGAACGCCGGCTACGCCGGTTTCCTGCGCGGGGCGCACGACGGCGCCTCGATCCTGCTCGCCCCCTCCGCGCTCCCGGTCTGGCAGCGCTACTTCGACAACGTGGACGTGATCTACTCCGCCACGAACCGCGTCGCGGCGCACCTCGTGCACGAG
>Ga0187893_10010154_pt1 | contig 14167 bp, 13 predicted proteins | sample MA1701074metaG_FD_139574 | JGI IMG/M metagenome (GOLD analysis project Ga0187893, IMG submission 139574) | White microbial mat communities from a basaltic lava cave in the Kipuka Kanohina Cave System on the Island of Hawaii, USA - MA170107-4 metaG ...
CGCGCACGTTCTCCACCAGAAAATTGTGCTTCACGCAGGGGCGCGTGATCCCGATGCAATCGACCTCTTGGAAGGCATCGTTACCGATCAAGTGGGTGTGCACTTGGCCGGTAAAGACGACCAGCGGAATGGAATCCATATACGCCGTTGCGATCCCGGTAACGCAGTTCGTGGCCCCAGGACCCGAGGTAACCAGCACCACGCCCGGCTTGCCAGTGGCGCGCGCGTAGCCGTCCGCCGCATGCGTTGCGCCTTGTTCGTGACGCACCAAAATGTGTTTTAGCTTGTCTTGTTTGAACAGCTCGTCATAGATGTGAAGAACCGCCCCTCCTGGGTAGCCGAATACATGCTCAACCCCCTCGTCGATTAGGGCCTTGACGAAAATTTCCGCTCCTCTGATCTTTTTTGCCACGTTCGCCTCATCCGGCGCATTCCGCGCCCACTCGTCTTTATCTGTCTCTTATGCCACTACCCGGGCGTTAACCGTACGAAATTACTGGTATTCAGCGCCCTGGTCAAGGCGGTATTCAGGAATTTCCGATTGACGGCACAGGCTTCCTGTGACGGGGAAAATCGAGAACTATAACCACACCCTGGGCCGACGCAGCGTGGATAAAGAAACGATTATCACACTTCTCATCAATATTACGCCATATTCGCGTGTAACATAACGGCAACTCCAGGCCCTTGTGCAATGCAACAGGGACGGATCCTCGGGGTGCGCCGCGACAAAAAAGCATCGCAGCCCGGTAAACCTACTTTGACAAACAGGCGTATCCGTTCTATTGATCGAGAATAGATTGAGCAGAGTCCACGGAGTCCCATATGTCACGCAACGCTTTTAAGAAAATAGGTGCCTATCTCGTCGGCGCCTGCCTATTCACAAGCACTTCACTGATCCCCGCACAGGCAAGAGCGGAGCAAATGAGCCGTCAGCAAGGCCCAGCCTATGCCCCTCACGGGGGCTATGAGGCTGAACCTGGCGCCGGCGATCTCATCGTCGATGGTCTAGCGGTACGCCCGGCGGCCATCGGTACGGCGCTGGTGGGGACCGCGCTCTTTTTGGTGACCTTGCCGTTTAGCCTGATTACCGGAGGAACGCCAACGGCCGCGAAAAAGCTCGTGGCAGATCCCACTGTCGCCGTGTTTCGCCGCTGCTTTGGGTGTGTGCGCCAAGGGTACACCCGCGATTATCGCAGGTAACTCTTGCCAGGGCGTGTGAAGGCGCGTGCCTTGACGCTGCTTTTCGGGTAAATTCGTGCCGGGAATGAAACCGGCGAGCTGCTGGACCTGGTCGAGCTGCCCGTAAGGACACTTCGAAAAATTCCATCCGTGGGATTTTTCGAATCGCAAAGCGAAAAATGCGATTTTTGCTTCGCTCCATGTTTCAAACAGGTACCTGTTTGAGACATGCGCGGCATATCCCTATACCGCCGGGCACTTCGAATTAGATCGAAGTACCTGTAAATATATAGCCGCTTATGCGCGGAAGAGGATCCCGCGATTGTCTTATATCTATCTCGCCTCCCGCTCTCCCCGTCGCCAGACATTGCTTAAACAACTCGGTTTGCCGTTTCGCGTCTTGGATGTGCAGGTAGACGAGCATCGGGATGGCGGTGAGCCCCCTCGGGCCTACGTGCATCGGCTCGCCTTGGAAAAGGCAAGAGCGGGACTTCGCGCTAGGCAGGCCGGTGATGAGTCCCCCGTGATCGCCGCCGACACCTCGGTCGTGATCGACGATGAGGTCTTGGGAAAGCCGGAAGATTCGGATCAGGCTTTAGCGATGCTTCAGCGTCTTTGCGGACGATGCCACCAGGTCTACACCGCCGTGGCGCTCGTGGGAGGGATCGAACGTGCGGCGCTTAGCGTCAGCCACGTCGAGTTTCGCCCGCTTAACGAGGCCGAACAAAGGGCTTATGTCAGGTCTGAGGAACCCTTCGGCAAAGCGGGTGGTTACGCCGTTCAAGGTCTCGCAGCGGCGTTCATCAGTCGCATTGAAGGCAGTTATTCGGGTATCATGGGATTGCCCTTGCATGACACCGCTGTGCTCCTAAAACAGGCCGGAATCGATGTCCTAACGCACGCGTATTGGCAACGCTCGGATATAATCCTATAGGGGACAATAGCAAGCGGCCCATGCCACGGCCCCGACTAAAACGAAAAAAAGGGCCAGGCGCCCGCATCGTTCACCGATCTACCCGGATCATCGCGGGTGTGTTACTTCTCGTGCTGGCCGTAACCGCAGTTCCCGTGCTTGCGCTGCGCTGGATCGATCCACCGGTTTCCTCTTTTATGTTGCAGTATTCGGCAAAGGCTCGGTTTGGCGGAAATAGCGGGCACGTTTTTCAATATGATTGGGTGGACTGGGCGCATATCGCGCCCGAAGTTAAACTCGCGGTCATCGCCTCTGAAGACCAGCGCTTTGTTCGGCACATAGGATTTGACTTGGACGCGATGTATCACGCGTGGCGTGAGCATCGCGGGGGCAAATCCCTCCGGGGCGCGAGCACCATCACCCAGCAAACCGCGAAAAACCTATTCCTGTGGCCGTCTCGTAGCCTCATACGCAAAGCTTTTGAAGGTTATTTTTCCCTGCTCATCGAGCTTTTTTGGGCTAAGCGCCGGATCCTGGAGGTCTACCTCAATATTGCAGAATTCGGCGAAGGTATCTATGGCATTGGCGCCGCCGCCCGGGCGTTTTTTCACAAAGCCCCGTCGGAGTTGACGCTCGGCGAAGCGGCTTTGGCTGCGGCGGCCTTACCTTCCCCCCGCCGCTATAGCCTACACAAACCCTCCAGCCATGTGCTGCGGCGCCGGAATTGGATAATTAAACAAATGCGCCAGCTCGGCGGCACGCGGTATCTGGGTGGGTTATGAGTCTCTGACGCCGTTATGCCCTCGTTCGCGGGGCCACGGAAGGCCCCCCGTGAGGAGTGTACAAGACTCCGAACGGGAATCCTTCTCGTTTGAAATCTTCTGACTTCGCCCTCAAAAAGAGGCAGCTTCCCGTACCCGAGGACCTCCACAATCACAGTTGACGGAGCTCGCTTTCGGTTTGGCAGAAAAGGTGGGATCTTTGTTATTGCAAACAGACACGCAGCAGAAGAGGATTAGACATGCCACAAAAAAGCCTCGCGGATACTCAGGACGATGACTTGGCGAGGGCCCGAAGCATCGGATTTATCATCTTTCCCGATGTTGAAGTGCTCGACGTTTGCGGTCCGCTGGATGTCTTCGCATTTGCGGATCGCTGGTTGCGGAGAACCGGAAAGGTAGATCACCCTGTGTATCAGCTCGAAGTGATCGCGGCACAACCCGGACCGGTGAGCACCTCCTCCGGCATGCAAGTCGTGGCAAACCGTGGCTACTGGGAGTTTGATGGTATGCTCGATACCTTGATCGTGGCGGGTGGTGAGGGCGCAGAGCGGGCGTGCAAGGATTCCGCGTTGCTCGATTGGTTAACACGGGTTGCGACCAGAGTGCGACGGATCGCATCGGTCTGTACCGGCGCCTTTCTGCTAGGCGCCAGTGGCCTGTTGGACGGACGGCGAGCGACGACTCACTGGGATTATTGCCAGCAACTGGCGCGCACGTATCCCTCGATCCGTGTCGAGCCCGATCTGATCTTCATCCGCGATGAGCAGGTCTACACCTCGGGAGGCGTCACGGCAGGTATCGACCTGGCCTTGGCCATGGTCGAAGAGGACTATGGGTGCGACATCGCACGACTCGTTGCGCGTCGCATGCTCCTGTTCCTCAGGCGCCCGGGCGACCAGTCGCAATTCAGCCCCTATTTGAGCTCAGAGGCCGGCGATCGGCGGGATATCCGGGAGCTGCAAGCGTGGGTCTCAAGTCATCCGAGTGATGATTTGAGCGTCGAGGCCTTAGCGGAACGCGTCGCGATGAGCCCGAGGAACTTTGCGCGCATCTTTTTGGCGGAGACGGGCATGACGCCGGCCAAATTCGTGGAACGGGCCCGCCTCGATGCCACACGCTGCAAGCTCGAGCAGACCTCTCTACCGATAGAGGCCATCGCTGAGCAATGCGGGTTTGGCAATGCCGAGCGCATGCGTCGGACATTCCAGCGCATGCTGCGGGTAAGCGCGCAAGACTACCGCGCCCGTTTCAGGTCCACGGTATTGAATTGATACGTCGGCGTTCGCTCTCGTCATAAGCATGCCATTGGTGGACGGGAGAGAATGTGAATTTTTCACAGAAGTGGGTGGACTTTTGTGCTAAGGGTGTTAGTGCTGCTACGCAAAAACTGAGGAGTACGATGCAATGAAAATCCTATTTCTTACTTCTGCTCACAACAGCCTGAGCCAACGTCTTTTGATCGAGCTGACGAAGTGCGGTCATGCGGTGGCGGTGGCTCTGGCCACGAGCGATGAGGCGATGACAGCGGCCGCGGCCCAGCATGCGCCCGATCTCATCATCGCACCGATGCTCAAAGTCGCTATCCCGAAGACGATTTGCTCTCGATATAAATGCCTCATCGTTCATCCCGGGATCAAAGGCGATCGCGGGCCTGCATCGCTCGATTGGGCCATCGCGAGGGGCGAGGAGTCCTGGGGCGTGACGGTCTTAGAGGCCGCGGCCGAGTTCGATGCGGGGCCAATCTGGGCTGCGCACGAGTTCTCGATCAAAGGCCAGTCGCTCACCAAGAGCAGTCTCTACCGTCACCAAGTAACCGAAGCGGCTATACGTGGTGTGCTCGAGGCCGTGGCCAAGTTCGAGTCGGGTGAGTTCCAACCCGAGCCGCTCGATTACCGCAAGCCCGATGTCCGCGGTTGTCTGCGCTCACCGATGCGACAAGGGGATCGCGCCATCGACTGGACGAGCGATTCCACCAAGATCATCGCGCGAAAGATCCGGGCCGCCGACAGCGCCCCCGGGGTATTGGACACCTTGTTCGGCAAGCCGTATTTCCTCTACGGCGCGCACGAGGAAGACCGCATCAAGGGTGTGCCTGGCGAGATCCTGGCTCAGCGGCACGGGGCGATCTGTCGCGGCACGATCGATGGGGCCCTCTGGATCACCCACCTCAAGGCCAAAGACCATGGACCTTTCGCAGGCATTAAGCTGCCCGCGATGCAGGTGCTGGGAGAATTCTTCCACACCCCCACCGCGATGCTTTCGATGGGGGCGCCGACGGACTTCCGCACCTTCCGCGAGATCCGCTATGCCGAGAAGGACCAGGTCGGGTATCTCCACTTCGAGTTCTACAACGGCGCGATGAGCACCGAGCAGTGCTATCGGCTACGCAACGCGTTCCTGGCGGCGCGCGCCCGTCCCACCAAGGTGATCGTGCTCTTCGGGGGGCGTGATTTCTGGTCCAACGGGATCCACCTCAATGTAATCGAGGTGGCTCCTGATCCCGCCATGGAGTCTTGGCGCAACATCAACGCTATCGACGATCTCATTTACGAGATCCTTAACACCATGTCGCACCTCGTGATCGCGGGCCTGCGTGGCAATGCCGGGGCGGGCGGTGCGATGCTCGCTCTAGCCGCGGATCAGGTCTATGCCCGAAAAGGGGTCGTGCTCAATCCGCATTACAGGAGCATGGGGGGTCTCTATGGATCGGAATACCATACCTATACCATGCCGCGGCGGGTTGGCCGAGCCAAGGCCATGGATCTCACCGAACGCTGCCTGCCTCTCGGGACCCAGGCCGCCAAAGCCATGGGCTTCCTCGATGACGCCTTTGGTGAGAGCGTGGAGGAGTTCGAAGAGACTCTTGTATTACGGGCGGAGGAGATCGCTCACCACGGCAACTTCTGGCGGCTCCTGCGCGAGAAGCACGAGCGGCGGCTTGCAGGCGAATGCATCAAGCCCCTCGCGGTCTACCGCGCCGTGGAGCTGAAGAAGATGTGGGCCAATTTCTTCGGCCCAGATCCCGCCTACCACGAGGCACGCCAGAAGTTTGTCTACAAGGGTGCGCCGGTCCCGCAGGTTGCAGCACCGATGAGGCGGCAGGCATGACTTGCTCGGTAGTGGTCTTATCGCAGAGGTGCATCCTATGAGCGCGAAGATCATAGACGGCCAGGCGATCGCGGCGGCGGTGCGTGAGGAATGGAAGGGACGAGTGGATCGGCTCCACCGGCGCGATATCGTGCCGGGGCTCGCGGTGGTTATGGTGGGGGATCATGCTGCATCCCATGTCTATGTGCGCAACAAGGTCAAGGCATGCGCCGCGATCGGCCTGCATTCCGAGGTCCACAAGTTGCGCGCGGACATCGACGAGGAGGCGGTGCTTGCGCGCATACAGGCACTCAATGCCAATCCCGCGATCCACGGGATCCTTGTAGAGTTGCCACTACCGCCTCATATCAACAAGGACAAGGTCCTTGATACCATTTCGGTGGAAAAGGACGTTGACGGATCCCATTGTTGCAATGGAGGCGCTTTAGTGGCTGGGGATCCCGTGTTTTGGCCCTGTACGCCCTACGGCATCCAGTGTTTGCTGGAGCACTTGCAGATCCCGATCGAGGGGAGTAGCGCAGTGGTGGTCGGGCGCAGTAAGACCGTGGGTATGCCCATGGCCTTCATGCTCCTTAAAAAGGGAGCCACAGTAAGCATCTGCAGCTCCAAGACCAGAGACCTTGCGTTGTACACGCGCCTTGCCGACATCCTCGTGGTGGCGGTGGGCAAGCCGAATTTGATCACTGGGGCGATGGTCAAGGAAGGTGCCACGGTGATCGACGTTGGGATCAATCGCCTGCCGGATGGGCAGCTCGTCGGGGACGTGGACTTCGCCACGGTCAGGGAAAGAGCGGATCACATCACACCGGTGCCGGGTGGAGTCGGTCCCATGACGATCACGATGCTCATCGCCAATACGGTCCTCGCGGCGGAAAAATTAACGCGCGTCTTGGCGCTTAGGAGAGAATGCCATGATCAATATCTTGTCGCGGCGTAATTAAAGAACCCGTCCGGTCAGAGCATCGCCAACCGCATGGGGGTCACGGCCCTCAGCGCGTCGGACTTCGCGGAGACTCGCCGGTTTCGGGCTCGGCCTCGAGAGCAGCACGCCACGCTGGTACTACGTGCTGAAGGAGGCCGAGTCTATGGAGGGTGGCCAGTCCTGAGAGGCTGTGAAAAAATCGTCGTGAGCGAAGGGAGGTCGCGTTCCGCCGGAGCACAGGACCGTTTCGCCGGGAGCGAAACGGCGCGCAAGCCCCGCAGGGGCGAGTCTCAAGAGGAGACGAGCAACCGGAGTGTATATTGAAATACCTGAGGATCCCGAGCACCGCCGCAACGCGAGATCCCGAGCGCAACAGATTTTTTCACAAGCTCTGAGACCGGTAGGGGCCGCATCATCGGAGAGGTCATCATCTCGCTTTCGGTTTGGCAGAAAAAGTGGGATTCTTGGCATTGCATACAGACACGCAGCAGCGGGAGGATTAGACATGTCACAAAAGAGGCTAGCGGATACTCAGGGCGATAATTTGGCGAGAGCGCGAAGCATCGGATTTCTCATCTATCCCGATGTGGAACCGCTCGATGTGTGCGGTCCACTGGATGTCTTTTCGTTTGTGGATCGCTGGTGGCGGGCAACCAGCAAGGTAGATCACCCTATGTATCAACTCGAAGTTATCGCGGCATGCCCCGGACCGGTGAGCACCTCGTCCGGCCTGCAAATCGTGGCAAACCGTGCCTATCAAGAGATCGATGGTGGGCTCGATACCTTGATCGTGGCGGGTGGCGAGGGCGCAGAGCGGGCGTGCAGCGATCGCGCGTTGGTCGATTGGTTGCGAGGGATCGCGACCCGAGTGCGCCGCATCGCATCGGTCTGTAACGGCGCCTTTCTCCTGGCTGCGAGCGGTCTCTTGGACGGCCGCCGAGCGACGACCCACTGGGCTTTTTCTGAGCACCTAGCGCGTGCCTATCCCTCGATTCGAGTCGAGCCCGATCTGATCTTTATCCGCGACGGCCAGGTATACACCTCGGGGGGCATCACGGCGGGTATGGACCTGGCCTTGGCCATGCTTGAAGAGGACCATGGGAGCGACGCCGCACGGTACGTTGCGCAGGGCATGCTCCTGTTCCTCCGGCGCCCGGGCGGCCAGTCGCAATTCAGCACCTATTTGCGCTCAGAGGCCAGCAACCGGCGCGATATTCGCGAGCTGCAAGCCTGGATCTTAAGTCATCCGGATGATGACTTAAGCATCGAGGCCTTAGCGGAACGCGTCGCGATGAGCCCGAGGAACTTTGCCCGCATCTTTTTGGCGGAGACGGGGATGACACCCGCGAAATTCGTGGAACGGGCCCGCGTCGAGGCGACCCGCTGCAAGCTCGAGCAGAGCTCTACCCGGATCGAGGCCATCGCCGAGCACTGCGGGTTTGGTACTGCCGAATGCATGCGTCGCAGCTTCCGGCGCGTTTTAGGGGTGGGCCCGGAGGAAATCCGCGCGCGTTTCAAGTCCACGGGTATTGAACTGATACGTCGGCGTTCGCTCTCGTCATCGGAAAGGGCCGGCTGATTTCCAGATGCGACATCTGTACCAAGGATTGGCAACACTCAAGTGAAAGCGTATCGTCCAAAAAAAACCACACGATAGGTCATGCGATTCGCGCGTTACGGAAAGCCCCCCTTCTTGGCCGCGTCCCTGATCGCTCTGACAGGTCAAATGCACTGAGGACCAGAGAGGTCGGCGAACCCAGTGCCATTGGTGGACGGTCGAGAATGTGAATTTTTCACAGAAGTGCGTGGACCTTTGTGGTAAGGATGTTCGTGCTGCTACGAAAAAAACTGAGGAGGCACGATGCAATGAAAATCCTATTTCTGACTTCTGCTCACAACAGCCTGAGCCAACGCCTTTTGATCGAGCTGTACGGAGCGAGGCCATTTTCACAGCGCCGCACCGAAATTTTTCACAGACTTCGGTTCCGTTAGTCGTTAGATTAACGCCGTCACGGAGGCGTAGCCGTGAACTCTGTTCGAAAACCACGCCGACGCCAGATGATCGGTTACGTGGTCGGGGCTACCGCGGGAGCCATTTGCTTGCTGGTGCTGTTCCTGCCCGGACAAGAGGATTTCCACGTGCGCGGGCCCATGAACACGGGTCACGAGGGCTGCGGATGCGAGTCTTGTCATAAGGCGGCCGCGGGCACGCTGCGCCAGCAACTACAGGCGAATGTGCGCTACCTGCTCGGGCAGCGGCAAACGCTCGCACCCTTCGGCCACAAGGATGTGACGACAGAGATCTGCCTCGAGTGCCACGAGCGCCCGAACGATCGGCATCCGGTGTTTCGCTTTTTGGAGCCGCGCTTCGCTGAAGCGCGAGCGGCGATCCAGCCCCACTTATGTACCTCATGCCATAGAGAGCACGCCGGGAAGCGGATCACGGTGGACGACACAGGGTACTGCGTGAATTGCCATGAGGAGACCAAGCTCAAAAACGACCCCTTGGATATCTCGCATGAGCGATTGATAGCCGAGGATCGATGGCAGACCTGTCTCGGTTGTCATGATTGGCATGGTAACCACGTCATGAAGACGGCGACCAAGGTGGATCAGGCGTTCCCGCCCGCGAAAATCCTGGCCTATTTCCAGGGTGGCCCGTCGCCCTACCCTGAGAAAAGGCAGTACAAAGCGAAAAAGGAGGGGTGTGATGATTAGCAAGTCCTTTGTCATTAGCGTGCTGATATTGGTTACGCTGAGCGTCTATCTCTTCGCCAGCGCTCCCGCGCGCCTACCCGAACAACGCCCCGTCGGCGAGACCATCCCCATTGCCCAGGTATTCAACATCGTGGAGGCGGAAAACGATGTCGTGCGCGCGTTGTGGACGAAGGAGATCGTCGGCTCCGGCAAGCAGGCGGGCCTCACTTTCGATGAAGACTGGCGCGAGGAGCATGTGCAAGCCGGGCCACTGCCGGCGCTGTTTTTGCGCGAGACTGCGGTCAGCCTGGAGAAGAACCCGGTCAGGTTGAGCCTGTATCTCGGCTCAGACTATCCGATCAAGCCGGCCAATAAGTTTACCGCGGCCCAAATGGAGAAATTCCAGGGGATCCGAAAAACCGGGGAACCGCAATTCTTCTTCGAACAAGACACGGGGCTACACACCGCCATGTTTTCGGATATCGCCGTGGTCGAGGCCTGTATCGATTGCCACAACAAGCACAAGGAGACCCCGAAATCGGACTGGAAGCTGGGGGATGTGATGGGGGCGACCACCTGGTCGTACCCCGAAGCTGTGGTCACCCTGGATGAGCTAATGAAGATCCTGACCGCGCTTCGCCAAGGATTCCGCGAGGCCTACACGGCCTATCTCGCCGAGGTGGAGAGCTTTGCTAGACGGCCTCAAATCGGGGACAAATGGCCGCGAGAGGGGTTTTATTTACCTACGGTCGATGTGTTTATGGGCGAGGCGCTCAAGCGCGCATCGAGCGGCACCTTGGCCAGTGTGCTTACGGCTTTCCAACCGAAAGAGGTGGTCGCCGCGAACAACACCCCTTCGCAGCCCAAAGCGGTTTCGGCGGTCGCTACACCGATCTCGACCAAACCACCGGCGGTTACGGATCCCCAGGCCAACGCCGCCTACGAAACCCCTGCTCCACAGTCTGATGTTATCCAGGCCGCCGGGTCGAGTGCAAAGACCCAGCGCGTAGCCGCCCTTCTATCCCAGGCCGAGCGCCAGATCGCGGCCAAGCGACTGACCACGCCAGTTGGAGATGCCGCCTTTGAGAGTTATGAGGACGTATTGAAACTGATCCCGGGGCATGGGGGGGCCCTAGAGGGCATCGGCCGCATCAAAGACGAGTACAAGCGGTGGGCGGAGACCGACAAGCGCCGGGGCAACTGGAAAAGGGCCGAGGCCAACCTTGAGAAGGCGCTGGCTATCGACCCGGAGGATGCTATGTTACCGGTCGCCTTGCGCGCGCTTAGGGAGGCGCAGAAGCGAGCAGAGAAGGAAGCGGCCCCTAAGGTCCGAGAACAAGGGCCACACCGCCTCGCCCGGCAAGAGAGCTTTTGGAAGTCGCCGCCCGCGGGATCCTCCCATGATTTGGTGTTTCCATATCAATTCGCTAACAAGATTATCTTTTCCAAAGACTTCATGGGCCACCCCAAAGCGAAGCGCAGGACGCAAGTAAATGTGCGGGTGCTGACCACACCAAATCAAGCGGGTGGCGAAATCATAATCACCGAACAAGAATGCCCTAATGATCCGCAAGGCAACTTTGTGGTCTCTACCGCAGTCAACCAGACCATAATCTACACCGGGTGTGCGGTGAGATTGGACCAAGATCGCTTTGACATCCAATGGAATAACGGGACTGGATCTGCGCACTCAATGACAGAGTTTGTCCCCTCGGAGGCGGTGTTTGAGCAAGGTTTACGGGCGCTTCCTTCCCACGAGGGCTCGCGTTCGTCACCAGGCGATGTTCGCTCTAAGGATCCAATGGCGCCACCGGTGACGCGTTTCGAGGAATTCGAGCGGCGCATGGGGATCCGATAGCGTTAGGGGGGCTGGGCCCGACAATGCCAACACCTTGGCGTTGCACGCGAAGAAGACGAGCTGGGTCGAAGTCATCGACTCCAGAGGCGAGCGACTCCTCTATGCCTTACTGGCTGAAAAACCAGGATAGGGTGCTGACGGGCAAGGTGCCGTTTCGCGTCGTGCTCGGTAACCCGAGCGGCGTAGCAATGAAGTACCAACGGCAGCCCCCTTCGATCACTGGCGTTCTACGGCGAAGGTCGGGTGCGCGCTTTGACATCGGCGCTTAACTGAGGGATGTGAAGATGCAAACCCAGCGCCTTGAGGGGTATTTTTACCTCGGTTTGTTGTTGTTGCTCGCTTTCTTTGCTCAAGACATATTCCATCTCAAATGGCTATGGCTTGTTACGATGCAAGGTGACGAAACCTATAAGCAGTTGAGCGGCCTGGTGCTGGTCACGTTTATCGGCTACCAATGGTATCTGTCCGTGCTACGGGCTAAGGGGCTAAGCCAAAAGGCGGCCCATCATTATGAACTTCATCGGTGGGTCGGTGCCCTGGCACCGCTTTTCTTTTACCTACACTCGCATCAGATCGGCTACGCTTATTTGTTTCTATTGAGCACCACCTACTTTGGGAATGTTGTATTGGGATTGCTCAACCAAGTGATCGTGCAAACCAACAACAAGCACTTGTACAATGGCTGGATGGTGATCCATGTGGGTTTGGCCGTGTTCCTGGTGACGCTCGCGAGCTACCACATCTTCACCTCATTTTATTATACCTAGCAAGGCCGGGAAGGAAGGGTATCTGAGCGTGAAACGGCTACCCAAAGCCGGACCTGTGAACCCTTGCTTGACGGTTGCACGCGGCTGACGCTTGATTGCCAGCATTGCCTGACCCCTACGCTTGGGCTCTCCTCAGGCTCCTTAGGAGACCGGGCCCACCTGGCGCTCGCCAACCAGGGAGATCCCGGCGTTGACGGGATCGTTCCTGGTTTAAAGCCGGCCTGAACATCGACATCCAGGCGATCCGTTGAACCGTTGCGCGGGCTTGCGGTCCGAGGGCTGTTGCCGCAGCGCCGGAACTGAGAGTCTCTTATTCCTCCCCTTCGCGTCCCAATCCGTATTTTTTCATCCGGTAGCGCATGGCCATACGGGTCACGCCAAGCTGCCGTGCTGCTTCCGATACGTTGTGGTCACAGCGCTGCAAAGCCCTCTCGATCAGTAGCCGCTCGGCTTGATCGAGTGTCATCTGCTGCCACCGCTCGCTGGGAACGCCGGAAGCTGATTCCGGTAGCGATCGCGGCAACATGAGCGATTCTTCTGTGATCTCTCCGTCGCAGGATAAAAGCGCGGCGCGCTCGATGAGGTGCTTTATTTCCCGCACGTTGCCCGGCCAGGAATAGCGCAATAGTGCATCCCGCGCGGATCCCGAGAGCGACAAGCGCCCTAAGCCGTAGCGCTTGGCGGTCGTCTCAAGAAAATGACGAGCCAATAAAATCACATCGTGACCGCGCGCATGTAGAGGATGGAGGTGCAGGCTCATGACGTTCAGGCGGAAGTAGAGATCGGAGCGCAGTTGTCCCCGCCTCACCATCTCCTGCGGATCCCGGTTGGTGGCAGCGATAAACCATGCCGCGACGGGCCTTTCTCGATTGCTTCCAAGGGCTCGAACGCTGCGCCTCTCCAATACCGCCAAGAGCTTGGCTTGCAATTCCAGAGGCAGCTCCACTATCTCGTCCAGAAACAAGACCCCATCCTCGGCTGCCTCGATGAGGCCAGTGCGAGCGCTATGGGCATGGGTAAAAGCCCCCTTTTCATGCCCGAATAATTCGGCCTCGATCAAATCTCTAGGTAAGGCCGCGCAGTCCACTTGAACGAAAGGCCGCCCAGCTCGCCCGCTGGCCCTATGCAAGAGCCGCGCGACCACGTCTTTGCCGGTGCCGGTCTCTCCCAACACCAGCACGGTCGGCGCAATGGCTTGCACCGATCCGCACAAGGCAGCGATACGGTTTATTTGCGCTCGGATCTGCGCCATCCCAGGGGCTTCACCCAGAAGTTCCACCTCTGAAACCGCGTGTTGTTCCCGGGTGCGGGAATACTCCAGTTGTTGGGCCAGCTTTTTTCTGTTCAGGATGCGCTCGACCGCGGCCAGCAGTTCGTCCAGATCGATGGGTTTTTTAAGATAATCCTCCGCCTTAAGCTTCATCGCCGCCACGGCATCCTCAAGCTCGGCATAAGCGGAGAACATGAGCACTGAGATCAACGCGCTGTAGCGTTCGCGCAAGTCCGACAGCAGGTCCAGCCCCGAACCATCGGGCAGCCGCATGTCGAGCAACACCAGGTCCGGAATGCGCGCTTCTACCGCCCGCCTTGCACTTGCTAGATCAGGCGCCAGTTGGCTATCGTAGCCAGCCCGTGCCAAACGCTTGGAGATGGCCTTGGCAAACAGCTCCTCATCTTCCACGATGAGTATGTGTGGCTTGATGGGCGTTTGCCCAAGTTGGGCCGCGTCCGGAGAATATTCCATTAGGGTTCCACCTTGGGCCGGGCTTCGATCACAACCCGGTTGCCTCCGCACGCGCGCCGCATAAAGTGCAGTTCCCAACCATGCGCTCTAAAGATCTTGTAGGCTACCGGGATCCCCAGCCCGGTGCCAAATCGCTTGCTAGAAGGACCGGGCGTGAGCTCAGAGGGTTGGGGTTGGAATGGCATTCCCGGCCC
>Ga0187893_10010156_pt1 | contig 14166 bp, 2 predicted proteins | sample MA1701074metaG_FD_139574 | JGI IMG/M metagenome (GOLD analysis project Ga0187893, IMG submission 139574) | White microbial mat communities from a basaltic lava cave in the Kipuka Kanohina Cave System on the Island of Hawaii, USA - MA170107-4 metaG ...
CGCCGTCTGGGCGGCGCTGGAAGTGACGGCGATCACCACGTTGACGCCGGCCCCGCCGTCGCCGGAGATCGGCAGGGCGAGCCCGCCGTCGCCGCCGTCGCCGCCGGCCACCAGGGCGAAGACGCTGTTGCTGGCGTCCCCGGTGGCCCCGGTGCCCACGCTGGTCTCGACGGCGGCGCCGGAGTTGGCGGCGGCGTCGGCCGTGCCCGCGGCCAGGGCGGCGCCGGTGCCGCCGGAGCCGCCCGAGCCGCCGCTGGCGGCCGAACCGCCCACTGCAACGGCCGCCCCGAGGGCGTCGGGGTCGTTGACCGCGCTGGCGCTGGACTCGGCGTCGCCGGTGCGGCCGGTGGCGCCGGAGTTGCCCGACGTGGCCGTTGGGCTGGCGGTGGCGGTGGCGGTGGCGTCGCCCGTGGCGCCGGTGTTGGTGGCGCTGCCTTGGGCGGTGGCCGCGCCGGAGTCGCCGGTGGTGGCCTCCGGGTCGACGGTCGCCTCGGCGTTCCCCCCGGCCGCGCCGTTGGCCTGGGCCGTGGCGACGGTCGAGCCGCCCCGGGCGGCGACGGCGCCGCTCGAGGTGCTGGCGATGACGGTGTTGGCCGCCACGCCGCCGTCGCCGGCCACGGGCAGGGCCACGCCGCCGCCGCCGCCGTCGCCGGCGCCGACCGCGACCACCACTGCGTTGAGGGCGTCGCCGGAGCCGCCCGACGTGGCGCCCACAGGGGCCGCCGCGCCGCTGTTGGCGACCGCGGCCGCCGCGCCCACGGCCCCGGCGTCGCCGGTGTCGCCGGAGTCGCCGGAGTCGCCGGTGGCGACCGAGCCGCCGGTGGCGACCGCCGTCCCGAGGATCGAGTGGTTGACGGCCGACGGGCTGGAGGTGGCGCTGCCGGAGGCGCCGGTGGCGCCGGAGTTGCCGCTGCGGGCCGAGGGGCTGGCCGTGGCCGTGGCCGTGGCCGCGCCGGTGGCGCCGGTGTTGGTCGCCGAACCCTGGGCCTCGGCGGCTCCAGTGTCCCCGCTGGTGGCCTTGGGAGCGGTCGACACGGTGGCCGCCCCGCCCGCGCCCCCGTTGGCCTGGGCGGTGGCGACCGAGTTGCCGCCGGTGGCGGTCACCGGCCCGCTGGCGGTGGTGGCGATCACGACGTTCACCGCGGCCCCGCCGGCGCCGGCGACGGGGATGGCCAGGCCGGCGTCGCCGCCGTCGCCCGCCGTGGCGATGATGGCCACCACGTTGGCCGCCGCGCCGGTGTCGCCGGTGCTGACCGCGGCCGGGGCCAGGGCGCCCGAGTTGGCGGTGGCCGAGGCGTTGGTCACGGCCCGCGCGTCCCCGGTGGCGCCCGAGTCGCCCGTGCCGCCGCTGGTGGCGCTGCCGCCGGCGGCCACGGCCGTCCCGAGGGCGTCGGGGCTGTTGACCGCGCTGGGGCTGGATGAGGCGTCGCCGGTGGCCCCGGTCGTGCCCGAGTTGCCCGACGTGGCCGAACCGCTGGCCCGTGCTGTGGCGGTGGCGTTGCCGGTGGCGCCGGAGTTGGTGGACGACGACCCGAGGCGGGCCGAGCCCGAGTTGCCGGACGTGGCCGACGGGTTGGCGGTGACGGTGGCGGCCCCGCCCGCGCCGGCGCTGGTCTGGCCGGTGGCCACCGACGAGCCGCCGGTGGCGACCGGGTCGGAGGCGCCGCCGGCGGCGACATCGACGATGTTGACCGCCGCTCCGCCGCCCACCGCGTTGGCGCCCTGGCCGGTGGCGACCGAGCTGCCGCCGCCCGCCCGGGCCAGCACGACCGAGCCCGCGCCCGCGGTCACCGTGTTGGCGGCGTCGCCGCCGGGCCCGGCGACGGAGTTTGCCAGCCCGCCGGCCCCGCCGGCCCCGCCCGCGGCCAGCGCGGTCAGGGTGTTGCCGGCCGGGCCGGTGTCGCCCGTCGACACCGTTCCCGATGAGCTGGCGCCGGAGTTCGCTTCGGCGGTGACCGGCGCGCCGGTGATGGCCGCGTCGCCGGTGCGGCCGGAGTCGCCGGAGTCGCCCGTCCGGGCCGCGCCGGCGGTCGCCAGCGACGCGCCGAGGATGGCGTTGTTGACCGCGGCCGGCTCGGCCGTGGCCGCGCCGGTGCCGCCGCTGTCGCCCGAGTCGCCGGAGGTGGCCGTGCCGCCAGGGCCGGCGGTGGCGTCGCCGGTGCGGCCGGTTTCGCCCGAGTCGCCGGAGGCGGCGCGGCCGCCGGCGGCCTCCGCGTCGCCGAGGATCGCGGTGTTGACGGCGCTGGCGCTGGCCGCCGCCTGCCCGGTGTCCCCGGAGTCGCCCGAGCCGCCCGAGCGGGCGGTGGGGCTGCCGGTGGCGGTGGCGGTGGCGTCGCCGGTGTCGCCGTGGTTGGTGGCCGACGTCTGCACGGTGGCGTCGCCGCTGTTGCCGCTGGTGGCGGTGGGGGTGGCGGTGATGGTGGCCCCGCCGGCGGCGGCGCCGTCGGCCTGGCCGGTGGACACCGAGTTGCCGCCCGTGGCCGTGGCGAGCACGCTGGCGTTGGCGCCGGCGGTGATGACGTTGACGGCGTCGCCGCCCGCGCCCGCGACCGGCACGGCCACGCCGCCGGCGCCGCCGTTGCCGCCCGCCGCCAGGAGGTCGACCACGTTGAGGGCCACACCGGTGTCGCCCGACTCCCCGTCGCTGTCGGTGAGGGCGCCGGAGTTGGTCCGGGCGTTGGCCGCGCCGAGGGCGTCGGCCCGGCCGGTTCGGCCCGTCTCGCCCGAGTTGCCCGAGGTGGCGGCGCCGCCGGAGCCAACCGCCGTGCCCAGGATGCCGTTGTTGACGGCGCTGGAGTCGGCCAGGGCGTCCCCGGTGGCCCCAGAGTCCCCGGAGGCGCCGGAGCCCGCCGACCCGCTGGACGTGGCCGACGCCCTGGCGTCGCCGGTTTCGCCGTTGTTGGTGGCGCTGGACTGGGAGAGCACCGCGCCGGCGTTGCCCGACGTGGCGGTGGGCGTGGCGGTCACCGACGCCCCGGCGCCGGCGGCGCCGTTGGCCGTCCCCGTCGCCACCGAGTTGCCTCCGCGGGCGGTGGCGTTGATGGTGGCGTTGGCGCCGGCCCCGATGATGACGTTGGCCGCCGTGCCCCCGTCGCCGGCCACGGGCAGGGCCACGCCGCCGTCGCCGCCGTCGCCGCCCAGTGCCGTGACAAGAAGGGCGTTGATCGCCGCGCCGGTGTCCCCGGAGTCGGCGTCGGAGGTGGCGAGGGCGCCGGAGTTCGCCTCGGCGTCGGCCGTGCCCACCGACAGGGCGTCGCCGGTGCGCCCCGACTCGCCCGAGCTGCCCGAGCGGGCGTTGCCGCCGGTGGCGACGGCCGTCCCCAGGATGCCGTTGTTGACCGCGGCCGGGCTGGCGTCGGCCGTGCCCGTCTCGCCCGAGTCGCCCGACTCGCCGGAGCGGGCCGTGGGGCTGGCGGTGGCCGTGGACGTGGCCGCGCCGGTGTCGCCGGTGTTGGTGGCGCTGCCCTGCGCGGTGGAGCGGCCCGATCCGCCCGACGTCGCCGTCGGCGTGACCGTGCCGGTGGCCGCGCCGCCGGCCGCGCCGGCCGCCTCAGCCGTCGCCACCGAGCTGCCGCCGGTGATCGAGGCCGTGCCCGAGCCGATCCCCGCCGGTGCGCCGGCGGCGCCGGTCGCACCCGTCGCGCCCGGCCCCGCGCCGGGGGCGCCTGCGCCGCCGGCGCCGCCGGGGGTTCCCGGAGGCCCTGCCGTGCCCGGCGTGCCCGGCGTGCCCGGGGTCCCGCCGGGGGCGGCGCCGCCCGGCCCGCCCGCGCCGCCCGCCGCGCCGGCGCCCGGCCCTCCGGCCTGGCCGGCCTGGCCCGGCCCGCCCGCGCCGCCCGGCCCGCCCGCGCCGCCCGGCCCGCCCGCGCCGGCGATGACGGTCGACGCGGCCGCGGGGGTGGCGCCCGCGACCGGGAGGGCCGCGCCGCCGGCGCCGCCCTGACCGCCGGCCACGAGCAGGTCGACCACGTTGGCGGCGTCGCCGGTGGCGCCGCTCTGGGAGGACGTCTCCACGAGGGCGCCGGAGTTGGTGGCCGCGTCCGCCGTGCCGACCGCCCTCGCGTCGCCGGTGCGGCCCGTCTCGCCCGACCCGCCCGAGAAGGCGCCGCCGCCGAGGGCCAGCGCCGTGCCCAGGATGCCGTTGTTGACCGCGCTGGGCGTGGCGATGGCGTCGCCTGTCTCGCCCGAATCGCCCGAGTCGCCCGACGTCGCGCCGGGGCTGGCCGTGGCCGTGGACGAGGCGTTGCCGGTGTCGCCGGTGTTGGTGGCGCTGGCCTGGGAGCGGGAGTCGCCCGTGGCGCCGGTGCGGGCCGTGGACGTGGACGCGGCGGTGGCCGCGCCGCCGGCGCCGCCGTTGGCCGCGGCCGTGGCGACCGAGCTGCCGGTGGCGGTGGTGGGGCTGCCGGCGGCCGCGCCGCCCGCACCCCCGGCGCCGCCCGTGCCGCCGGCCCCGCCCGCGCCGCCCGTTCCGCCCGCGCCGCCTTGGCCGCCCGTTCCGCCGCCGCCTGCGCCGCCTGCGCCGCCGGCGCCGCCAACCCCGCCGACGGCGACGACCGGGTTGTTGGTGACAATGCCGAGGGCGATGGTCGGGTCGACGGCGCCGCCCGCGCCGCCTGCGCCGCCCGTGCCGCCGAAGCCGGCGCCGCCCGTCCCTCCGGCGCCGCCCGCGCCGCCCGCGCCGCCTGCGCCGCCCGCGCCGCCTGCGCCGCCGGCGCCGCCGGTGACCACGTTTACCGCCGCGCCCGCAAGCGGGGCGATCGGGAGGGCCACGCCCCCGGCTCGGCCGGGACCGCCGGCGATGGTGAGGATGTCGATGTTGGTGGCGTCGCCGGAGCGGCCCGACCTGTCGACGCTGTCGGACACCGCGCCCGAGTTGGCCTGCGCCGAGGCTTGCCCGCGCCCGGAGGCGGCGCCGGTGCGGCCGGTCTCGCCCGAGCTGCCCGAGACGGCGGCGCCCCCGATGGCGGTGGCGTTGCCGAGGATGGCGTTGTTGACCGCCGTGGCGCTGGCGTCCGCCTGGCCGGTGTCCCCAGAGTCGCCCGAGCCGCCCGAGCGGGCGGTGGGGCTCGCGATGGCCCGGGACGTGGCGCTGCCGGTGTCGCCGGTGTTGGTGGCCGACGCCTGCGAGGTGGACGCCCCCGAGGCGCCGCTGGCGGCGGTCGCGGTGATCGTGCCGGCGGCCGCGCCGCCGGCGCCGCCGCTGGCCGCGGCGGTGGCGACCGCCGAGCCGGAGGTCGCGCTGGGGCTGCCCGAGGCCGCCCCGCCCGCGGCGCCGGCCCCGCCGCGCCGCCCGTGCCGCCCGCCCCGCCCGTGCCGCCCGCGCCGCCGAAACCGCCGAAGCCGGCCCCGCCCGAGCCGCCCGCGCCGCCCACGCCGCCCAGGCCGCCGACGGCGATCACGTCGTTCGCGAAAACGCCGATGGCGACGGTGGCGCCCACCGGGCCACCCGCGCCGCCCGCGCCGCCGAAGCCGCCGAAGCCGCCCGCGCCTAGGCCGCCGGCCCCGCCTGCGCCGCCCGTGGAGGTCCCGCCCGTGCCCGCCGCCCCGCCGGCGTCGCCGGAGATGACGTTGACCGCCGCGCCGCCGGGGCCGGCCACCGGGATGACCAGGCCGCCGCCGACGCCCGGGCCGCCGAAGACCAGGGCGTCGCTGACGTTGTCGGCGTCGCCCGAGTCGCCCGACGAGGAGTCGGACAGAGCGGCGGCGCCGGAGTTGGTCTGGCCCACGGCGAAGCCGAAGACGGTGGCGTCGCCGGTGCGGCCGGTGTCGCCCGAGCCGCCCGAGACCGCGGGCCCGGCCGCGGACGACGCGGTGTCGAGGGCCGGGATGCCCAGCGTGCTGACCGTCTCGGCCGAGGACTCGGCGTTGGCGTCGCCAGTCGCGCCCGAGTCGCCCGAGCCGCCCGACGTGGCCGAACCGCTGGAGACGGCCGTGGCTGAGGCGTTGCCGGTGTCGCCCGTGTTGGTGGCCGACGACTGGGCCGTGCTCGCCCCCGTCGCCCCCGAGTTCGCGGCCCGAGTGGCGGTCAGGCTGGCAGCCGCCCCCGCGCCGCCGTTGGCCTCGCCGGTGGCGATGGACGAGCCGGCGCGCGCCGTGGGGCTGCCCGAGGCCGCCCCGCCCGCGCCGGAGGCGCCGCCCGCGCCGCCGGCGGCCGCGCCGCCGATGCCGCCCGCAGCGCCGAAGCCGCCGAAGCCGGCGCCGCCGGCGCCGCCCGCGCCGCCCGCGCCGCCGATGCCGCCCACGGCGGTGACCGTGCCGGCGAAGGCGCCGATGGCCAGGGCGTCGACGTTGACGCCAAGGATGTCGGTGCCCACGGCCCCACCGGCGCCGCCCGCGCCGCCGAAGCCGCCGAAGCCGGCGCCGCCGGCCCCGCCCGCGCCGCCCGCGCCGCCGGTGGCCGCGCCGCCCGTGGCGCCGGTGGCGCCCGCGCCGCCGGCGATGGTGTTCAGGGCCGAGCCGCCCGCGATCGAGACGGGGAGGGCCGCGCCGCCCCCGCCGCCCGTTCCGCCGAGGACGGTGAGGTTGGCGAGGTTCTGGGCCGTGCCGGTGTCGCCCGACGTGGAGATGGCGTCGGAGACGGCGCCCGAGTTGGCCAGCGCCGCCGCATCTCCCGCGGCGCGGGCGTTACCGGTCCTGCCCGTACCGCCCGAGCCGCCGGTGACGGCGGCGTCGGCGCTGGACGTGGCGTCGCCCGTGTCCCCTGAGCGCCCCGAGTTGCCCGACGTGGCCGCCGGGTTGGCCGTGCCGGTGGACGTGGCGCTGCCGGTGGCGCCGTTGTTGGTGGCCGACGCCTGGGCCCGGGCCTCGCCCGAGGCCCCCGAGGTCGCGGTCGGGGTGCTGGTGAGGGTGGCCGCCGCCCCCGCGCCGCCGTTGGCCGACGCCGTGGCCACCGAGCTGCCGGCACTGGCCGACGGCAGGCTCGTAGCCGAGCCGGCCGCCCCGCCCGCGCCCGCCGCGCCGCCCGCGCCGCCGGTGGAGGCGCCGCCCGCGCCCCCCGCGGCGCCGAAACCGCCGAAGCCCGTGCCGCCCGTGCCGCCGTCGCCGCCCGCGCCGCCGACCCTGCCGATGGCGATGACCGCGTCGGCGAAGACGCCGATGGCGACGGTCGCGCCCGTGGCGCCGCCCGCGCCCCCGCCGCCGGGGAACCCGCCGAAGCCGCCGAAGCCGGCGCCGCCGGCGCCGCCCGCGCCGCCCGCCCCGCCGGTGGAAGCGCCGCCCGCGCCGCCCACCGCGCCCGCGCCGCCGGCGATGACGTTGACTGCGGCCCCGCCGGGGCCGACGACCGGTTGGGCCAGGCCGCCGAAGCCGCCGAAGCCGCCGATCACGAACAGGTCGTCGACGTTCACGGCCAAGCCGGAGTCGCCGGAGAGGGCGTCGGCCACCGAGTCCGCGCCGGAGTTGGCGTAGGTGAAGGCCGCACCGTTGGCGCCGGCCGCGCCGGTGGCGCCGGTGCTGCCCGAGCCGCCGCTCACGGCCGGGCCGCTGACGGTGACGGCCGTGCCGAGGATGACGCTGTTGTCGTCGTCGCCGATCGACTCGGCCACGCCGGAGTCGCCGGAGTCGCCCGAGTCGCCCGAGCGGGCCGTCGGGTTGGCCGTGGCGGACGACGCCGCGTTGCCGGTGTCGCCGGTGTTGGTGGCACTGGACTGCGCCGTCGCCGCGCCCGTGGCGCCCGACGCCGCCGTCGGCGTGCTCGTGAGGCTGGCCGCCGCTCCCGCGCCCCCGCGCACGGTGGCCGTGCCGACCGCGGAGCCGGCCGTCGCCGTGGGGCTGCCGCTGGCCGCGCCGCCCGCGCTGCCCGCGCCGCCCGCGCCGCCGGTGGAGGCGCCGCCCGTGCCCCCGGCGGCGCCGAAGCCGCCGAAGCCGGCCTCGCCCGCGCCGCCCTCGCCGCCCGGCCCGCCGACGCCCCCGACCGCGACGACCGAGGCCACGTTGACGCCGATGGCCACGGTGGGCCCGACCTCGCCGCCCGCGCCCCCGCCGCCGGGGAACCCGCCGAAGCCGCCGAAGCCCACGCCGCCCAGGCCGCCCGCCCCGCCCGCGCCGCCGGTGGAGGCGCCGCCCGCTCCGCCGCCGCCGCCCGCCCCGCCAGCGATGGCGTTGTTGGCCAGGCCGCCGCCGACGACGATCGGCACGGCCAGGCCGCCGCCTCCGCCGAAACCGCCGAAGACGGTGATGACGCTGTCGTTGACCGCCGCGCCGCTGCCGCCGGATCCCGCGTAGGCCTCGCTGGAGGCGCCGGAGTGGGCGATGCTCGAGGCGTCGCCCAGAGCCCCGGCCGGCCCGGTGGCGCCGGTGTCGCCCGTGGCGCCGGACAGGGCGGGGCCGGATGGGAGTTGGCGCACGAACTGCCCGTTGGGCAGGAGTTCGCAGTCGGGGGCCGGGACCTCGCAGAGTTCTGCGCCCGCCAGCGCCGTGCCCAGAATGGCGGTGTTCACCGCAGTGGGGCTGGCCGAGGCGTCGCCCGACGCGCCCGAGTCCCCGGAGTCGCCCGACGTGGCGGTGCCGCTGGCGGTGGACCGGGAGGAGGCCCCGCCGGTGTCGCCGGTGTTGGTGGCGCTGGACTGCGCCTTCGCCGCGCCGGTGGCGCCCGAGGTGGCGTTGGGGGCGATGGTGAGGTTGGCCGCCGCGCCCGCCCCGCCGTCAGCCGCGGCCGTCCCCACCGCCGAGCCGCTGCGGGCGATGGGGTTGCCCGAGGCCGCCCCGCCGGCGCTGCCCGCGCCCCCCGCGCCGCCGGTGGAGGCGCCGCCCGTTCCGCCCTCGGCGCCGAAGCCGCCGAAGCCCAGGCCGCCCAGGCCGCCGGCGCCGCCCGCGCCGCCGCTGCCGCCCACCGCCAGCACGTCGATGAAGAAGGTGCCGAAGGCCAGGGTGAGGCCGGTCGCGCCACCGGCCCCGCCGGTGCCGCCGAAGCCGCCGACGCCCACGCCGCCCAGGCCGCCCAAGCCGCCCAGGCCGCCGGTGGAGGCGCCGCCGATGCCGCCGGTCGCGCCCGCACCCCCGACGATGACGTTGACCGCCGCCCCGCCGGGGCCGGCGGTGGGCAGGGCCAGGCCGCCGCTGCCGCCCACGCCGCCCACGAGGACGACGTCGATCAGGTTGAGGGCCGGGCCGGTGCCGCCCGAGCCGGAGTCGGCCAGGGACGTGGCGCCCGAGTTGGCGAAGCTGTCGGCGAACCCGCGGGCGGTGGCCGAGCCGGTGGGGCCGGTGGCGCCGGTGGCGCCCGAGACCGCCGGGCCGGCGGTGGCGTCCGCCGAGCCCAGGATGGCGCTGTTGGCGGCGGTGGCGTCGCTGGACGCGTCGCCCGACGCGCCCGAACTCCCCGAGTCGCCGGAGCGGGCCGTCGGGCTGGCCGTCGCCGTGGAGAAGGCGTTGCCGGTGGCGCCGGTGTTGGTCGAGCTGGACTGGGCCGTGGAGGCGCCGCTGGCGCCCGAGGTGGCCGCGGGCGTGCCGCTGCCGAAGGTCAGGGCCCCTGCCGCCCCCGCCGCGCCGTTGGCCGTGCCGGTGGCGACCGACGAGCCGGCGGTGGCGACGGGGTTCCCGCTCGCCGCGCCGCCCGCGCCGCCCGCGCCCCCGGCCCCGCCGATGGAGGCGCCGCCCGTGCCGCCCGTGCCGCCGGGGCCGCCGAAGCCGGCCCCGCCTGCGCCGCCCACGCCCCCTGCGCCGCCGCTGCCGCCGACAGCCGTGCTCGTCCCGCCGAAGGCGCCGATGGCCACTGCGTCGACGAAGACGCCGAGGAAGTCGGTGCCGACGGCGCCGCCGCCCGCGCCCGCCCCGCCGAAGCCGCCGACGCCGGCGCCGCCCGCCCCGCCGGCCCCGCCCGCGCCACCGGTGGACGTGCCGCCCGTGCCGCCCGCGCCGCCCGCGCCGGCGATGATGGCGTTCACCGCGTCCCCGCCCGGCCCGGAGGCGGTGGCGGCGACGCCGCCGCTGCCGCCCTGTCCGCCGACGACGGTGACGAAGAGGTCGTTGACCGCCGCGCCGGAGCCGCCCGAGTTCGAGAACGCAAGAGAGTCGGCGCCCGAGTTGGCGAAGCTGTCCGCCGCCGACGTGGCGCGGGCCGAGCCGGTGGCGCCGGTGGCCCCGGTGTCGCCGCTGGCGGCCAGGCCGCCGGTGGCCGTGGCTGCGCCGAGGATGCCGCTGTTGGATGCCACGGGGTTGGACGTGGCCGCCCCAGAGTCGCCCGAGTCGCCCGAGTCGCCCGAGACGGCGCTGGGGTTGGCCGCGGCGGTGGAGGCGGCGTTGCCGGTGTCGCCCGTGTTGGTCGCGCTCGACTGCGCGCTGGACGCGCCGCTGGCGCCGGAGCGCGCCACCGGGCTCACGGTGACGTTGGCCGCCGCACCCGCCGCCCCGTTGGCCTCGCCGGTGGCGACCGAGTGGCCGGCGGTGGCGATGGGGTTGCCGCTCGCGGCGCCGCCGATGGCGCCCGCGCCGCCCGCGCCGCCGGTGGCCGCGCCGCCCGCGCCGCCCGCGCCGCCGAAGCCGCCGAAGCCGCCCGCGCCCGCGCCGCCCGCGCCGCCCGCGCCGCCGGCGCCGCCCACGGCGGTGACCGCGTTGGTCAGGAGCCCGATGGCGATGGTGGCCCCGACGTCGCCGCCGGCGCCGCCCGCGCCCCCGAAGCCGCCGAAGCCAGCGCCGCCCGCGCCGCCCGCGCCGCCCGCGCCGCCGGTGGCCCCGCCGCCCGCCCCGCCCGCGCCGCCCGCGCCGCCGGCGATGCTGTTGACCGCGGCGCCGCCCGGGCCGGCCACGCTGACGGCGAGGCCGCCGCTGCCGCCCTGTCCGCTGGCGGCGGTGACGAAGAGGTCGTTGAGGGCCGGGCCGCTGCCGCCGGAGGCCGCGTCGGAGTAGGTGAGGGCGCCGGAGTTGGCGCCGGACGTGGCCACACTGGAGGCGACGACCGCGCCGGTGGCGCCGGTGGCGCCGGTGGCGCCCGAGGTCGCCGCCCCGCCCGTGGCGGTGGCGTCGCCCAGGCTGGCGGTGTTGACGGCCTCAGGGTTGGAGTCGGCCGTGCCGCTGTCGCCCGAGTCGCCCGAGTTGCCCGACCGGCCCGTGGGGCTGGCCGTGGCCGTGGACGAGGCCTGGCCCGTGTCGCCGGTGTTGGTGGCGCTGGACTGCGAGCGCGCCTCGCCGGTGGCGCCCGAGGTCGCCGTCGGGCTGCTGGTGACGGTGGCGGCGCCCCCCGTCGCGCCGTCGGCCGCGCCGGTGGCGACCGCGTGGCCGCCGGTGGCCGACGGGTTGCCGCTGGCCGCCCCGCCCGCCCCCGCGCGGCCGCCCGCGCCGCCCGTGCCCGCACCGCCCGTGCCGCCGGCGCCGCCCGCGCCGCCGAACCCGCCTCCGCCCGCGCCGCCCGCGCCGCCCGCGCCGCCCGCGCCGCCGACCGCAGTGGGCGTGCCGCCGCCGAGGTCGATCTCGAGCACCGGACCGACGTCGCCGCCCTCGCCGCCGAGGCCGCCGTTGCCGCCGGAGCCGGCGCCGCCCGCGGCGCCCACCCCGCCCGCGCCGCCCGCGCCCAGGCCGCCGCCGCCGCCCGCGCCGCCCGCGCCGCCGGTGATGGCGTTGACCGCGGCGCCGCCCGGGCCGGCGATGGCGATGGCGAAGCCGCCGCCGCCGCCGCCGCCGCCCACGGCGTTGACGGTGAGGTCGTTCACGGCCGCGCCGGAGTCGCCCGACGAGGACGTGCCCGCGGCGCGGGCGCCCGAGTTGCTGAAGCTGTCGGCGAAACCGTCGACGTTGACCGACCCGGTGGCGCCGGTGTCGCCCGTGCCGCCCGACGTGGCCGAGCCGCCGGTGGCGGTGGCGTTGCCCAGGATGCCGTTGTTGGTGGCGCGCGGGCTCGAGGTGGCGTCGCCGCTGTCGCCCGAGTCGCCCGAGTCGCCCGACCGGCCCGTGGGGCTGGCGGTGGCGCGCGCGATGCTGTCGCCGGTGTCGCCGGTGTTGGTGGCGCTGGCCTGGTTGGTGGACGCGCCCGAACCGCCCGAGGTCGCCTCCGGCGAGGCCGTCACCGTGACGGCGCCGCCCGCGGCCCCGTTGGCCGTGCCGGTGGCGACCGATGAGCCGCCCGTGCCGGTGGGGTTGCCAGACGCCGCGCCGCCGGCTGCGCCCGCGCCGCCCGCGCCGCCCGCTCCCGCGCCGCCGCCGCCGCCGTTGCCGCCCGCGCCGCCCGTGCCCGGGCCGCCGACGCCGCCCGCGCCGCCCGCGCCCGGCGTGCCGCCGCCGAGGGCAGCCGTGCCCGCCGCGCCCGTCGTGCCCGTCGTGCCGGGGTTGCCCGGCCCCGCCGCCGCGCCCGGCGCGCCCGCGCCGCCCGCGCCAGCGCCGCCCGCGCCGCCGGCCGCGCCGGCGCCGCCGGTGATGGCGTTGACCGAGGCGCCGCCCGCTCCGGCGATGGAGTTGACCGTGCCGCCGGCCCCGCCGAGGCCGCCGAAGCCGTTGACCGTCGCGACGTTGTTGGCGTTGCCGGTGTTGCCCGACGTCGCGTTGGAGAACGACTGGGCGCCCGAGTTGCTGTTGGCGACGGCCAGTCCCGAGGCGTTGACCGCGCCGGTGGCGCCGGTGGCGCCGGTCGACCCGGAGTGGGCCGAGCCGCCGGTGGCGTTGGCGTTGCCCAGGATGCCGCCGCCGCTGCCCGAGGCCACGCCCGCGCCGCCGACGGGGTTGCCGCCCGACGACTGGCTCGCGCCCGACGCTGTGCCCTGCTGGTTGCCGACCGGCGTGATCGACAGCAGGCCGGTGTTGAGGGCGAAGGGGTTGGACGTGGCGTTGCCCGTGTTGCCGCTGTTGCCCGAGCTCCCGGACGTGGACGTGGGGTTGGCGGCCGCGGTCGAGAACGAATCGCCGGTGGCCCCGGTGTTGGTCGCCGAGGACTGGCCCACGGCCGCGCCGGTCGCGCCCGTGCTGGCCTGCGGGGTGAGGGTGATGCTGGCGCCGCCGCCGGCGCCGCCGTTGGCCGCGCCGGTGGCGACCGAGCTGCCGGCGCGCGCCGTGGGGCTGCCGGTGGCCGGCGCGCCGGCCGGGCTGGTGACGGTGTTGACGGCCGCCCCGCCGGGGGCCGACAGCGAGCTGGCGTTGCCGCCGGCGCCGCCGGCGCCGCCATCGGCGGTGGCGTTGGTGATGTTCTGGGCGTTGCCAGAGCCGCCCGAGATCACGTTCGACTGGGCGCTGGCGCCCGAGTTCGAGCGGCTGGTGGCGTCGCCCGTGGCCGAGGACGCGCCGGTGGGGCCCGACGGCCCGCCGCCCGGGGCCGACAGGGCGCCGGCGGTCGGGGGCGGGGTCGCGTTCTGCTGGGACCCGCTCTGCTCGGGCGCGGTCGTCGCCGTGGTGGTCGCCGGCGTGGTCGTGGTGGACCCCGCGGTGGTGCTGGTCGTCTGGCCGACGGCCGGGCCTGCGCCCAGGAAGAGCAGCAGCGTCGCCAGCAGAGCGCCGATCAGCGCCGGCCCCGACGTCCCGTTCATCTCAACCCTGCGTCCCCTGCCTGTACCCATAGCGTTCGTCCTTGTCACTCGACTCACTCGACCGATGAAACCGTTCTGCCCGTCCTGCGTGTGCCTGTCCGTGTTGAGGTTCTGCGTGCCCATCTGACCTACGCCTGCGGTTCCCGGAGGGACTTCCGCTCGGCGGACGTGGGGCCGTCAAGGCCCAGCGCCCAGAGCATCAGCCCGAGGAACAGAACTCCCGCCGCCGCCTGCCCGAGGCGGCTCGCCGCCGATCCGGTCGTCGCCAACCGGGTCGGGGTGGTGGTGGTGGACCCCGCCGTCGTGGTGGTGGTGGACGCGCTGCCGGAGGTTGTCGTCGTCGTCCCCCCGGCGGTGGTGGTCGTCGTGCACTGCCCCCCGGAGGCGGTGGAGCCGCCCGTGGCCGTGGCGCAGCCCGACGCCGTGGAGCCGTCCGATGCGGTGGCGTCGCCCGACGCCGTGGAGCCGCCCGAGGCTTGGGCGCTGCCCGAAGCCGTCGAACCGCCCGTGGCGGTGGCGTCGCCCGAGGCGGTGGAGCCGCCGGAGGCGTTGGCGTTGCCGCTCGTCTGGGCCGCCGCCGGGCCGCTGGTGGTCAGGGCGAGCGCGCCCAGCAGGGCGGCCAGGGCCACGAGCATGGCCCCTCCCCGCCTCGCCTGGCGCCTCGTCCTCGCCTTCGGATTCGCCCTCATCGCTTCCCTCTCCTTGCCCCTGTGCCTTGGGCCCC
>Ga0187893_10010157_pt1 | contig 14166 bp, 12 predicted proteins | sample MA1701074metaG_FD_139574 | JGI IMG/M metagenome (GOLD analysis project Ga0187893, IMG submission 139574) | White microbial mat communities from a basaltic lava cave in the Kipuka Kanohina Cave System on the Island of Hawaii, USA - MA170107-4 metaG ...
AAGAAATTGAAGAAACAGACTTGCATACATTACATTACGGTAACGACACGCAACGTCCCATAAGCTGTCCGCAAACCCTGCATGGAGACGTTGCGGAGAAAGAGGAAAAAATTTATTTTGAATAGCTATTATATCCTTAATGCGGGGAAACGTTACTTTTATTTTTTTTTATAAGGACAATAGCAACATGGAAAAAAAGATGAATAATAGTCAATAAAAAGTGAGCAAGAATCATTTTAAACAAATCGCCTGGGACATTACTTTTAAGTGCAACAAATAAAAAAGTATATAAAAAAAATATTGCACAGCTAATTTTATCAAACATGGTTTTTCGAAAAAAAACAAATGCAATAAAAATTAATCCTACGAAAGTAATAAACCAGTAATTAAAATCTAATTGAACATCATCTCCCATAAATCAGTTTTATACTTTGATAAAGCTCTCTTTCGCCTCAACATCTCTTCAATGGCTTTTGGGCAAAGGCAGGGACGTTGCGGTTGATGAAGCTTATTCTACTCCCCTTTAGGGGTTGGGAGCTTCCTCCATCATACTCCTGTAAATACCCAATTCTAATCCGCGCAATTCTGCCAGACCTCTTAACCTTCCAATGGCTGAGTAACCAGGGTTTGTTGTTTTGTTCAGATCATCCAGCATCTGGTGGCCGTGGTCGGGGCGCATAGGAATGGAGATGTTTCTTTGCTGCATTACTTTCAATAAATTCTTTACCACTGCATACATATCCACATCGCCATTCAAATGATTGTCTTCAAAGAAATCGCCCCATTCATTGGTTCTTGTGCTGCGCAGGTGTACAAAATGTATGCGGTCGGCAAACTGCATTACCATTTCAGGCAATTTGTTGTCGGGCCTTACACCAAATGATCCTGTACAAAAACATAAGCCATTGCTTAGTGATGGAACAGCATCAAACAACTGTTGTGCCTGGCGGTAATTACAAACCACCCGTGGTAAACCGAAAATACTATAAGGCGGGTCATCAGGATGTATGGCCATCTTTACACCTGCTTCTTCTGCTACGGGAATGATCTCTTTTAAAAAATCAATAAGGTGCTGCTGCAAAGTTTTTGTATCTATGCCTTTATATTTTGCCAGTGCAGCTTTAAAATCATCCATGGTAAAACTTTCTTCGCTGCCGGGCAGGCCTGCAATAATATTTTGCATCAACTCTATTTTTTCTTCTGCCTGCATAGTGGCATAACGCTTTTTGGCGCGGCCCAGTTCTTCCCAGCTATAATCATTTTCTGCACCCTCTCTTTGCAGCATGTACATATCAAATGCAATGAATGCGGCTCTTTCAAAACGCAAGGCTTTGCTGCCATCGGGCAATGTATAGCTAAGATCAGTCCTTGTCCAGTCGAGTACAGGCATAAAATTATAAGTAACGATATTAATGCCACATGCAGCAAGGTTCAGTAAACTGATCTTATAATTTTCGATGTACTGTTTGTAGTTGCCCGATTGTGTTTTGATGTCTTCGTGTACGGGCACACTTTCCACCACATCCCAAAACAAACCGACAAATTCAATTTCCTCTTTTCTTTTTTGAATTTCTTCAACTGTCCATACAGCGCCATTGGGAATATGATGCAATGCTGTTACCACGCCGGTGCATCCGGCCTGTTTTATATCCCATAAACTAACCGGGTCTGCTGGTCCAAACCAGCGCATGGTTTGGAGGAAGAGCCCTCCCCGCTCCATAGAGGGAGAGCCTGGAACAGCGTAATTATTTTCTGTCTTGTTCATTGTCATAATTGGTTAATACAGTTGCGTAAAGATAGGCAGTACAAGTGTGCGACGCAAGGAACGATTCATAGCAATACTGCAGCCGGGCTCATAATGAAAATATAAAACCCAAACTCCCTATTTTTGCCGGTACAAAATACGCCCATGAGCAATATAACCAGGAACGACTGGACGATTGAGGAAATAAATGACATTTACAATACGCCTTTACTGGAACTGATCTATAAAGCGGCAACCGTACACAAAGACTATAATGATACGGCGGAAGTACAGGTGTGTACGCTGCTTAGTATTAAGACAGGTGGCTGTAGCGAAGATTGCGCCTATTGTCCGCAGGCTGCACGTTATCATACGGGTGTGGATGTGCATGCATTGATGAAGAAAGAAGAAGTGCTGCAATATGCACAGAAGGCAAAAGATGCCGGCAGCACACGTTTTTGCATGGGTGCTGCATGGCGTGAAGTGCGTGATAACCGTGACTTCGACCGCGTACTCGATATGGTAAAAGGTGTGAATGAAATGGGCATGGAAGTTTGCTGTACGCTGGGCATGCTTACAGAAACACAGGCGCAGAAATTGGCAGATGCAGGCTTGTATGCATACAATCACAATCTTGATACATCTTCAGAATATTACGAAGCCATCATTACCACACGCACTTACGAAGACCGTTTGCAAACGCTGGATAATGTGCGCAAGGCTGGTGTAAGTGTTTGTTGCGGCGGTATTGTTGGTTTGGGTGAAACACATGCAGACCGTATAAAGATGTTGCACACACTGGCTACAATGCCGGCACATCCTGAAAGTGTACCTATTAATGCGCTGGTGCCTGTAAAAGGAACGCCACTTGAGCATAATCAGAAAGTAGATATATGGGATATGGTGCGTATGATTGCTACGGCACGTATCCTTATGCCTGCTGCCATGGTTCGTTTGAGTGCAGGAAGAACAAGCATGAGCATTGCGGAGCAGTCGCTTTGTTTTATGGCTGGCGCCAATTCTATTTTTGCAGGCGATAAATTATTAACCACCCCCAATCCTTCCTTTGAAGAAGATGACGCCATGTTTCAACTACTGGGGTTAAAACCAAGGGCTGCGTTTAAAGCAGAAAAGGCTCAAACACTTGCGGAGGCTGTGGAAGAATTGGTGCAGTAAAAATTATAACAGTGCTTATATAATTGCAAACCCGCTGAAATTATTCAGCGGGTTATTTTTTTGGGCCGGGCTTTGATATCTTTTATCATCGTTCCTTGCGTCGCACTCTTGTACGCCATAGCTTTATGCGTCCCGAAAGCTTTCGCATCGGCGTCAACTTAACTTTTTTCAATAATCTCTGAAAACCCCGCTCTATAAGGATTCTGGCTATTTTGGAAGTATTGTGCCGTAGGCACAGAATATTTGTAGAAGATATAACATTAGTTCAGAGCGTGCCGTAGGTACGCAATATTCATGCAGCTTTGAAATATTGTGTACCTACGGCACACAAAGCATTTTGGTAATTGCTTTTCTACAAATATCAAGTCCCTACGGGACTTAGGGCAATTACTTGCAGCATATTAAGTTGACGCCAATGCGAAAGCTTTCGGGATACTTGTACTTTCTGAATTTATTTCAGCAATACCAGGAAATTATTTTATGTTGTTTCAATAACGGCGCCGCCTGCGGCGGCGCCGGAAGGATTCAACTGTTAACCTGTATAAAATACTCATCCTTCATTTATAACAAATGTGATAGATTGCTTTTGGCGGTAAATAACATGATTGCCATTTTGTATGGCTGGTATCCATTGCCTGCTTTTCTTAATCACTTTTATTGCCTCTGCTACAGTCCCATAACCCGGATCATTTAAGGCCTGTATCTCTGAAACATTTCCTTCTTTATCTACAAGAAAAGAAACCAATACTGTATAGCGGCCTGCGGGTGCACCATTTTCAATGGGTATTTCTGTATTAAGTGTTCTTTCAAGAAACTTACTCCATTCTTTTATGCCGCCGGGATACTGAGCTTCGATTTGAACGTGTATTACTACTCCTGTTTCATAATCTTCTTCTTTATTTTTTAAATCAATTGTACCGCCAGTACCGGCTTCAACCGGTGCATTTACAATATCGCCCTTATCATCGCCTTCCTTAGTTATATTAGCAATCTGCACATCCTTAATGTCATCTTCGCTGGGGACTTCTGTTTCCCTCAAATCTTTCTCTGGTACAATTACAGGAATAGTAAACGCAATGGTTTTTACCTCCACTGGTTTAGGTTTGGGTGGTTCAACAACCACCGGGTCTTTTTTCTCATCTTCAACATAGTTGATAAGGTCAATATCTTTTACAAACATTTTTGCATCAGCATTTTTCTTTGCTGAATTTGCCAGCAGTATGCCTGTAATAAATGCAAGGCAAACAGCAACCATTCCGGTCATTGCTTTTTTAATACGTACATTGTAAGTGCTGCGGAGTTCATAAGCGCCATACGCTTTGTTCCTGTGCTCGAAAATAATATCGAGCAGTTCTGCTTTAAGGATTTTGTTAGCTTCCATGGTTTTAGTTTTTCTCCTAAGACACAGCGCTGAATAATATTCCATAAAAATAAACTTGTGTGGAATTTTGATAAGAATGCATCATGGCCGGCCTGAAAATGGGGGAACAATTAAACCATACAAAACATTTACAGTCTTTTAAAAAAAGATACCAATGAAGAAGATAATCATAAAAGCGATGTTTGTATTGCTGATCCTCACAGGATTTATAAACAACAGCTCTGCCCAAAGAATTTATGTAAGTGTGCGGCCTGCCGCACCGGTTTATGCAAGGCCCGCCTGCCCTAGACCGGGCATGGTTTGGATAACAGGCGACTGGATATGGCAACCGCGCCGCGGGTATGTATGGAAAGAAGGTTATTGGGCTGCACCGCCAGGGCACCGCTCTGCATGGGTTGGCGGCCACTGGGTAAGAGACAGGAGAGGTTCTTACTGGGTGCGTGGTTGCTGGCGATAGTTGTTAGCATATAAGAATATAAAGTAAACAGAAGTATATAAAGTATTAAACCTGCATTGAATTGCAGGTTTTTTATTTTATAGAGAATTTTTTAAATTCTAAAAGCTATTGGAACGTCACCAGGACACATGAAGAATAAACCACAGAGGTGGGATCCTGCCTGCGGGCAGAGACGGAGTGTGTTTTTATTTTTTCTTTGCGTCTCTCCGTCTTTGCGGTTTATCTGCTCCATATTGTTCTTCAGAGGAAGTGTGCGACGCAACAGGCGATCATAAAAGAACGGAAGCCGGGTGCAAAAGAAAAAAAACTAATATTATAAACATGTTACCCACGCATGAAAAACATAATATTTTTTTGTTAAGAACCTTTTATTTCTTTGCATTCTAAACTACTGCTTATGAATTATGCTCAGATTCTGCGGCGTGTAATATGCCCTTTATTATTTATTGTTCCTGTTTTATGTGCGCAAGCACAGGTTACAACTGCCACCATCAATGGTATAGTAAAAGACCCCAAAGGGCAGCCTTTAACGGGTGCCACTGTTTTAATTGAATATACGGATGCCGGTATAAGGCAAACCGTAATAACAAAATCTGATGGACGATTCACTGTACCCAACCTTAGAGTAGGCGGGCCATACAAGGTTTCTATTACACATGTAAGCTACCAGGAAGCTGCATCTTCTGATATTTTCCTGGAACTGGGTTTGAACAACACACTTGAATTTACACTGGAAGAAAGAAAGAAGGAATTAGATGCAGTAACTGTATCGTCCCGCTCAAAAGTTTTTGATAACAAAAGAACAGGTGCATCTACCAATATCAGCAACAACATCATAAGAACATTGCCAACCATTTCGCGTTCTTCTGATGATTATTTGAGATTAGCACCTTCTGCATCTGCCACTTATAACGGCTTGTCATTTGCTGGCAGGAACGGGCAGTACAATAACTTCTCACTGGATGGCGCGGTGTTTAATAATCCATTTGGTTTGGATGCACCAACACCCGGCGGACAGACAAGCGCCCAGCCCATTTCTTTAGATGCCATTAACCAGATACAGGTAAACCTTGCACCCTACGATGTAACACAGGCGGGCTTTACGGGCGCCGGTGTAAACACAGTAACAAAAAGCGGCAGTAATAAATTTACAGGTACAATCTATGGCTTTTACAGAAACGAAGGCATGACCGGTAAAAAAGTAGATAAAGAAAAATTTGAAATACCGCAGCTCAATCAGCTGCAGGCTGGTTTTGCATTGGGCGGCGCCATTGTAAAAAATAAATTATTCTATTTTGTAAGTTTTGAAACGGAACAAAGAAAAGATGCGGCTTCAGCATATACAGCACAAAACAGCAGTAATGTTGGTAAGCCTACTACTTCCCGTGTACTGGAGCAGGATCTTATTGATGTAAGTAATATTTTGAAGGCAAGTTTTAATTATGAAACAGGGCCTTACCAAAACTTTACACTCGACCAGAAGAATTATAAATGGCTGGCAAAGATTGACTGGAACATCAGCAGCGTACATAAACTTGCTTTTACGTATAATGGCCTTGATGCAAGTAAAGACAAACCTGCACACCCCAGCGCTATTGGCAGAAGGGGGCCTGATTATACCACATTACAGTTTCAGAATTCAGGATATGAAATTCTAAATAAGCTTAACTCTTTTGGCGCGGAACTGAAATCAAACTTCAGCAGCAACTACGCAAATAAATTAAGATTGGTTTATACAACTTTTCGCGATAAAAGAAATCCATTCTCTGAACCTTTTCCTGTTGTAAATATTTCCAAGTACGGTGTGCGTTATATCGTGGCCGGTCATGAGCCATTCTCCATCAACAACCGTCTTAACCAGGATGCATTCCAGGCAACCAACGATTTCAGCATATTTGCAAAGAATCATAACATTACCATTGGTGCATCTTATGAATCATTCAAGTTCGCCAACTCATTTAACCTTACCGGTTACGGCCCCACATTGTTCTGGGATACCGATATACAAACATTTAAAGATTCTGTTCCTGCAGGTGGCGCTATTGTATTTGGGGCCTACCCGCTTGATGTGGATGTAAACTTTGCAAAAAACCACGCTGCCGCAGATGTTTGGACATGGTATTATCTTACCGTGGCGCAAGGCTCATTATATGCACAGGATGAGTGGCAGATAAATGAACGTTTCAGGCTTACGTATGGTTTAAGAATGGATGTGCCCTTTTATTTTAATTCGAGCTACAGAACACCCAATCTCAATGGAGACGGTACTTTTGGTGGCAGCTATACAACCGGCGATCCTACTGTTCCCAACAATGATGACCTTACCTTGTTTGATGCAGATGGAAACCCGATCACCAATGGCGAAGGCAAAGATCTCGACAATACAAAGTTTCCTAAATCAACGCCATTGCTTTCTCCGCGGGTTGGTTTTAACTGGGATGTAAAGGGCGATAAAACGTTACAGATACGCGGCGGTTCAGGATTATTTACCGGGCGTTTTCCTTTTGTATGGCTTGGCAATCATATCGGTAATCCATTCAGTTTCTTCTATAATGCAACAGACAGGAATTTTAAATGGCCGCAGGTTTGGCGCAGCAATATCGGTACAGACATAAGAAGCAAATTCGGAACCGTTTACACATTTGATGTGGCATATACCAAAGATGTAAATGCCATGATGGTGCGCAATTATAAATTAGGCACGCCAGCAGGTACGCTTAATTCAGGCACAGGGGATAACAGGAAAATATATACGGCAGCAGACCAGGGTACTGCCAATGCTTATGTGTTTACGAATACAAAAGTTGGGTACCAGTTCAACTTCAGTTTCCAGGCACAGCAAACGTTTAAAAAAGGTTTATATGCCATGCTGGGTTATAATTTTCTTGTGGCAAAAGATGCAAGCTCTATCTCTGCAGAAATTTCCAGTGATGCATTTGACCGTAATCCAATACTCAATAATGCCAACAAAGCAAATCTTACACCTTCTTTGTATGGCAACAAACACCGCATCATTGCGGCAGTGTATAAGAAATTTGATTATGGCAAAGACAACAGGTTTGCCACCACTGTTTCTTTATTCGGTAGCTGGACGTCGGGCAACCGTTTTGCTTATGTATATGGAGGAGACATCAACAATGACGGCACCGGCAGCAACGATATTTTGTACGTACCAACAGATGCAGAAATAGATAACATGACCTTCACAGCTTTGCTTGACGCAAATGGAAATATACAGGACCAGGCTACACAACGCAATGCTTTCAAACAATTCATTAAACAGGATGATTACCTCAGTGGTTTGCGCGGACAGTACACAGAAAAATATGGCGGCGAAACACCATGGTTCAGCCAGGTAGATATGCGTATTTTGCAGGACTTCAACTTTAAAGGCAAGAACAAAACACAAACCGTGCAGGTAAGTTTCGATATTGTAAATATTGGCAACCTGCTCAACAGCGAATGGGGTGTGCGCAAGTATGCCACCACATCAGGATACTTTCAGCCTTTGTCTGTTTCCTACAACAGCAATGCGCCCACTTACCAGTTCGATCCTTCTTTGAAACAAACATTTATTGCCAGCCCCGATCTTATTAGTCGCTGGCAGTTACAGGTGGGGTTGAGGTATATTTTCTAAAAAATATTGTTATACAATTTTTGAAAATGGGTTCGCAAAATGCAAACCCATTTTTGTTTTATAGAAAATTATTTTGGTACCGGCTTAAGTGCTCGTGGCATCGGTTGTTGTGTCACTCACTTGTACGTTTAGATCAGTGATGAGCAATATACACATGCAATTTTTAGTAGTACAAGCAAGGAGTTTATGAAAGTAGTAATTGATTGCCGATAATTGTTATATATTGCTATTAAACAAATAATCGTTTTTAAGTAAACTTCGCCATGGTGCGTGTCTCACGCACCATCATTTCGCCATTTTAATAAAAGCATACACGTATTTCCTTTACTTCTTTCGCAGTCCTTTACTCAGTCAAATCTCACCAATTTTTGTAACTTCATTTCATGGAATTAAAGGACCTTATAAATATTGACCCTGAAGTTTTGGGAGGGCAACCTGTTTTCAAAGGAACACGTGTTCCCGTTGAAACATTATTTGATCATTTGGAGGCTGGTGTTTCCTTAGATGAATTCCTGGAAGACTTTCCAACTGTTTCTAAAGAACAGGCTATTGCTACACTCGAAATTGCCAATAAAAATTTTTGACTTTCGTACCCCAACTCCGCTTTCATAAAAGCACATACAAACCTCCGGGCGTACAAGTGAGTGAGGACACAACCGGAGATGCCATATACATTATTGCCGACTCAACCACTATTATATATCCAGCGCATCTCATCATTTCAGCACCCTCAAATATTCCACCCAAGGCCCAACAGCATCTTTATATTGCTTTGCCATAACCCTTGCTATTTGTGCAATATGGTTAAGATCGTGAACGGTCCATGTGGCAAGCAATTGTCTTAAACTTACTTCACCGAATGCAGGATGTATGCCGGTTTTGTTTAGCGTGTCTTCGTCAACAGGTAATGAACGGAGGTAATCAAGATTCTCTTTGCGTAGTTTTTTAAATTCATCCAACGGTTCGGCTATTGTTTTGTTTTTGCCTTCTGTGAGTTGTGCAAACCTGTCGAATGGCACAAAATTTTTATCGTTGCTATCTGATAAAATAATTTTTGTTCTTGGTATCCAGTCGGTTTTTTCGCCGTGTATCAAATGGCCGATCGCATCATAAGGGCTCCAGGTATCTGCACCTTCATTGTTCATCAGCCAGTCATCATGCAGACCGGAGAGCATTTGCTCCAGCACAACCGGTGTTCGTTCGAGTATTTCAATACTTTTCTGTATGTCGAAATGCATGTGAAGATTTTTTTTAGTGCGTATAAAATTAAAAATACAAAACGCAAGAGCTTTATTATTTTATTTAATGGCTTGCACAAATGCTAAATAAATTTTCAGCAGTACAAGAGTGCGACGCAACGGCTGATGCCATATATTCTATAGCTGGCTACATAAAATTCTTTTATCTCACTTTTGATACAATATATGCCCCGGCTACTTTATATACCCCGCAAACACTATTTTTACCTGCATAAATACAAACCATCGAAACAAGACCATCCATACTTGATTCACCCATAGAATACCTCAAAGGTGTTGGGCCATTGCGTGGAGATATGCTCAAAAAAGAACTGGGCATATTTACTTTTCGTGATCTGCTGGAACATTTTCCGCTGCGGCATATTGATAAAACAGTTGTAAATAAAATTGCAGAGATAAACCCGCAAACAGAATTTATACAGGTGGCAGGCACCATAACAAGCATTGAACTGATTGGTGAAAAAAGAGGCAAGCGTTTGGTGGCAGAAATAAAAGACAATACCGGTTATCTTGAATTAGTTTGGTTTCAGGGCATTAACTGGGTGCAGAAAATTTTGCAGCAGGGCAGTGATTACCTGGTATATGGACGCGTAAGTTTTTTTAACGGCAAGCTCCAGATCAGTCACCCCGAAATTGAATTGCGTACGGCAACTGTTGCCGATGGTAAAAATTATCTTGAGCCCATTTATTCCAGTACGGAAAAACTAAAAGCAAGAGCATTAAATGGCAGGCAGATCGGTAAACTTACAGCTGCTTTATTGCCACAAATTTCAGAAAGGGATTTGCCGGAAAATATTCCACCATACATACTTGAAAAACTAAAACTCACCGGCCGCTACAAAGCGTATTGCGATATTCATATTCCAAAAAATCTTCAGGATTATGAAGCCGCGGTAAACCGTTTAAAGTTTGAAGAATTTTTTCTTGCACAAATAAGGTTACAGCTAACAAGGCTGCAGCGCCACCGCAGCAGCAAAGGCGTAGTGTTTGAAAAAGTGGGAGAACTGTTTAATAATTTTTATAGTCAATACCTGCCATTCGAATTAACCGGCGCGCAGAAAAGAGTGATTAAAGAAATACGTGCCGATACAGCACAGGGCCATCAGATGAACCGCTTATTGCAGGGAGATGTGGGCAGCGGTAAAACCATCGTTGCATTACTCTGTATGCTGCTGGCTGCTGATAATGGTTTTCAAAGTTGCATGATGGCACCCACAGAAATCCTGGCGCAGCAGCATTATAATAGCTTAAAGGAATTGCTGAAAGACATGCCTGTTCAAATTCGTCTGTTGACAGGCAGCACCAAAGCGGCAGAACGAAAAAAAGTATTGGCAGGTTTAGCAGATAGAAGCATTCACTTTTTAGTGGGTACACATGCCGTAATAGAAGATAAAGTACAGTTTAAAAATCTTGGTTTTGCAATCGTAGATGAGCAACACCGTTTTGGTGTGGCACAACGGGCGCTACTTTGGAAAAAAGCAGCCATTCCTCCGCATATTTTGGTAATGACCGCTACACCCATTCCGCGTACATTGGCCATGACAGCTTATGGCGATCTTGATTACAGTGTAATGGATGAACTGCCGCCCGGCCGTAAACCGATACAAACAGTGCACCGCTACGAAATGCAGCGTGCCGGTGTAATGGACTTTGTAAAAACTGAAATTGAAAAAGGCAGGCAGGCATACATTATTTATCCATTGATAGAAGAAAGCGAAAAGCTTAGTTATGAAGACCTGATGCAGGGTTATGAACAGGTAAAAAGTTATTTTCCCGAACCGCGTTATAAAATAAGCATGGTGCATGGCCGCATGCCTGCAGAGCAAAAAGATGTTAATATGCAGCGGTTCATCAACCATGATACCAGCATAATGGTAAGCACAACCGTTATCGAAGTGGGTGTAAATGTGCCCAATGCCAGCGTAATGGTTATTGAAAGCGCGGAAAAATTCGGTTTGTCACAACTGCACCAGTTGCGTGGCCGGGTAGGCCGGGGCAGCGAAAAAAGCTATTGCATTCTTTTAACAGCCAGCAAAGTAAGCCTTGATGCACGGGAACGTATAAAGATCATGTGCGCCACAAACGATGGTTTTGCCATTGCAGAAAAAGACCTTGAATTGCGTGGCCCCGGCGATATTGAAGGCACAAGACAAAGCGGTGTGTTAAACTTTAAGCTGGCAAGCATAGTCAATGACAAAGCTTTGTTAGATTTGGCCAGGCATTATGCAGAAGAGGTGTTGAATGCAGATGAACGGCTTGAAAAAGATTTGCATGAACCATTAAAACGTTTCCTTTTATCACAGAAAGGTAAAACTGCATGGAGCCGCATTTCTTAAACAACAAATAAATGGTGGTAGCGTTATTTCAATTATTCCCCAATATCTTTTTTGAGACCAGTATTTATTTTTTATGGCATCGCCGGTTGTGTCATCCTGATCCCGACTTGTCGTGGACTCACTTGTACGTTCGGAACTCTATTGAGCAACGTAAATCGTAAGTCGTAAATCGCCAGTAAAGCGAGTTTAAAACTTGCGACTCCCGATTCTTCAGTACAGGAGTGCCCCGATGCAGTGCACAAGCGCCTAACTCGGGGTCGGTGACGACGCAAGCAAAGCCAAATAGCAGCGCAAAAGCCTGGCTCATAAAAATTAATAAATTATAAACGCAGTATTAAAACATTGGTCAGATATAATTCGTAACTTTTATAAATAAATTCAATTGAACTTGATTACCAGATTCTGTACGTGTCTTGTTTTATTGCTTGTCATACACAAAACTACCTTAGCCCAGGCAATGGAATTTGTAGAGAACAAAGGCCAGTGGGACGGTAAAGTAAAGTTTAAAAGTGATATGGGCGGCAGTGTTTTTTTCTTGCAGCAGCATGGCTACAAAGTATTGCTCAATAGTAAAGCAGATCTTGAAAAAGTAGCTGCAAAATATTCAGGGCATTTTCATGGTAAAGACGGGAAAGCAACAGGCACATCAAAAAAGGTTACACCTGCATCCCCGGATGAGCCCGTTATACTGCATTCGCATGCTTACGAAGTAAATTTTGTCGGCTCCTCTTCCAATGCCGTACTCATCCCCGATAAACCCCTGAATACCGTTAATAATTATTTCCTTGGTTCCGATTCTTCCAAATGGGCATCTGATTGCCGCATTTACCAGGGTGTTACTTATAAAGATATTTACCCGGGTGTGGATGCACGTTATTACTCCGATAAAGGCAATCTCAAATACGATCTTATTGTAAACCCCAATGCAGACATCAGCAAAATAGCTTTGCGCTTTGATGGGGTAAACGGACTTGCTGTAAAAAATGGAAACCTTATTGTAAAAACTTCGCTTGGTGAAGTTTCTGAACTGCGCCCCTATTGCTACCAGGTTGATGGCAAAGGCCGTGCTGATGTTGATGCTAAATATGTAATAGAAGGCAATACAGTGAAGTTTAAAATAAATAGCTATTCAAAATCTGCAACACTGATTATAGATCCCACTTTGATCTTTGCCAGCTTTACGGCAAGTATAAGTGATAACTGGGGCTATACTGCCACGTATGATGGTGCCGGTAACTTTTATGCAGGTGGTATTTCATTTGGCAGCGGTTATCCTGTAAGTCTTGGGGCTTTCCAGGAAGTGTATGGTGGCGGTGTTGATGAAGCGCCTGGTGTTAGCGGTTATGATGTTGCCATAATGAAGCTAAGCCCAACAGGTACAAACCGCATTTACGCAACTTACCTCGGAGGCAGCTCAAATGAGCAACCGCATAGCCTTGTAGTGGACAATTCCGGTAACCTGGTAATAGCCGGCCGTACGAACTCGGCCAATTTCCCAACGCGTTCTGCAAATTTTGGAAGTGGTGGTGGTTACGATATTTTTCTTTCTGTTCTAAATCCCACCGGATCAGCACTTGTAGGCTCCAGGAAAATTGGTGGTAAAGGCGATGATGGTGTAAACATAAGACCCAAAAATGTTATAGGGCCGCTTAGCATCAACCGCAATTACGGTGATGATGCAAGAAGCGAGGTAATTGTAGACAGGAGCAATAATATTTATCTTGCATCCTGCACAAGGTCTTCTGATTACCCGGTAACTGCCGGGGTCTTTCAAAGTACTTCCGGAGGACAGCAGGATGGAGTTGTTATTAAGGCCAGTAATGATCTTTCCACTATTCTTTTCAGTTCTTTTATAGGGGGCAATGGCGATGACGCCACTTTTGTATTGGCATTAAACCCCACAAATAATAATATTTATGTAGCAGGCGCTACTACCAGCAATAATTTAAGAGCAACTGGCGGTGTTAACGGGCCTGTTTTGTACAGTTCATTCAGGGGTGGGGTGTGCGATGGTTTTGTATCCATTATAAACAATACGGGTACGGCGTTAACAAAATCCGTGTATGTAGCATCATCCACCAATAATAGTGATGATATGGTGTATGGCATACAATTCGACCGCAAAGGTTTTCCATACATTATGGGTACTACTACTGTTCCTTTCCCCGTGGTAAAT
>Ga0187893_10010158_pt1 | contig 14166 bp, 9 predicted proteins | sample MA1701074metaG_FD_139574 | JGI IMG/M metagenome (GOLD analysis project Ga0187893, IMG submission 139574) | White microbial mat communities from a basaltic lava cave in the Kipuka Kanohina Cave System on the Island of Hawaii, USA - MA170107-4 metaG ...
CACTGGATCGTCCGGCTCACCCACTGGGCCAGCGCCGTCCTGCTCGCGGGGATGGTCACAAGTGGCCTCCAGATCTACGGCGCCTACGCGCGGTTCGGTGAGCGCGGTGAGAGCGCGTTCGTGAATCCCTTCGAGGGGAGCACGTTTCCCCGCGCCGTGCGGCTGGGCGGCTGGCTCGCGGGCGGGATCAACTGGCACTTCGCCCTCATGTGGCCGCTCGTCGCGCTCGGGCTCCTCTATCTCGGCCGTCTCGTTCGGAGCGGCGAGTGGCGTGGCGTCCTGTTCCGGCCGCGCGACCTGCCGGGCGCGATCGGGATGACGCAGTACTACCTCCGGCTGCGGCGCAATCACCCGCCTCAGGGGAAGCACAACCCGCTCCAGAAGCTCGCCTACACGAGCATCGTGCTGGTGGGGGTCCTGGCCGTGCTCACCGGGCTCGCGATCTACAAACCGCTGCAATTCGCCTGGCTGACCTCGTTGTTCGGCGGCTTCCAGGCGGCGCGCTACTGGCACTTCTGGACCGTGTGGATCTTCGTGGCGTTCACGCTCGTGCACGTGTGCCTGGTCTTCGTCGTGGACCCGCCCTCGCTGCGGGCCATGATCACCGGATGGTATCGCGGGAGGTTCCCGAGCCATGATTGACCGCCGCGGCTTCTTCCGGCTCGCCGCCGGCGCGGGTCCCGCCGCGCTCACCGCGGCCTGCGGCTGGGACGGCGGCGATGCCCTGCGCCCCACCCTCCTCGGCTGGAGCCGCGTGAACGACTGGGTGGGTGAGAAGATCCTCTACTCCCCCACCCGCCTGGCCCCGGAGTATCCCGTGGGCCGGCGCTCGGCGCGGCTGCCGAGCTACTTCATCTCGCGCACGACCCCGCGGCTCGAGGACCCCGCCGCCTGGCGGCTGCGCGTGAACGGCCTCGTGCGCCGCCCCCTCGAGCTGTCGCTCGCCGACCTCGAGGCGATGCCGCGCGTGACCTACACGGTGAAGCACCACTGCGTCGAGGGCTGGACGGCGATCGCCACGTGGCACGGCGTCCCGGTAGCCGCGATCGTCGAGCGCTGCGCGCCCCTCGCGGCCGCGCGCTACATCCGCTTCGATTCGTTCGATTCAGGCTATGCGAACGGCTGGGATCTGGCGAGCGCGCTGCACGCGCAGACGATCCTCGCTTACGGCATGAACGACAACCCGCTCCCGCCCGCGCACGGCGCCCCGCTGCGCCTGTACTCGCCCGCGAAGCTGGGCTACAAGCTGACCAAGTACCTCGTGTCCATGACGTTCACGGAGGCACGGCCGGGGGGATACTGGGAGGATCAAGGCTATCCCTGGTTTGCCGGCATCTGATGCCGGCGTCTGATGCGGGAGACTGGCGGACAGACGCACAGACGGACAGTAGGCGCACAGGCGCAGCAGGCGCACAGATGGTGAACAGGAAAGAGGGAACAGGACCAGTGCTGCTCATGCTTCGGTGCATCCTGCTCGCGTGCGCCGTGGCGCTGGCGTGCGGCCGCGACCGGCCCATGGCGGACGTGGTCGAGATGCCGCACGCCGATTCAACGATGCTCACCGACCACGCCAAGGTTGACAGCATGCTGGATACCATGCCCGGTGGCGAGATGGCGCGGGGCAGCGACAGCGCGACGATCGGACTGCTTAGGAAGAAAATGCAGACGGATAGCCCGACATACCGGTAGCACGCGCGTAGACGCAATCGGCGCACAGAAGGGATCGGATGGTGGGGATCATGCCTGATCGCTACCTCCCGTGTTCCCCAACTGTGCGCCTATGCGCCTGCCACGCGTCTGTGTGCCTATCCGCCTGTCGCGCCTATCCAATCTCCGCCAGCGCGTCGTGCATCTCGCCGGCGTTCTTGAACCGCTCGTCGGGCTTCTTCGCCATCGCCTTGAGGATCACGCGCGCGAGGGCGACCGGCACCTCCGGGGTGACGCTGCGCGGGTCGGGCGGCGGCTCCTCGATGTGCTTGGCGATCAGGGCCCAGGTGGTGTCCGCGACGAACGGGAGCTTCCCCGTCACGCACTCGAACAGCACGACCCCGGCCGCATACAGGTCGGCGCGCGCATCGAGCGCGTCGCCCATCAGCTGCTCCGGCGACATGTAGTCGGGGGTGCCCACCGACGTCCCTTTTTCGGTGAGCCCCCGGCCCTGGCGCAGCGCCAGACGCGCGATGCCGAAGTCCATCACCTTCAGAAAGCCGCTCGGGTCCACCACGATGTTCTGTGGCTTGATGTCGCGGTGGATCACGCCCTGCTCGTGCGCCACCTCGAGGGCGCGGCACAGCTGCTTGCCGATCGTGAGCGTCACCGGCACGGGGAGCCTGCCGCGGCCCTCGATCAGCTGCTTGAGCGACGTGCCCTCGACGAACTCCATGGTGAGGAAGTACATCCCGTTCGCCTCGCCCAGGTCGTAGGTGCGGACCACGTTGCGATGGGCGATCTTGCGGGCCAGGCGGATCTCCTGCTTGAAGCGCTCCAGCGCGGTGCGGTCGTCGGCCGCGAGCACCTCGGGGCGCAGTGTCTTGATCGCCACCGGCTCGCCCAGCTCGCGATCGAAGGCGCGGTACACGACACCCATCCCGCCCATGCCGAGGATCTCCTTCACCTCGTAACGGCCGGCGAAAGTGGTCCCGGGCTTGAGGGCGCGGCCCCCGGCCTCCATCTCGGCGGCCACGGTGCGGCGGCCCGAGGGCAGGGCATCGATCGGCTGGGTGGCCGCGCCGGCGGACGCCTGCACCATGTACTCGACGAGGTCGGCTTTCTCCTTCAGGTCCTCGACCAGGCCGTGAAACGCCTGCGACAGCAGGCCGATCTCGTCGCGTGACTCGATGTCGATGGCGACGCCGTAGTCGCCGTCTTGCACGCGGCGCGTGGCGAGCACGAGTTGGCGCACCGGCCCGGCGATCTGGCGGGCCAGGAGAAACGCGGACACGAGCGCGAGCACGACGCCGAGGGCGATGGCGAGCACCATCGTGCGCCGCAGCGCCTGGAACGCGCCCAGCTCGGCGGCGCGGGAGCGCAGCGCCACGAACCCGCCCAGCGGCGCGCCCCCGGCCGACCGGATCGCCCCCGCGCGGCCGATCAGATGATCACGGCCCGCGTCGGCGGCCAGCGCCGTCCCGGCCGAGTCTGCCCCCAGTGCGGTCACGAACCCCGGCGCCCGCAGGGCCGCCGCGATCGCATCGGTCGCCACGGTCCCGGCGACGACGACGGGCACGTTCGCCGTGTCGAGCGCGAAGAACACGACGTCGGCGTTGGTGGACTGCGCGACGGCCTCGGCGAGCGCGTCGTCCAGCGCGAAGGCGGACACCAGCACCCCTTTCGGGGCGGCCTCGCCCTGGTCGCGCAGCGGCGTGGCCACCGCGATGTACAGCCGCGTCGCCGTCGGGTCGCGGTCGTCGAGGAACGCGCCGCTCGTCTGCTCGCCTTCGAGCGCCTGGCCGATGAGCGCCCCGCCCAGCGTGTCGCCGGTCTCGTCGGGGTAATCGGTCCGGTGGAGCAGCACACCTTGGGCGTCCGTCACCAGCACCCACGCAGCACGCAGCAGGGTGCGGTACTCGTCGGCCTGATCCCGCACCTCGGCCGGGTCCGGCTTAAGCACCCGCTCGCGGAATTGCGGGACCTCGGCGCCCGCCACACTCACCGCCGCCAGCCCGGCCGCCTTCGCTTCGAGGAACGCGTCGACCGCCCGCTGGGTGCGGGTCAGCCCCCGCTCGATCGATGCGTCCGCCGTGCGGTTGGCTTGCAGCGAGGTGACGCCGAACGTGGCCACCAAGACGGCCACGACCACCGAGGCCGTGGCCAGGAAGATCTTCGCCGCGAGCCCGAACCGGGGGCCCCTAATAGCGCTCGCGCCCGCCACCGGAGTAGTTCCCGCCGTACTTGTCCGGGTGCTGCTGCCACTTGTAGCCGCGCGCATCGAGCGTGAGCTGGAGGTCCGTCACGCCCGCCGCGCCGACGACCACCTCCTGCACGGCGTCGGCGGCCACGCGCTCGTGCCAGGCGTGCAGCACGTAGCGCCCCGGCCGCACGTCCCGCACCGTGAACGTGCCGTCCGCCCCGGGCTGCGCGTAATGATGGGTCGCCATGACGTGCACGTACGCGACCATCCGGGGGTGCACGTTGCAGAACACGCGCACCAGCCCCGGGTGGGCGAACGTCCAGGTCTTCGCCTCGCCACGCCCGTAGAGACCCAGGTCGAACTGATTCGGCTCGCTCACGGAGAACACGTTGTGACGGAAGGGATCGTGGTTCGGGAAGCGCACCGTCGCACCTACGGGGACGACCAGCACCCGGGGCACGTACACCTTGTCGTCGATCGCGACGTCGCGGAGGTCGGTCCGGGCGACGGGTCCCGGCCCCGGCCCCTCGAGCCAGATCACCGCCGCGCCCAGGTCCTTGGCGGGCTTCCTGTTCTTCTCGAGGATCGTCAACCGCCCGGCGACGGCTACTCCCTGCGCGGACACGGGCGGCGCGGCGCCGAGCGCGAGGACCACGAGCAACAGCGCGACTCGCACTCGCAACGGGCTTCCTCCTGTCGCTAACCGACCGTCCCGGCTTCCCGACGCTATACGTGCGGCCCCGCCGCGCGGATCTCCAGCCGCGGGTGCGCGCCGTCACCTGTTGCGCTGAATAGCGCTGAGCTTACTGTAGTCGCAAGGATCTCGCCAGGAGTGCCGCATGCAGCGCCGCTGGCTCGTGTTGCTCACCATTCCGCTGTACCCTTTCCCCTTTCCCTCGTTGCTGGCCCAGCAACGTGCGGCCACGCCCGCTCCGGCACGGACGATCGAGTTCACGGGCCAGCTGCTCGTGAACGGGTTCTACAATAGCGCCGGCGTCAACAACAGCGACGTGCCGCAGCTCGCCCTCCAGGACACGACCGGCGCGAGCGGCGCCGGGGGCACGGTGCGCCAGACCCGGCTCGGCGTGTCGCTCACCGAGCCCAACGTCCTCGGGGGCCGCTTCTCCGGCGAGCTCGACGTCGACTTCTTCGGCGGCCAGCAGCCCTCGGGTGGCGGCCGCACGTTTCCGCTGCTGCGCCTGCGGCGCGCCGTCGGCACGCTGGCCTGGCGGCACCTGAAGGTGCTGGTGGGCCAAGAGTCGCCCCTCGTGGCCGACCGTGAGCCACGCTCCCTCGCCGCGATCGGCTTCCCCGATTTCGCGGCGTCGGGCAACCTGTGGCTCTGGCTGCCGCAGGCGCGCGCGACCTACGAGACCGGCTACACCCTGCGCCTGGCGCTCGAGGGCGCCGTCCTCGCCCCCACCGCCGGCACCCCTCAGGGCGCCTTCCTCACGCAGCCCGATTCGGCCGAGCGCTCGGGGCGACCGTACCTCCAGGGACGCGTGCGCCTCGGCTGGGGTCCGCCCGACGACCCGAGCGAGATCGCCGTGGGCGGTCACGTCGGCTGGCTCCGTGGACTGGATTCGCTGGCGAACGACTCGCTCATCACGTCGCAGGCCGTCACCGTCACGGCACGCTTCAAGCTCGGCATCCTGGAGCTGATCGGGGAGGCGTTCACGGGGCAGGCGCTCGCGGGGCTGGGCGGCGGCGGCGTGGGCCAGAGCATCGGCGCAAGTGGCGCGGCCGTCGAGACGACGGGGGGATGGGGCCAGCTCAACGTCCGGCCCAACCGCACGTGGCTCCTGGGCGGCGGCTGCGGCATCGACGACCCGGACGACGGGACGCTCCTCGCCACCGGCATCCGCAGGAGCTTCGTGTGCGAAGGACACCTGCACTGGCGCAGCGGGCCGATCGTGGCGGGCGTGGAGTTCCGGCGGTTCACGACGACATACCCGACGGGCGAGTTCTCGGCGAATCATGTGAACGTCGCGGCGGGCTATCGATTCTAAGAAAGGGAGCAGGGAACACGGAGCAGGACCTCGCGGTGCAGCGCGAGCTCGCGTTTCGCCGGAAGGAACTGCTCCCTGCTCCGTGCTCCCTCGCCGCCCCGAAGCCCGTCCGCTACTCGAAGTCCTCCCCGCGCCGGTGCTTCTCCCGCCGCCGATAGCCCTTCTTCGATCGGTGCACCTTGTGCGACGGCGTCTTGAGACGCTCCTTGACCGGCGCGTGGGGATTCGGGACCCGCACGGTCAAGCGCTTCGGGTTCTTCCCGCTCATCCGGCCAGCCGCCAGCGGATCTGCTTCGCGTGGTGGCCGCAATGCCACACGTGGAAGCGCATCCACTCCTCCAGCGTCAGGTCACCGAGCCGGGGATTGCGCACGAACAGGTCGGACCGGCGGGCGGGCAGCAGCATCAGGGCGAGCTGCAGGTGCTCCGCCACGGCATCGCGGAACCGGATCTCCACCGCCCTCGGATCGGGCCGCTCGGTGGGCCGGGCCATCGCAGGCGCCTCGAAACCCTCGGGCACCCAGCCCAGCCGGAAGACGAGAAACCGCGCCACGTGCCCCCGCCAGCCAGGGGGGCGCCGCACCATGGGCTCGCGCGCCCGCCGCTCCATGAAACCCCGCGCGCTCCATTCCATGCCGAGTGTCACGTGCTCGACGATCTGTGCCGGGCACCATTTGCCCACCGGGGCCCGATACCAGTCGGCGTCGGGCCGGCCCTCGAGGGGCTTGAGGACGACGTCGGGGAGGGAGGCGAAGGAAGTCACGATCTCAAACTAATCGAAACGCCCAGACCTCACCCGTCCCCCATCCCTCGTCCCTCGTCCCCTAGTCCCTCGTCCCCCGTCCCGACGTTCGCTAGCTTGTTCCCGTGCTCCGCCGTCACCCGGTCGCGTTCCTGCTGCTCGCCCTGGTCATCGCGGGCGCCGTCGCGTCGCGGCCCCCGGTCGTGGACGTGGCGACAGGGTCGCCGCCGGCCGACGCGGCGCTGGTCCTGCCCGCGGGTTACGTAGCGCTCGCCCCCATGTCCAACGTGCTCGATGCGCTGACGTTCCTCAGCGTGGAGCGAGCGCCCTGGGCGCTGGGCGTGTGGCTCCTCGGGCTCGCCGCATGGGGACTGCTCCGCGGGAACGGCCCGAGGCGGCGGCTCGTCGGGGGCCTCGTGGGCCCGTTGTCGCTGGTGGGCCTCGCAGCCGCCGCGGCCGGCCTTCCGCGTCCGGTACCCCGCCTGGCGGCAGGCGACTCGGGCGTGACGGTGATCGATTACCACGCCCACACGGCCGCCTCGCACGATGGGCGCGGGGGTTGGACGCCCGAGCGGCTGGCGCGCTGGCACGCGCGCCAGGGCTTCGAGGCGTCGTACGTGACCGACCACAACATCGCCTTCACGCCCGCGGGCTCCGAGCCGTTCCCGCTCCTGCCGGGGGCCGAGTGGAGCGTACATCGGCAGCACGTGCTGGCGCTGGGCCCGGGGCAGGCGATCGCGCGCGACAGCTTCACCCGCACCACGGCGCGCATGCTCCGGATATTCCAGCAGCTGAGCCGGCAGGGCGCCGTAACGATCGCCTCGATCCCCGAGTACTGGCGCAACCACTGGGACGGGCTCGATGCCTTCATCGCCGCGGGCGTGGGGGGATTCGAGATCGTGAGCTGCGGACCGAAGGCGCTGGGCTTCCCGGCCGCCGGCCGTCGTCGCGTCGTGGCCATGGCTACGGCACACGACGTCCTGGTCACCGGCGGCAGCGACAATCACGGCTGGGGCGCCGTCACCTGCGTGTGGAACCTGTCGGCACCGGGGGCGGGCGGGTACCGTGCGAATCGCGTCATCGCGCGGGCCGTGGCCGTCGCACAGGGCGACGGGTCGCCCGTCTGGGCGGCGGCGGTCACGCAGCCGTGGATCATGTTTCGCACCCTGGGATGGAGCGAGCGCGCAATCTGGGTGACGTGGATCGTCCTCTATCTGATCTACCGAGGCCTGCCGCGGCGGCGGCAGGAACCGGGAGGGCTCGGGATTCTGGCGCGGACGTTGACGCTCAGGGGGTTGTTCGGGCGCTATACTTAGACCGTCCCGTCCCCGCAGGCCCCAGTGATCACGCCCCTCCGCTCCGCGCTCGCCATCGCCCTCGGCTCCTACGTCGCCTCGCCCGCCGATCCGCTGCGTGTGATGCGCGCCACGCCAGCCAACGAGGCGGAGGCCGGTGCCGTGGTCACCGTCGTGTTCGACCGGCCGATCGCCGCGGGCCTCGACGCGACCGTGGATCCCGCGACGATCTTCCGCATCGCGCCCCGCGTCGCCGGCAAGCTCGAATGGCGCGACCCCGTCACGATCCGGTTCACGCCATCCGCGCCGCTCGCGTTCGGCACGACCTACACGGTGACGATCGCCAACACGTTCCAGGCGATGGACGGCAGTCGGCTGGAGCAGCCGTACACGTTCTCGTTCCGTGTGAGCGGTCCCCGGGTCGAGGACGCATGGCCCGTGAACCGCTGGAGCGACCCCAAGCACCTCACGCCGACCAACAAGTTCTACCTGCTGCTCGACGGTCTCGCCGACCCGAAGAGCGTCGAATCGATGGTGAAGATCAAAGCCCCGTCGTGCGGCCGGCCCGAGATCGGCCTCAAGGCGGTGACGGTGCGCCGCATCAAGCGCGACGACCCGCGGTGGTCCTGGTATCGCCGGCCCGACTCCAGCGAGCGGCATCGCGTGGCCGAACTGGTGCCCGAGCGGCCGATTCCCGCGGCGTGCGCGGCCGAGCTGGGCGTGCCCGAGCGGATCGACAGCGTCACCGCGATGCGCTGGTGGAAGTTCCGCACCTACGGCCCGCTGGCCGTCGAGTGGTCTGGCTGTTGGTACTGGCGCGACGACAACCAGCAGCGCTGCCCCGTGGGCCCCGCGGCGCTGCGCTTTACGACGCCGGTGCGCGGCGCCGAGGTGCTGCGCCGCGTACGGCTGACACCGGCGCTCTCGTTCACGGTGCGCGACACCTCCGAGGAGAGCGACACCTGGTCGCTCGAGGCGGAGCTCAAGCCGCAGACGCGCTACTCGATCGCCGTGGACGCCGGGCTGACCGACGTCTTCGGACAGCGCCTCGCGACGCCGTACGCCCAGAGCTTCATGACGACCTCGTACACGCCCACGGTGCGCTACCCCCACGGGCGCATGGTCGTCGAGCGCAACAGCGGCCGCCTGCTCGCGGTGCAGCACGTAAACGTGGACACGCTCGAGCTGCTCGTCGCCGGCATCCCCGACTCACTCGAGGGGCAGGCGCTGGCACGGAGCTGGGGCTGGGAGGACCTGTGGAGCCGCCTCCTGCCGGCGGCCGCGCGGCGCACCGTTCCTGTGACGGCGCCGCGCGACGCCCCGCGCGTCACCGGCGTGCGGCTCCCCGTCTACAACGCGGCGCGGCCCGGCAGCCCCACGCTGCTCGCCGTGAAGGTGCGCAGCAACCAGGCCGACCCCAACGACCGCTGGCAGCCCGTGGCGCTGGTTCAGGTCACCGATCTCGCGATCCAGGCCCGCATCGGCGCGGGCGAAGGCGTCGTGTGGGTCACGGGCGTCGGCGACGGGCGGCCGCGCGCCGGCGCCGCGGTGACGCTGCACGACCGCGAGGGACGCGTGCGCGCGCGTGCCACGACCGATGCGCAGGGGCTCGCGCGGCTCGCGGGTTTCGCGACCGATACAGCCGCGGGAGTAGGAGACGACGAGGAGGAATGGGGGGGCGACTTCCAGGAGTTCGACGGCTACGTGGCGGCTACGCTGGGGACAGACCGCGCCCTCGTGGCCGTGAGCCGCTACGATCCCGACCTCTCCCCCTGGCAGTTCAACGTGCGGGCCGCGTGGGGCGACGAGCGCCGCTCCGAAGCCGCCACCGTGTTCACCGAGCGCGGCATCTACCGCCCCGGCGAGCCGCTGTACGCCAAAGCCATCGTGCGCAAGGGTCCGCTGGGCGCGTTGCGCGCGCCGCCGCCCGGTGACTCGCTGCGCTGGGTGTTCTCCGATCGCGAGAACGGGACCCTGAAGGACACGACCGTGGCGCTGAGCGCGTTCGGCACCGCCGACCAGACCCTCACCCTCGGCCCCGACCTGCCGCTCGGGACCTACCGCGTGCGCATCGAGGGCGAGCGCGACGGGCAGTGGCGTGTGCTCGCGGCCACCTCCTACCGCATTGCCGAATACCGCCCGCCAGAGTTCCAGGTGAGCGCCACCGCCGATTCGGGACCTCGGTTCGCCGGCGATTCGCTGCAGGTCAGCGTCGAGGCGCGCTACCTGTTCGGCGCGCCGATGGGCCGCGCCCGGGTGAGCTGGGTCGCGCGGACCACGCCGGCGTGGTGGGTCGACATTCCCGGCGCCGACGACTACTACCTCGGCGAGACCGGCTGGTGGTGGGAGGATGACGACCCCTCGGGCTCCGGCGGCACACGGGTCTACGAGAGTGGCCAGGATACGCTCGACGCATCGGGCCGCCTGCGGCTCACGGTCCCCGTGGCTCCGCCGCCCCGGGGACGCGCCGCCTCGACGACGGTCGAAGCCACGGTCACCGACGTGAACCGCCAGACCGTGTCCGCCGCGGCGAGCGCGCTCGTGCACCCCGCGTCGTTCTACGTCGGGGCCAGGGTCGCCGGCAGCGAGTACTTCTGGGTCGCGGGCAAGCCCCGCACGATCAATCTGATCGCCGTCACGCCCGCGGGGCGCCGCGTGCCGGACGTGGCGATCCGCGGCGCGCTGGTGCATCGCGAATGGCATCGCGTGCGGCGCGAGCGCGGCGGCTACTCCGAAGAGGTGGGCGAGTGGGTGTCCGACACCGTCGGCCGCTGCGCGGTCGTGAGCGCGGCCGAGCCGGTGTCATGCACGTTCACGCCGCAGGCGGGGGGACAGTACGTGGTCGGTTTCTCCGCCACTGACCAAGGGGGGCGCGTCGCCGCCACGAGCTTCTGGCGCTGGGCCAGCGGCAAGGACTGGGTCCCCTGGTCCGACGAATCCAAGTTCAAGATGGACGTGATCCCCGACAAGACGCGCTACACCGTGGGCGACACCGCGACGATCCTGCTGGCGTCGCCGTTCACCGACGCCGAGGCGTGGATCACCGTGGAGCGTGAGGGGCTGCTCGAGCAGCGGCGGTTGCGCCTAGCGTCCGGCTCCATGACCCTCAAGCTGCCGATCACCGAAGCCCACGTGCCCAACGCGTTCGTTTCGATCATCGTCGTGCGCGGCCGGAGCCAGCCGCCCGGCCCCCCGGACGACCCGGGCCGGCCCACCCTGCGCGTGGGATACGCTGAGCTGCGCGTCACGCCGGAGGTGAAGCGGCTCAGGGTTGAGGTCCGGCCCGCGCAGAGCGAGTATCGCCCGGGCGACAGCGCCCGGGTCCGGATCCAGGTCCGCGACGCCCGCAACCAGGGGCGGCGCGCCGAGGTCACGCTCTGGGCGGTGGACGAAGGCGTGCTGTCGCTCACCGGGTACAAGACGCCCGATCCGCTCGATCTCCTGTACCGGCCGCGCGGCCTCGGCCTGCGGCTCGCCAGCAACCTCGTGAGCGTGGCCCCGCAGGTGCGCGACTCGGCGTCGGTGGACAAGGGGCAGGAGCCCGGCAGCGGCGGCGGCATGGACGTCGAGGGCATCCTGCGCTCGCGCTTCCAGACTACCGCGTTCTTCCTCGGCGCCGTCGTCACCGACGACGCGGGCCGCGCCACCGCGGTGGCCAAGCTGCCCGACAACCTCACCACGTTCCGCGTCATGGCCGTCGCGGTCACCACCGGCGACCGCTACGGCAGCGGGCAGTCGCCCCTGCTCGTCACGCGCCCCCTCCTCGCCCGCCCCGCCCTGCCGCGCTTCGTGCGCGCGGACGATCAGTACGCGGCGGGCGTGGTCGTGAATCACCGGCTGGGCGGAACGCCGACCGTGAAGGTCGAGGCCTGGAGCCGCGGCGTGACGCTCGTGGATCCGCCGACCCGCGACGTCGTGCTCGAGGCGGGGCGCGGGCGCGAGGCGCGGTTCGCGTTCCGCGGAATCGCGGGGGACAGCGCGGCGTATCGCTTCAGGGTCTCGAGCGGATCCGAGGCCGACGCGGTCGAGACCCGCGTCCCCATCCGCCCCGCGTTTCACGCGCGGGCGTTCGCCGCGTCCGGCGTCCTCTACGACACGGCCACGGCCGAGCTGGTCTTCCCCGAAGCGCTCGATCCCGCGCGCTCGCGCGTCGAGCTGAGCTTGGGCACGTCGCCGCTCGCGCTGGTCCGTGGCTTCCGCCGCGAGCTCCAGGTGTACCCGTACTTTTGCTCCGAGCAGATCGCGAGCGCGGCGTTGCCCCTCATCGCGCTGTACCAGGCGCAGAAGCAGCTCGGCGGCGCTCCCTTTCTCAAGGGCGACCCCGCCCGCGAGATCCGCGAGGCGGTCGTCGTGCTGAGTCGCCGCCAGCGGGACGACGGCGGGATCGGGCTGTGGTCGAGTCGTGACTGGACGAGCCCCTGGCTCTCGGCGCACGCGGGGCGCACGCTGCTCGCCGCACGCTCGGCGGGCGTGCCCGTGAGCGACACGGTGCTCCACAGGCTGGGCGACTACCTCACGCAGTTCCTGCGCAAGGACGATCGCCTGCTCATCCCGGTGGCCTTCTGGTACGATGACCGCAAAGTCTGGCTCTCCGAGCGCGTGGCGGCGACGGATTTCGTGAGCCGTCTGGGACGGCCCGACATGGCGGCCGAGAACGCGCTGTGGGGGCTGCGGGGGCAGCTGTCGTGGGAGGACCGCGTGTGGCTCGCCGAGATCGTCATGCGGCGGCGGCAGGTCGAAACGGCGCGCGCGTTGCTCGAGCCTACGTGGCGCGAGATCCGGGTCGAGGGCCGGCGCGCGGTGCTGCCGGCGGACGCCGAGCGCAAGTTCTACTTCTCGTCGTCGGTGCGCGGCGTGGCACGTCTGCTGACAGCAACGCTGGCCGTCGATCCGCGGCATCCCCTGGTGGGGCCGCTGGTCGAGACCCTGGCACAACGGGGCCGGGTGGCGGGCCAGCAGGCAGACTGGTGGTGGGGCTGGTGGAACACCCAGGACTACGCGGCAGCGGTGCAGGCGCTGGCGACCTACGAGTGGCAGCGCCGCCAGACGCCGCCCCGCCCCGTGCGGTTGCGGCAGGGCGCGCGCGTCGTGCTCCAGGGCACGGCGGGCGGCGTGTTCAACGACACGAGCGTGGCGCTCACGGGGCTGCTCACCGCGCAGTCGGACGGAAAGCCATCGCTGCGGCTCGGGCTCGAGGCCGCGGCGCCGGGCGACCCGGTGTTCTGGTTCCTCACCGTGCGCGAGGTGCCCGCGAAGCGTCCCGTCACGCCGTTCGATCAGGGGATCCAGGTCGAGCGCTGGTACGAGCGCTACGAGACGGGGCAACCGGTGACCACCGTGGCCGAGGGGGATCTCGTGCGTGTCCGTCTCCGGATCAAAGTGCCCGTGCAGCGTCATTTCGTCGTACTCGACGACGCCTTGCCTGCGGGGCTCGAGGCGGTGGATCTCTCGCTCCGCACGCAGGGGGCGCTGCCGCCGCGCGAGGACGGCGACCGGGGCGAGGAGGGCGAAGGACTTCAGGAGGAAGGATCGGGCTGGTATTACGGCTATTGGGAGTACGGCTGGTGGTCGCCGTTCGACCACCGCGAGCTGCGGGACGACCGCGTCGTCTACTCGGCGACGACGCTGTGGCCGGGGACGTACACGGCGACCTACGTCGCGCGCGCCACGACGCCGGGCGTGTTCGTGCGCCCGCCGGTGCATGCCGAGGAGATGTACAATCCCGCGGTGAACGGGCGGAGTGACGGGGGCGTGTTTACGGTGACGCAGAAGAGATGATCGGGACGCTGCGCTTTCGTGCCACCATCGAGAAACAGGGCCTCAACTCCTACGTCGACGTTCCCGAGCGCGTGGCCACTGCGTTCGGCGCGATGGCGCACGCTGGTCGCACCAGCGTCCGGGGGCGCCTGAACGGCACTGACATCCGTGGCACGCTCGTGCCGGTGCACGGAACGCGTCATCGCCTCTACGTGAACGCCGGGATGCGGAGCGCCGCCGGCGTGGCGGTCGGGGACACGGTGTCATTCCAACTCACGGCCGTACGCCCCGAGGATGTGCGGGCACCGCGCGACGTCGCCGCGAGCCTGCGGCGCGTGAAGGGAGCGCTGGCTGCCTTCCGCGCGCTCGCCCCGTCACACCGGCGCGAGATCGTGCGTTTTATTGACGAAGCCCGGACTCCCGAGACGCGGCAGCGGCGCATCGCACAGACTGCGGATCACGTCCTCGGCCGACCGCGACCCACGCGCCACCCTGCCCCGGCCGCCGAGGCCCG
>Ga0187893_10010159_pt1 | contig 14165 bp, 5 predicted proteins | sample MA1701074metaG_FD_139574 | JGI IMG/M metagenome (GOLD analysis project Ga0187893, IMG submission 139574) | White microbial mat communities from a basaltic lava cave in the Kipuka Kanohina Cave System on the Island of Hawaii, USA - MA170107-4 metaG ...
CGACGGAAACGGCCAGTGGCTCGTCAAACGTTCGATTTTAAAAGCGCCGATGGCCTCATCGAACTCGGTCACAGCAGAAAGCGCGTTGTATTCCTCATCGGTTTTATCCAATGGCCAATTCCAATCTTTCTTGTCAGCGATGAAATTGTTTTCTGCGATCGCCGCGCCGAACGTTTTGGCCATGAGAAAATAGCCATCGAAATTGGGATGCAGGTGCTCGCAGATCAACTCGCGGCCGGCAATGCCGTTGGGCGAATGCGCGGCAAAGGCCTGTTCCATCTCCACAACCGGCGCATTCGTTTCGCGGCAGACTTGCCGAATGATTTCGTTGAATTCGCCGGCCGCGCGAAAGCGCAGCGCATCGAAATCTCTCGCCTTTTGAAAAGCGGCAAGCGCCTCGGAGTAGCGTTGCAGCGCTTCGTAACATTTGCCCATGCGAAAATGCAGCTTGGCCGGTGTGCCATCAAGCGCATTTGCCTGCTGATAAGAAGCCAGCGCTTCCGCGAACGCGCCTTGATTCTCCAGTTCCATCCCGTCTTGGAAAAATTTTTCCCACCGCGCTTTTGCCGCCGGCGCGGCGACCGGTAAGAACAAGGAATGAAAAGGCTCCTGATCTTTAAGATTGCTCGCCAACGTACCGGCCAAAATTCCAATCTGGTTTTCCTTCGCTACATTAATGATATCAGTCAGATTCTCACGAAAGTATTGCACCGCTCTTTGATAATCTTCACTGCCAAAAGCAATGAACTGATTCCGCACCATCTGTTCCATCAGAGTTTGATTCGGCGCCGGGCTTTGAGGTTTGGCCGCATTTCCTTTTAAAGCCCCGATGGCATTTCGCAATAACTGAAACGTCTTGAACTGTTGCAGCCACAAGTAGAGCCGGATGATGCCGCGGCTTTTGCCGAGGTATTGGGTGGAGCCGACGCCAAACGCGCCGTAAAACTCATTGTGGCCGAGATAAAGCAAAAACAAATCCGGCTCATAATCAACCAACTCCTCGGCAAACTCGCGAACGGTGAAACTATTCACCGCAGAAAGTCCGACATTGATCACTTCGATGGTCTTGTCGGGAAACAGCGTGACGAGGCGGTCTTGCAGCAAGCGGTGAAAACGGGCGTTCAGCTCGTAAGGAAAAGACGCGGTAGTGGATTCTCCCAGACAAAAAATGCGATAGCTATTTTTGGACTTGTGATAGGCAAACGTTTCCTCGTATAATTCCGGCACGGCCGCAATGCCCTTGGAAAAGTACCGTTTGCCGACTTCGGGGTTGAGGGCATAATACTTTTGTCCGCTCTTTTCCTTGACCAAAATTAAATCCAAATCCGGTCCATCGTCGAATAAACGCAGCGAAATCTCCAGCCCGGCCAACACGAAAATCGGCAGCATCAGCAGGATGCTCGTGAAAATGATTTTCTTTTTTCCCGACAAAACGCTTTCGGCAAGATAGCGGTCGATGGCGGCTTTGTCTGCTTGCAGCCGCCGCGCCATCTCGCTGCTGGTGAGCTTGGGATGATTCGCTTTGATAAAATGGCGTTGTTTTTCGGTGAGTGGTTTTTTCATCTTCCCAAAACAACACAGGGCTGAAAGAGAACTTCCGTGCTTCTCTCAGCCCTGCGCAGAATTTAGTTCATCGCCGTGCCTTTAGACACACTATGCTTTAAATAAGTGTCAACACGAATGATCTGCAAAAACATTCTCCAAATTTCAAAGAGTGTCGTCGCAAGGCGTTACGCCAAAACTATTTCACAAACAGCAAACGGCGCGTGGCCTTGAAGTCGCCGGTCACAATCTGATAGAAATACACACCGGAAGTGACGCGGGTCAATTCGCTGAAGTCGACCGTCAATTTGTACGTTCCGGCCTGCTGCGCTTCGTCCACCAAGTCCGCAACCTTTTGGCCGAGGTAATTGTAGAGCACAATCTTCACGTGGCCGGCCTTGCGCACGGCGTACGCGATCGTGGTCGAGGGGTTGAACGGATTCGGATAGTTTTGTCCGAGGAAGTATTCATCCGGCACGCCGGCTCGGGTTTGGGCGACACTGACGGGCGTAACCGGGCACGGTGCATCATCATTGACCACACCACCCGTCGAGGTCTCGATCGGCAGCGGATCGGTCGTCGTACTAAAATAATCGACGCCCATTTTGTAGCTGGAAGCGTAATTGCCCTGCGCATTGGGACGCACGTAACGCACGCGGCGGCGGCCAAACTCGAAGCCGGGCGCATCTTCTTCGACACCCTGCCATCTGAGCTTGTATTGCACCCAGTTTTGATTGAGGCCTTTCGTCTTCAGAGACAGCGTATAGATGCTATCGCCGTCGGTGTCACTGAAGTTGAACGGGGTTACGCCGCGCAGGCGATTGGCATCCTGATACTCTCGCGTTCCATTGAAGATGTGCCAGACAATATCTTGGATGTGCGCGCGCAACGTGTCCGTGGATTTGTTCGCGCCGTTGTTCGCGGAGTTGCGCAAATAGCAGCGCATATCCGCAATGAAATTGTAGGTCACTTCCTTGCCGGCTGGGACGAAGTTATACACATCTTTGTAGGGCACGGCATCCAACACCCGCTGTGCTTTGCCGTCAAATTCCAAAACGCGGTTGCCGCCGCCGGTGGAACCGGGTTCCTCATAGCCCCAGTCTGCGTTCGGGTTGGTGATGCCGGCCCAGATCGAGCGTTTGAAATTGAATTTGATGTAGTACTTATAATTCTGTTTGTTTCCCGGCACCTTGGTGAGCGTGATGGGAAGCTCGTAAATGTTCGGATTCAAAAAGGATTTTCGCATGATCGAAATGGACGGGTTGCTATCGCTCCAACCGTTGAATTCACCGCGCAGTTGCAGCGTATCACCCTGGGTTTCGTCAAACACGCCGTTGTCCCGCAGCGGCGAAATGTCCACTTGGAACAACACCGTGCCGGTCACAGCCACACCGGGGTCGCCATCCCACGGCAGTTCCAGATTGGCGGGTTTAGCCAGGGTAGAAGTTGCCAGATTAATCGAACGATCAGCATGCCCTTCCCAAGTGGCGACCTTGCCATTCGAGTTGTTATGAATGGTAAATTTGAATTTGTTGGCAAGAGCACCGACCTCGACAAGGCCAGCATAAATCTTATCGCCATCCGGATCCTTAAGCTCATGCTTTCTGGCAACGGCGGAATCGCCTGCCGCCCAATTGTTGAAACCACCCATGATTGAAACGAACTGAGTTGCCGGGTTAAACACGTTTGCCGGCACCGCGCCCATATTCACTCGAAACTGAACGCCGTTGGTCCATTCAACAACTTTCAATACCTGGCTGGCGCCGGTTAAGGGAAGATCGCGATCGCCAATATGATCTTCCCATGCGGCGACGTTACTGCCTTCTTTCACCACAAACTTGTACTTGACCGGGCTGGTGGTGCCAACGTTGAACTTGCCTTCATAGATCAGATCGTTGTTGCTATCCGTCAAGGGACTGCCGTCACCCCAGTTGTTGAAACTGCCACGGACGTGCATCGTCTGTTTCGCGGGATCAAAAAATCCCGCTTCTTTCATGGCTTTCATGTTGACCTTGAAAGTCGTGCTGTCAGCGAAGGCGGCGCCGGCAGCTAAAAAAACGCCGAGACAGACCAACAACATGACTCGAAACACAGTTCGCATACTCTACCTCTCCTAAAGTTAAAAGTGAATAAAAGTGAATTTGTTTTTACACTAATACCGCAAAGAAAAGCCGAATTGATGAATGCCTTGCAGATGCTGCTGATCGGCATAGGCATAATCGAAGTGAAATTGCAATGATGGCGCGCGATATTGCACGCCAAAGCCGACGGTGTACGAGCTCTCATTTTCGTCTATAAAGAGATTGCGATAGCCGCCGCGCAGAAAGAACCGTTCTTTGAACAACGCCCATTCGGCGCCGGCGTTGACGCTTTCGGAATTGTCGTTTGGATGCAACGCATCCACCGCCACGGTAAAGCGGTTGTTCTCGTTTTTGATCGGATCATACGCCAGGCCAAGACGCAAGTTCAACGGCAGGTCGAAGCGGTCCGTGGTCAAATTCGCATTGACGCTTTCGTTGTTGCCGCGGATCGAAGGGTCAATATCTTTTTGCACCAGCAAATCGTCGCCGGCAACGCGAAATTTTTGCCCGAAATTGGAAACGCTGACGCCGAGACGGATGTCGCGAAACGGCGTCGTGAATATTGTGCCGATATCGATCGCCATACCGCTGGCTTTGGATTTGGCAATGGTCTCGGAAATGTATTTGACCGTGGCGCCGATGGAAAATTTATCGGTCAGGTTGCGGGCATAGCTCACGCCAAATGCAAAGCTGCCGGCGTCAAAAGTCGAACCCGTGAGGCCTTCCGGATCATCGACGGTAGTGACCAGCATTTCGTCCATGTTGAGCGCGGTCAGGCTAAGCCCGATGGTGCCAAAGCCTTCCCGCGGAAAAACCACGCTGATGTATTCGAGGCCGAGATCCGCGAAATAATCCGAGTGCATGAAATAAAGCTCGTTTCTTTGAAGCTGGCTTAATGCGCCGGGATTCCAATAAGCCGCGGTGGCATCATTCGCAATGGCCGCAAAAGCGCCGCCAAGCGCCGTGGCGCGCGCGCCGACCGGAATATTCAAAAATTTCGCCGCAGTCGTGCCGACTTTGGTGACATCCTGGCCCGTGGCCGGAATGATCCACGCGGCAAGAATCGACAACAGCGCGAATTTCGAGATCGAGAGCTTGTTCATGATTGGGCTCCAGTTTGAGCGATGTCAAATTTTTATGTTCAAAACTCTTGCTCATACTATTACTCGCATTTGCAAATGCGAAAAAAGCGAGTAGGAGTAAGAGTACGAGTAACAGTACGAGCAACCAGCATCCAGCAACGAGCAACCAGCCACTATTTTATCACCGCAAATTTGCCGATGTGTTCGCCGACTCCCGGCGCTTCGATGTGATAGACATAAATGCCATACGAGACGGCAAGGTTGTCCTTGCTCAACAAGTCCCATTCCGCGGTTCCGTCTCCGGCGGTGGAATTGTGCTCGATCATCTTGACCAACTCGCCGGCCACATTGAAGATGCGGATGGTGCATTGCTGCGGCAAATGGTTGAAGTGAATGGCGCGCGGCCCACGGCCGGAAGTGAATGGATTCAGCGGTTCCCACGAGGCGGCGGCCACATACGGATTCGGCACCACTTTGATGCGCGACAGCTCTTGGGCAGCTTGTCCCCGATCAACCTTCTCGCCACTCATAGTAAATTCATAAACATCACTCTTCAGGAACGGCTTAATCGTGACGCAACGCAACGTGTCGCCGGCCTGCGGATTGCGCAGCGAATCGACAAAGGTCGGCGCAAAACCGGCAAACCACGTCACCGTGCGCGCGCCATCAACGGTTTCGATGAAAAAGACCGCATCGAATTGGCTGCGCACCCGCGACAGCAAATTCAACTGCGGCGTGCTGCCGGTCCGGTCGCTGTCGAGAAAAGCAAAATCAATTTGCCGGTTCAACGTGAGATTGCGAACTTTGAAATTCACCGGCAGCTCCGTGAAGCGCAGCCCGCCGAAAGTTATGACGGACGAAGTATCGAGCGCGGCGTTGCCCACGATGATTTCATAATCATAAGCCACCTTTTTGCCCTTGTTGAAACCCACGGTGGGGATGCGAAAATCCGGCCGATGAATACGATTGCCGTTGGGCCGCCACAAGGTGCGCGTCAGATCCGGCGCCACTTGCGGCACATTGGCAAATTGCAAATAGAACCCGTCGACCACCAACTGGTCGCTGGTTAACGCGCGGCGCGAGCTCAACACTTGATCCGGCGACAGACGCGTGAGCGTGTAGTTCTTGGTTCGCAGCACATCTTCCTGGCCGATCACGACGATCGTGGTGTCTTCAAAGTTTACACGATAACGCTGGCCGTCGCGAATCTGCGTGCGATCGAACAAAGTTGCCGTGACAATGCCGGAGGAAGCGCCGGCCACATGTTCGATTTTTGTCGTCGGCCTGTTATAACCCGCCGAGGGCGGATTCGGCGTCACAATCGCTACATTACGGCCGAAGACGTAATCACCCGCTTCGTCGCGCTGAATCGAGACCGGGCATTCACCGGGCGCAATGCCTTTGGTGGGTTCGTTGCGATCCACCAGGCCGTAATCATACGCCGTGATCGCATAGAAGTAGCGCTGGCCGTTGATCACGTTATTGTCAACCCAGTGATGGGTGAGGCCGGTTTCTTTGCCGAGATCGAACTTGATGCCGTTGAAATCAACCGGATGAAAACCGGAAAACCCATCCACTAAATCAAACTGAATGATCGGCTTGCGCAAAGTGATGTTGCCGGCGCCGTCGGTAATCACCGACACGTCTTCAAACGCGTCATCGGTGGAGCGATAAATGCGATAGCCTTCAAAATCAAACGGATTTTCTCCGAGGCGCGACAGGAAACGGTCAAACGAGCGCTCGGCGACATCATCCCAGTAAAGATGCACTTGGCCGTCGCCGGCAACCGCGGTCAGCGTCGGAACCAAAGGCGTCAAGGCAAATTGATAGTCGGTATCGTAAGTGGTTTGCGCCGCGGCGCGATTCAAGAGCGCATCGGTGGTGTCTTGCCCCATGCACACCGCCAACGAGATGCGCTCGGTAATGCCCGGCTGCATCGGAAAAAGTCCGGCGCCGACAAACAGGTTGTAATCACCGGTAACGCCGCCGACGTTGCCGATGCCCGGCACCAAAAATTTGCGATAGGCGGCGCGATCATCCGACAAGCTGCCGTTGAGCTGGCCGGAGCCTTCATATTGAATATTCGTGAAACCGATCTGATCGGATTCCGAGACGTCGGTTTTGTCGATGTCCGGCTCGCCGGGGAAATTCGTGCCGGCGCCGGAAGTGGGCTTGCCGTCATTTTCGCCGAGATCGCCGGTGCCGGCCAAGCCGTCGAGGCCGACGTCATCGGTCAATGGGTTCCAATCGCCATCGTTGTCGATCCCGTCTTCGCGCGACTCGTCGACCAATTCGTCAATGCCTTCGTCAATAAGACCATTGCCGTCGTTATCAATTCCATCTGCATATCTCAAGCCGAGATCCTCCGAGCCTTCGTCGCGCAGACCGTTGCCGTTGTCGTCCTTGCCGTTGCCGGCGATTTCGCCGACCAGCATCGCGGCGCTAACCACCGGACTGCCCAATTCGCCGTCGTTGTCATTGTCGATGCGGTCTTTGAAACCGTTGCCCGGGTTGAACACCGGCAGCGTGCGCGGCAAGTGAATTTCGCCTTCGTCAATCAGGCCGTTGCCGTTGTCGTCGATCAAATTATCCGGCTGTTCGCCCGCGATAATTTCAGGCGTAATTTTGGGGCTGTTGGTTTCGCCGTCCAAATCATTGTCGATGCCGTCGGTAAAATTTCCTGGCGTCTCCAGGAAAGACGTGGCCACCACGCCGACCGGATCGTTGGCGAAAAATTGGTCGCCGATATTGTCAGCATCCGTTGACCACGCCACGTCGTTGGCGAGCGAAAAATAGGCAACGTCGTCGCCGCCGTCGCCGCCGACCAGATCGGCGAGCAGAATGCTCACGCCGAAACGCTCAAGCAGCTTGCTGCCGTCATTCTTGAAATAGTGCAGGAGAAAAACCACGTCCTGCACCAAAACCTGCGCCCATTGCAGCACACGGGTTTCCATGACAATGCCTAAACCATAGCGGCTGGAATCGGTAAAATCCGGGCGGAAGACGCCGATCCATTTGTCGAAATTGTCATCGCCGGTTTTGAAGAAAATTTCCTGATCCGCGGTTTTGACGGAGAGATCGGGCGGCACTTTGCCGAACAGGCCGTTCCAGCTTCCCGCCCATCCCGGATCGCCGCGATCTTCGAGTTTGTCGGGCCAAATCGGCGGCCACGAATTTTTGTCGAGCAGGTTCGCCACCGTCGCCGCGGCGCCTTGCGCGGTGTTGAGATAGCCGGTGATCGGCTGCAATTCCCAGCTCGAGCCGTTGTTGAGATCGGGCTTGCCAAGCCCGGCGGTCATGATGCGTTGAAAAGCATTGGCCGGCGTTCTTACTTCGGCGCCGTACATCGGCGAAGTCAACGCCATGTAGAGTTTCCGCGTATTCGCCGGCCACTCATAAGCCACCGCGCCGTCGCTGCCCGACGAGCGTCCGGTAATGCCGTAGTTGAAAATCGTGGTACCGACGAGATTGGCGTTCGTGTAAACCCGGCGCCGCTCGCTGAAGTCGCTGCGCTCTTTGGAAGGAATATATTGCGCCAGCGCGAGTGCTGGCAACAGCGCGAGCATCAATAGGATTCTCGAAAATCGCATGAATTCAATCCTCCGTTTGTCATTCCGAAAGAATCTTTTTTCAATGGAGCATTGTGCTGGAGTGAAAAAGGATTCTTCCTGAATGACATTTCGTTTATTTCACGAAATCTTACATTAGACTCAAAAACCGATCTTCAACCCCAACTGCACTTCGCGCGGCTCGCTGAAGCGATCCGGCTGCCGCAAAAACTCCTCGGCGGTGTTGTTGAAAATCGTGGCGCCGCGCACTTCGGAAAACGTGGTCGAATTGGTGGCGCGGCCGGTGTCCGTATAAACATTGAACTCGTTGCGGCGATCAAATAAGTTGTAAACATTGCCCAGCAACGCCACCTCCATGCCGGCCAGACGCAGGCTTTTGGAAAAACGCAAATCAAAAACCATAAAATAGGGAACATTGCGGCTGTTGCGCGAAAACGCAAAGTTGGTGTTCTGGCCGACGCGGGTTGCGCGCGGCGCGCTCGGTGAATAGGGGTATCCGGAGTGATAGCGGCCCAATAAGCTGCCCGCCCAGCCGCTTTTAAAAAAGCTGATGGTGCCGTTCAGCGTGTGCTTCTGATCCCAACTGAGCGGCACGATAAATTTTGTCGGCTCATTGTTGCTGTTGCGCCGGCCAAATTCCTCGCCGGGATCCGAGTTGCTGCCCTCGGCGACCTGAAAGGTGTAATCGAAGGAATAGGTGAACGTCCGCGAGCGCACTTGCGACAGCGTCAACGTGATGCCGCGAACATTGGCGTAGTCGAGATTGCGATAAATGAAGTAAGTGCGGCCTGCCAGCACCTGGCCGCCGGCGCCGACGGTTTCAATCGGCGGGCTGGTGCCGACCCAATCGCGCACGTCGCGATAGAATCCGGTGACGTCGATGCCGATGTTTTCGCCAAGTTGCTGTTTGAGGCCAAGTTCGTACATGACGGTCTTCTGCGGCTTCAAATCGGCGTTGCCGTAGATACCATAATTGCCGTTGCCTACCGGCACTTTGAAGCCCGGATTTTGATAGAGCAATTCAAATGAGGACATCTGCAAAAAATGACCATACGAAAAATGAATCGCACCCTTGTCGGTAATCGGATACGCAATGCCAAAGCGCGGGCTGATCTGATGCTTCGCTGAAGGCTTTTTGTACCAGCTCGACAGCCGTTGTTCCAACGTCATGGCTTGATAACGCGTATTGAGCGGTTCATAAACATTGGGATCGCTGGGATCGGCCAAGACCAAACCCTTTGAATCAAAATAGTCGAAGCGCAAGCCGGCATTGATAACGACGCTCTCGAACTCGATTTTATCCTGCGCATAAACGGAAAACTCGACGGGTTTGAAAGTGTAGCGCCCGTGGTTGGGAGAAGAGAGCGGAGGAACCTCCGGCACAAATGGCACGATCTCCCCGCCGCTGGCATCGCGCGCCGGTTGGATGGTGATGTTCTCTTCAAACAACTCGTGCCGCTTGCCTTCGAGGCCGAGCTTGATCTGATGCACTAAACTGATCTGATTGGTGTAGTCGAGCTTAACAACTTGCGAAGTCGTCGAGCGCTGAAAGAAACCATTCTCCGTGCCGGAGTTTGCCAAATCATAAGCGGATTGCTCGCGCAGGGAATCCGGATGCAAATAACGCGAATCAAGGGGATTTTCAAAGAGGTAGTTTTTAAAGTTTTTGTAGAATTGCGAGACATTGACGGTATAGAAGGAGCGCGTGCCTAATGTGTGAGTCCATTGCAGATTGGCATTGTAGCCCTTGTCGTAATTCGTGCGCCGCGCGTCCGGTAGCCAGCGGAAGAACCCATTATAATTGGCGCTTTCGTCATCGTTGCCCAGCAACCCCAGCTTGAGCGTGATGGTCGACGATAACCGGTAAGATAGTTTCAATTGCGCCGAGCGGTTCAGTTGCGTGTTCATCGGCACGATTTCGCCGCCGCCGGCTTCCTGTCCCTTGAAAGTGCCCAGCGTATCGCCTTTGGTGTTGAACATGCGCCGGCCATTCAACCAGCCGTCGGTCGAGTAATAGCGGCCTGTTGCAAAGAAAGTCAGCTTATTGCCGAGCAGCGGCACCGGCCCGCTCAAACTGGCTTGCACGTTATGCGTCGCGACCGGATCGATGTCGTCAATGCCGAGATAAAGCTCCTTATCCGAGCTGGTATAATCGCCGGCGTACAAATTAACGTTGCCGTGATATTCCTGGCTGCCGTCTTTGGTCACAAGATTGATGACGCCGGACATCACATTGCCGAACTCGGCGTTGAACGTGCCGCTGATCACTTGCAACTCCTGCACCGATTCATTTTCGACGCGCACCGCGGAGCCGCCGTTATAAACATCGGTCACCGAAACGCCATCGACGAAGTAGGCCACTTCGCTGGAGCGGCCGCCGCGGATATGAATGCCTCCGCCGCGATCCACCGAGACGCCGGCTTGCAAGCTCAAAACTTCACTCACCTCCTGCACCGGCAGCGCTTGAATCTGTTCCGCCGCCACATTTGCTTGCGAAGAGGTGATCGACTTGTTGACGATCTCGCGTTCGGCGACCACCACGATTTCCGCGCCTTGAACCACTTCTTCGGTCATGGCAAAATCTAATTTGGTGGTCACGTCGATCGACACCACCACGTCGCGCGTCTTGATGGCGCTGTAGCCGACAAAGGAAGTTTGCACCACATATTTCCCTGGCGGAACGTTGATGATGACGAAGTTGCCATCGAAATCCGAGGCGGCGCCGAGAGGGCGATCCAGCGGAATCTCATTGCCGTCTCTGATTTGCGCCAAAAGCACCACGTTGGCGCCCGGCAGGCCGTCGCCAGTATTCTTATCGGTCACTTTGCCCGCAATCTTGCCGGTCGTGCCGGCAAAGATGAGCTGGCTCGCGAACAAGAGCAGTTGGAGCATCAAACAACCCAATCTTGCGCAAGACTTCATATTCACTCCTCCGTTTTTCAGCGTTCTATAAAAACATCCGCTTCCTCTGCTCAATCCGCTGACTATTGTGGTATGCGGATTAAACTGGTTGTGCCGACAACACCTTTTTGCTTGCAGCTCGCCCATGTTGGAGTTAATTGGTTTTGTCCAACAGCGTTTTAACCTGCTGCAACACTTTTTGTTCAACCGCAATCGTCAACGGCTGCCGAAGTTTCTGCAGTTGTTTTTGCAATTCGCGCTGCCGATATGCCGGAAGCAGGTTTTCGGCAATTTCGGCTTTGGCTTCGTCAAATGTTTTGGGCAACGCGGGTTTGACGTCGACAACCTGCACGATCGAAAAATATTGGTCGCGTTGATACGGGCCGCCGATCGCCCGTGGTTTCAGTTTAAAAATTTTCTCGGCCAATTCACCGAGATCGCCTTTCGTCACATAACCGACGTCACCGCCACGTTCCGCCGACCATTTCCGCAAAGAATAACGTCTGGCCAACTCACTAAATTCCTTGCCGCGTTCGATCTCGCGTAAAATATGGGCAATTTGTTCCTGATGCGCAACTGTTATTTCGCGCAACCGTACCATCGCCGGGTGGACGTAATTTTCCGGCAGCGCCGCATACTCCTGCCGCAGTGAATCTTCCGGCACGGCCACCGAATCCGTCAGCAGGCTTTTCATTTTTTCAATCAGAAAACTCTCTTCTTTCATGCGAATCCGCTGCTGCACCGTCGCATCATTGTGAAAACCTGCTTTATGTGCGCGCCGCAAATATTCCTCGCGCAGCGCCAACCCACTGATGAAATCCCGCAAATCTTCGGCGCTTTGCACGCGGTTCCGTTGTCGTACCGAAGTTTGCCGCGCCCGTTCTTGAAAATCTCGAATCATCCAAGTTTGGCCGTTGATATTCGCCACTTCTGCCGTCGGCGTCAATCCCGCTACACCATCTTCAGAATCACGCATCGTGCCGGCACGGCTCGATTGCGTCTTTTCCCACATTTGCGCCAGCGCCGTTTCATTAAACTGAATCTGCAATTCCGCCAGCGTTTTGGCATCGAGATTTTGAATCGTGCGGGCGCGCTTGCGATGCTCCGTCACCCAGCGGAATTTCTTCTTCTCTTTGGCAAAATCGGTTTCCGTTATAATGGGCGGCCGTGTGCGATCTTCAAGTTTAATGATGCTATAACCAAATTTCGTCCGCACCGGTTTGGAGATTTCGCCCGGGCGCAATTTCTGGGCGGTGGCGGAAAAAGTGGGCTCCATGTCGTCCCACTTGAAATAGCCGAGATAGCCGCCGTTGCTCGCGAGACGATAATCCTTAAAAACACTCGGCGCCAATTCTTCAAACGTCGCGCCGCTTTGCAATTTTTCATAATACGCGTTCGCCTCTGCTAATGTCGGCGCATACAAATGCCGCGCCGCCACCTGCTCCTGCGCAAGAAAGAACGTCTCTTTAATTTCGTTTTCGTTTGCCTGCACCGTATCGACGAGATGATCGCGATAGGCCTCGAGAATCGCGTCGAGGCGAATGCTTTCGGCGCGGCGTTTGAAATCTTCCGTCTCGCGCCAGCCGCGACGATTCGCTTCGATCAACAACACCTGTTCGTCAATCATCGCCTGCAACAAAGCTTCGCGCACTGGCGCCGTGTCCAGCGGCGTCAGCATCAGCAGGTTTCGCAAACGCCACTCGTACTGGCGCTGGCTGATGGTGGCGTCGCCGACCTTTGCCAGCACTGCATGCGTTTCCGATTTACGGCCACAGGAAAAGAGAAAGAACCCCAGCGCCATCACTAAAGCGGCAGCGATGTTTCTGCAACACGGCGGCAAAACAAAATTATTCAATAATGTGAATCGCAACGAAAGTGAACTTTCATGGTCAAGTTACGGCTATTGTCGCGCTTCCGCCAGGCTCTTTTTCAATTCCGCAACTTTAGGATTTTCCGGCGCCAGCCTTTCCAACTGCGCCAGCGTGGCGCGCGCATTTTCCGTCTGGCCGAGTTGCAAATAAGCGCCGGTTAAATTGTACAACGTTTGCCCATCGTTCGGCTCCAATTGCAGCGCGCGTTGCAAATAAGGCACGCCTTGCGCCGGCTGCTGGCGGTTAACCCAAATGGCGCCGGCGATTTTGCACGCATCTGCCGACGGTTCCAGCGCGATGGATTTCATCAAATGTTCGAGGGCCCGGTCATAATCTTGCAATTGCGTATACATCAAACCGGCGCGGGTGTAGGGCGAAGCATTATGCGGCGTTTCCAAAATCAACGCTTCATATTCTTTTACCGCCAGCGCCCATTGGCGGCGTTTCTCATATTCTTCCGCCAGCAGCACGTGGGCTTTTTCCCAGCTCATCTCGCGCTTCCACGCCGCGTAAGCCAGTTGCTCAAAATAGTTTTTCGGCTGATAAACAAACGGCGCCGCGCGTTCTTTCGGCACAAAGGGCCAGCTTTGCGTCAACACGGCAATGCGAATGCGCGCCACTTCTTCATCCAGCGCGGTCACACCGCGTTGCTGCCAATACACGGAATCCGGCTGCGCTTGCGTTTCATCCCAAGTGTTCGCCATAAAATCATTCTCCTGCATCGCGCGGCACAACTCGCGACCCATCATGAAATAACCGGCGAGATTGGGATGCACGTGTTCGAGCATGAGTTCCTTGCCGATCAAACCGTTGGGAGAAGCCTGGACAAAAGCGCGCTCCATATCGACCAGCGCCGCCCCGGTTGCTTGCGCCACTTCTTGCAACGCCACATTGAAATCGTTGCTGGCGCGAAAACGCAAGCCGTCGAAATCACGGGCTTTTTCGTAAGCCGCGCGGGCCGCGCTAAAATTCCCCAACGCTTCGAGACATTTGCCTTTTTCATAATAAGCTATCGCCGGCAAATCGTCAAGACGCTGCAGCGAATCAATCATGGCGAGCGCGACCGCGGCCTTGCCGATTTCCCGCAACTTCGCGCTACGGAAAATTTCACGCTCGAAC
>Ga0187893_10010160_pt1 | contig 14164 bp, 12 predicted proteins | sample MA1701074metaG_FD_139574 | JGI IMG/M metagenome (GOLD analysis project Ga0187893, IMG submission 139574) | White microbial mat communities from a basaltic lava cave in the Kipuka Kanohina Cave System on the Island of Hawaii, USA - MA170107-4 metaG ...
CCGTCAACGAAGCCCTGCAACAGATCGAGCAGCAAGCGGGCGCCGCCTTCGATCCCTCGCTGACCGAACTCTTCTGCCACACGATGCGCGAACAGCCTCCCCAGGAGTAGAGGACCGGGGCTGATAGCGGCAGGACTCTTCTCCAACTCCACAGCACAGGCTTCCCGATCCTCAAGCAGGCTATTCGGGCTCCCTGCATTTTCGAACATCGGATCGCCGCATGAGAGCAAACAGGAGCAACAGCCCCATCACAAACCCGATAGTCGTGCGAGATGGAAAGGGGAATCTTAAGCCTCGAACTTGTCATCAACGCGCCGAACTTGGCACACGCGCGAGTCTCTCCTCGACCCCGCGCACGAGCGCTTCTGTGGCCTTGGGATCTGAACGTAGCGTTGGCTGACCTGTTTGAGCCAATTTGGATGTGATCGCTTCACGTACCCGCTCTTGTTCTTGTTGAGGCCTCGCCTGTTTCCACCCCTTGCGCTCGATACATTGATTCATGTCCATAAATATCTGGCTCACATAATCCGGATGCGCTGTAGGATTCTGGCGATAGGCAAGAGCTGCTGGACTCTGATCGATCTCCATGGCACAGGCTTCGCGATCTTCCAGCAGGCTATTCGGGCTCCCTGCATTTTCAAACGCAGGCTCCCCGCATCCAGCTAATAAGGCCATGGCGGCAACGAGCAACCACCCTTGGCCATTCCGCCGGGATAGTCTATGGCTCACTCGTCGCCTTGTCATCCTACAAGCCTTTCTAATCTTACTGTCATCGCATTGATACAGGTGCCCTGGCAGCCAGGCGCGCCAGTTCGTCGTCAATGATTTGCACAAAATTCTCCAACGGCTGCGCGCCATCGAGAAAGCGTCCGTTGATGAAGAACGCAGGTGTCCCGGAAATACCGAGCTTGGTCACCTCATCAACGTCCCGCTGGATGCTGTCACGATGCACGTTTTGCGAAAGACAGGATTCGAATTTCTTCACATCCAGGCCGCTCTGCTCAGCATAGTATTTCAAGTCGTCCTCGGCAGCCTTTGGTGCATTCGCAAAGAGGAGATCGTGGTACTCCCAGAACTTGGCTTGGTCCTGCGCGCACCCGGATGCCTCGGCGGCACTCCTCGCTTGGGAATGGAGGACATCGAGGGGCAAATGCCTGAAAAGCAGCCGGACCTTGCCAGTGTATTTCTCAAGCACCTGGGTCAGCGTCGGTTGCACCCGCTTGCAGAACGGGCAGTGGAAGTCCGAAAACTCCACAACCGTCACTGGAGCATCAGATGTCCCACGCATTGGCGCTCCGTCGGTTGAGACCTGCACGCGAGCGACCAGAGGTGGTTGCAGTCGATCTAGCACTGTGCCCTGTGCCCGAAGCGATTGGACAAACTGCGCCCGTTGCGCCGCCAATTTCCGTTGCTGCAGGGAGGCTCGAATCTTCTCTCGGTTCTCACCTTCATTGCCCTGCAACCGAGATCTATTTTCCTGATACACGGACTCGATCTCGGTTTCTGTGACGAGGCCGACTTTCACCGTCACTTCGCCATCCAACAACGCCGCAATAGAAACCCCTCGTTTTGCCGCTTCCTGCGCAAGGAGCCGTTGCGCGATCAATGCATCGAGCTCTGCTCGCTTGAGCACGTAGATCTGCTCCTGCAGCTTTGACAGTCTGACACCAAGAGCATGATCGAGATCCTCAGCCGTAACCGCCTGCCCGTTCACCTCTGCCAATGGAATACCTCTTTCATTCCCCGCTTGCGCAGGGGACACGACGAAGGTGAGTGCTAGGGCCAAGGCGCACCTAGTGAGACAGGACCTATGTTGTAGAATTGTGATCTTTGGACAGGAAAGTCTACTTTTCCCTTGCCAGTGCGGCCGTCGGCCGAAAATAAAGTTGCCTGCCCTGTTTTTCTTTATTCTTCTATGTCGAGTAGGAACCGAATCCCGTTGAACGGGATTCGGTTCCTGCCTTTCCATGGATCGCTCACCGAGTCTGATCTTCATTCGCCCGGCAACTTTCTGACACCTGTCTTATTCCCCAAACCCTTAGTAGAGGCGTCTCTTCAGAAGTTAATTGGGGCACGGAGAACTGGGATTTCTGCATACACAAGTCGGCTTCGGTTTCGTTGGATAACAGGTCGTCGTTCCAGTTCCATAGGTGAATGCTTCTCCGGAGGAGTCTTGGATCGTTTTTCCGTTGATGAACACATCGACTTGCGATGCCACGGCACAGCCCGGAGTCGAGGTCTCGACCTTGACTGGAATTTTGCCATCGGGCCCGTTGGTGACAGTCACGTCACACTTTCCACCCGCGGCCTTTTGATTGCTTGTAGTGTTAACGGGTGCGAACGGGCTGACTGGTATCCCGGGGCCTTGGATGAGACAAAAGCCTGACTGGCTTCCGACGAACGCACCGGCCGTGGAAACGCGCGGGGCTGCTCGGCTTACTACTACCCTAGCGTTCAAAGGGCTCCCTGATGGATTGAACTTGGCCTCGCGATGGTGGCACGCAGTGGGGCCGTTTGTGGGGGTCTTGTCTGCAATGCAATCGTTAATAAAAATGCCGCCGGGAGAAGCTTCATAGATGACTATGTCGGAGGATATAGTGACATAGGACTTCGAGAGTGTGGTTGGGGGGGTGATCGTAAATCGATAGTCGTATTCCAAACATGTTTCACCCATCGGGCATGAACCTCCGGTCACCTCATGCGGGAAGGTTTCAGAATCGCCACCGGGCACTGTGTCAACTGTGAGAGTTTTACTGCCTATCGCGACCGTACAACTGGTGGGTGCGATGAGTGCCGAAGCAGGTAGTGATATTGGAGTTTCAGTGCCACTAGTGGCTCTGGCCTCTGTGGCGAGCACACACATAATAATACCGGCGATCGCCACTGCAGGGATATGGGCCGTCTTCCTTGTCACCATAACTTCCTCCTTTGTTAATCCATCTTAGTCAAGTTTTGCGTCATGCACCTTGTCCTCTGAAATAATTTCCCAAGTTCTTCCGCACAGGACCTGAGCCCCTTGTCGTTGAACCTGGTTTCTGGCCTCGAATAATTTGCTCACAAGCTACGTGCTGCTCTGTCCTGCCATTACGAGACTGCTTACGTTGACTCAATTCCTTCACATTGTCATCAATTCGGGCACGGACTACTCGGATTTCTGCATACACAAGTCGGCTTCGGTTTCGTTGGATAACAGGTCGTCGTTCCAGTTCCATAGGTGATCGGCGCTCCGTCTTGGAACGGCCCTCCGCCGGCACCGGAGCCGGCGACGGTCAAATCGACCTGCGATGCCACGGCACAGTCCGAAGTCGAGGTCTCGACCTTGACTGGAGTTTTGCCATCGGCACCGAGGGTAACCGTCACGTCACACTTTCCACCCGCGGCCTTTTGATTGCTTGCAGTGGTAACGGCTTTGAACGGGTTGACTGGCGCCCCGGGGCCTTGGATGAGACAAAAGCCTGTGGACAATAATCCGACGATTGCCCCGGCCGTGGAGACGCGCGGGTCTGTTCGCGTTACAATCACACTGGCGGAGAAACCGCTCGGTTGTGGATTGAACCTGATCTGGCGTTGCTCGCACACGAAGCGGCCGATTAGGTTGCCATCTCCTTCGCACGTGGGATTTTCAATGAAGGCGGCCGGAGTCACCGCATAGATGTCTAAGTCGGAAGAAACAGAGAGATAGGACTTCGTGAGATTGCTTCCTTCCGACGACGTAAATTTATAGTCATATTTTGAACATATGCTCCCCTCCCCTCCTGGGCATGCCACATCATACGGGAAGGTATTGGTGATGCCACCGGGCATTGCCGCAATCGTGACACTTGAGGTAGTAAACGCTAACGGCGCAGTGCACGTAAGGGGTGCGGTTTGTGCCGGAGCAATGACCTGTGCTCTGACCTCCGACACCAGCACAGAGCCAAACACGATGAGCGCTACAGCAGAGATCTGGGCCATCTTCCTTGTCACCATGACTTCCTCCTTTGTTAATCCATCAACATCTGTTTGTTCACTCCGCTCACCATCAAACCAAAGTACGTTATGCCCTGCATTTATTCATCCGGGTATAGTCGGTCTCCTTGCTTCCCCCTATGGAAGGGCTATCGTGAGTTGAATAAAGTACAACCCCTTGGGGGACACGGTTGGATTACGGAGATCGGTTTCCTGAAACTGGAAATTCTCGTCAAAGAGATTTTTTGCACCAACTGTGAGCAGCCCGTACCGCTTCGGCATGCGGTAACTCAGTCCGGCATCGACGATCCAGACATTCTCACTCCCGGATTGGCAACAGATTGTGTTCCGTGGCTGGAACGAGCCTTGTTGGTGAATAAACGTCGGGCGCACGGAGAAACTGAGTCCGGAAGGATGAAACACGTTCAGTCCAAGAGGTATCCGCTGGGTCTCTAGATTCTCGACACCAAAATTTAAGACCGCGCCACGATCGAACTGTTCGTACTGATATTCAGCTGTGAGGGCTACCCAATCATGAGGAGTCCAGAACAGGTACGCTCGCCCCAACTTCTCGCGCCAGGCTGCTGTAATCGCGGCAAGCCCGCCTGTCCCGGTCGCAGTCGGCAATGGAACGTCCAGGTCTCGCTGCGAATACTCCACTCCCCCGAACACCGTTCGTGAAAATTTCTGATTGATTGCCCCTCCATAACGCCACGCATCCGTCGCCTCAATCTCATTATCATTGTAAAACTGGTTAAACCCTGCCACCTGTGTCGGCTCTAGAGTCTGACTCGTAATCAGCGCTCTCGTCAGCGTTCGAAATGCAGCAGCGCGCACAGTGGTCCCAGGCAATGGATTCCACACCATTCCGAACTTCGGATTAATCTGGTTTACGTTCGGGTTCACTGCGGTATTTTTTGTGTCATAAAAGTCTCCGCTTACACCAAGTGTGAATGTCAAATTGCTCAGGGGCTTGAGAAACGAATACATATAGGCATTGGTTTGCTTGGCATCAAGATTCGCAGTATTATTGACAAGATTGATTATTCCAAAACCAGGAATATCCACATCGACAACGACGGTTTGCTCTCTTTTGAAATCAAAGTATCCGAACCCACTCGTCAGGCTGACATATCTTGATTGAAAAATGTGTTGTAACTCTCCGCCGGTCGATTTTTGCCCCGGTGTCTGACTATTAATGTGTACTGTCTCCCCGGTCCCTGCGTCAAAATCCTGAATACGATCTGAATCGCCTCGTTTTTGATACATGAACGACCCCAGGAGCATGGAGTTCGGCGAGAACTCATGCCGCATCCCAACGCGGTACGTATCTCGTTTACTATCTTGTCGAAAGTTCTGGAGAAAATCCGTTTTGAAGAAATTCAATGCAAGGTCTCCGTTGTTCGTGTTCCTGTGTCTGTATTCGCCTTGAATCATCGTTCGAGGCGTCAGCTCATACTGCAGGAAAGCGTTCCCGATGAAGTCACTTTGGTTGGCGTTGGTTCGCCATCCGTCTGTGTTGAAGTTGCTTAGGCCGCCGCTGACCGACAGTTTATTGAAAATTCCTGACACGATCGTCTCTCCCGCGAGTGTGTTCTGCGACCCTACAAGCCCGTTACCCTGAATCGCCAGCCTGTTGCGATTTACCATGAGCGTATTGAACTCGTTGAAGGAGGAAGCTAGGGGACCAAGCGCACTCAGGAGGAACAAATTGCTCTCGGCGAGGCTGGGTTGAATCGGCGTGACGTTGAGGGGTTGGAGCAACTGCGACCGAAGGAGTTCACTCACTCGTGCCACTTCGTGCCGCGGCAAGGCAGAATATGAATCAGCCAAAAAACGGTGGGCGGTAAAGCTCGTGTCATCCGTACCAACAGATGACCATCCTTCCACCAATGCCACTTGCTGGAAACCAAGATTGGTATAGATTCTTGCGAGGCTTGAGCTGCGTGCTGCCACGTCTGAATCCATCTGCAACTGGGACCGGTATACCGCACGATTATTATTCAACTCGATCGCCTGCTCCATATCTTGGAGGGCCTCGATCGGTCGATTCGTGAGCTGCTTCTGTAGTGCGTCGTAGAAGAACGGCGTCGGATCCTTCGGATCTAACTCCTTGGCATTCTTGTATTCGCGCTCGGTCAGTTCATCGCGCTTCTCTTCGAAGTAGGCCTTACCCAAGTAGCTGCGGATCATGGAATTGTTGGGGTCTAAGCTGGCAGCGACTTCCATCTCGCGACGGCCCTCTTCGACCTTCCCGCCTCTGAACAAGGCCAAGCCAAGCCCCAATCTCGGCATGGCGTCAGCCTGATCCAATTCGATCGCTTTGTTGAAAGCGGCTTTGGCTTCTTCCAGATCAACCCGCAAGAGATGGGCAAAACCCAGGACGGTTTGCGTCCTGGAAATATTGGGATTCAAGGCTACGGCCCTCTGCGCCGCCTCGAGCGATCCGTCCAATTCGCTGAATGATGCCCGCAGCTCGGCGAGTCTGGCCCAGGCCAGCGCATTCTCAGGATGAGCCTGGACTTCCTCTTCCAACGTTTTTCTAGCACCGGCGAGGTCAAACCGAGCCTGTTGGGCATACGACAAAGCCGTCTTGGCCGACGTAGAATTGGGATCGGCTGCCACCGCTTGTTGAGACAGCGTCAGTGCCTTGTCTTTGTCGTTGTGTACCACGGCAATCACCGATTGCAGCGCCAACGCATCGCTGTTCTTCGGATCGAGTTTCAGCGCTCGGTCCAGATCGGCATTGGCCTCATCCACGCGACCCACCGTCAGGTAGGAGGCCGCGCGGTTGACCAGCGAGCGCGGGTCATCTTCCTTCACTGCTGCGTCGGGAGACACGTCCATCACGGGAGGATAGTACAGTGCCCATTGCACGGCATCGCGGGGCTTCACGACGGTTTGATACGACGGCGCTTTGCCTTTCTCCGCAACCACCGACTGGCCATTGCTGAGATTCAGCGTGCCACTCTCATTCGCCGCGACGACCTTGCCCTCAAAAATGGTAATTTCGGCCTTGTCGTCCGTGACCCGGACGACGCCCTCCGTCCCTTCCACACCGGCGTTCACGAACGCGGTGCGCACTTCTAGATTGCGCGGCACTCGGCTGAAGAAATGCGTGGCCCCTTTAACGAGTTCGATGAGCGACCCACCTTCTTTCTTGATGCCGCCCAGCGTCATGGTGGTGTTCTGATCCAGCCGCAGCATCGGTTGATTCGACAGCGCAATGTCGGCCCTGCTGCGTTCCTGCACGCGAATCACGTCGCCGGGACAGAAGGTGTCATGGAGTTTGACCGGTTGCCATTGCGTCTCGTCGGGGTGGCGAACATCGACTTTTCCTTCGACCGCCATGGCTTTGGCGATCCATTGTTCGCATGTCGCGGCAAACGATGTCGCCGGAGAGAGCACGCCTGTTACGACACTTGCACACATCGCTAGCTGTAAAGACACCGAGGTTGTCTTCGGGGTCTTCATGACCACCTCTTTTCCTGCGCAAGATACGCTGCACGGTTCGAACATCAGTGCATGAGACTTGTTCCCTCGTTACGCTACTGTCCCTTATCGATCTTGCGGTCTGCCATTTCAACAGTATTTTCTTACTAGCACTTATTTAGCGAAATACTTGTATTCCCTTTGTAGAGAACCCGTCAAGCGTACCCCTCCGAAGGGTTATAGGAAGTTCATCGGCTCGGCTCTCTCTGATCCAACTCAGTTCTCCACACTGTCTTACTCATTGCACTGCAGCAAGCTCTAGACCAGAGTCATGTCGTGCTGACGAGGAGTTCAGTCAAAAATTCCAAACGATAGGACTGGAGGGGTGTTTGGCAGATGGCGTCACAACTCTTCCGCGTAGTGGGTAGTCCGACCAGACTTCCTGACCGAATCTAAACCGATTCGCGGTGAATCGGATTTGATTCTCAGAGCAAAAGTCATTTTCTGATTGCGGGATCATTTTTTCTCCAACGTAACAACGGCATCCCAGGGTTCGTCCGAAGGGGGAACCTTGAGATACTGATCGCAGAGGGTGAGATAGAACTGAGAAGGCCCGTCTTTCCCCGTGAAATCGATGCACTGTTGGAAGGTTAATCGTGCTTGTTCCCAGGTGCGATTTTTGAATGCCGCCAGCCCCTCCGCAAAGATCGCGCAGGCTTCGCGTTGCGTCTGCTCCGCCTGTTCCGTACGGTTCATCAGTTCATGGAGTCCAAGCGGTTTGCCTTTGCCCTTGAGCCGAAAGGCGCCGAGTTCTCTGGTCAGCAGTCCGTCCACTCCTCGGATCACTTCGTGGCTGGCGGCGATCTGCGTTCCGACGTACTTGTTGAATCCTTCCACGCGCGAAGCCGTGTTGACGACATCACCGGTCGGGCGATACTCGTAGTGATCCATAGCTCCGACAGCGCCGATTGTGAATTCTCCGGCATGCAAACCGATACGTGTAGGCAAACTGTACGGCGCGACGGACTGATTGAAGCGAGCCACGGACTCCGACATCTCCAGCGCAGCCAGACAGGCTTTTTTCCGAAGGGCCGGATCGTCCGACGGCCCTTTCCAAATGGCTAAGATTGAATCCCCTTTCAGGTCCACGATCAGGCCGCCGTGCTTTCTCACCGGTTGGAACAACGCTTCGAAATACCGGCCGAGGAAGTCACTGAGATCCTTCGGCGTCATTTTCTCCGAGAGCGCAGTGTAATCGCCGGCATCGGTAAACAGGCAGGTTCCGTAGACCACTTGAGTCGTGCCTTTGATATTGGCCATGTCCTTGGCTAATTGATCGACCACGTCGTCCGGCAAATAGAGACCGAAAGCTTTGCGGATGTTCTTTCTTTCCCGATCCGACTCGGTATAGTTCCAAAGAACTGCGCCGGCAAATCCCGTCGGCATCTGCAGCAGGAGTGGAATCACTAGCGGAAACCACGATTGGCGTGACTGGAATTGATAGGCGGCGACCGTCAGATACAGCCCAGCGATTCCGAACATCGCCCCCGCTGCAATGCTGATGGGCAGCAGCCGGCAGAGGACGCCGACGGCAATCCCCCAGCACAGCAGCAACACGGCATGAGCCGGCAAACTGATGGGTACAACGGTCGTATCATCGAGGATATTGAGGAATGCAGTGGCGGCAATTTCGACACCGCCGATGAATACCCCGTTGGCCTGTGAGAAGACGGTATAGAAACTATCTTTGCGTTCCGCGAGCAGAATTTCCGAGAGACCGACAAAAACTGCTTTCCCTTTCACATTGAACGAAGAGCCTGTCTCTTTTCCAATCTGGAGCGCCTGATCGTAACGAATCGTTGGTATCGTGCCGGGCGGTCCGTAGTAGTTGATATACCGACTGGTATCGCCCCCGTAGACATTCACAAGGGCCTTGAGAAGACGATACCGTGGCTTGTTCTCAGTCCGCAGGTTAGATCGATCCAATTCGTTGCGCATCCGTTCGGCCAACAGTGGATCGCCTTCAAACAGATCTCGCAGGTCGCGTATCGCTCCCACTAGCCCTCGTGTCATTCGTGTATTCTCGACATCGCCGGGCAGCTTCTCTGTATATGTCGGATCGGCCTGCTTCACCAATTGAACCAACTCCCCGAACGCCTCCCAGCCGTACTGCTGCAAGGTCACGATAGGAAATGTCGGCGCATCGCCGGCCCCCTGCTGAAAGGTCCAATACTGGTTGACCTTGAACGGAATCCTCGGCAGGACGAATGGAGCGGTGCCGGTTGCAGCCCTGGCGAAGGGCTCATAGGGTTTGGTGAGCTTGATGATGTTGGTGGTGGCGGACTCCCCATTTCCGCCGGAGGAAATCGGAATATCTTTCGCTCGCATGGCATCAGCAAGAACCACATTCCCGGCGCGGAGAATGGCACGCTCAAACAGTTGGTCGTCTTCCGCCACCTTCGGTTCAATAAAATGCACGTCGAAGGTGATGACCTTTGCGCCCGCATCAAGAAGCGTGTCAATCAGCCTGGCATGCACCGACCTGGGCCATTTGTCGGGATTGTCCGGGAATTTCAGATTCTCCGAAGAGTCTCTGTCGATGCTGACGACGACTGCCTCCGTCGGCGGTTGTTGAATGCCTCTTAGCTTGAAAAGAAGATCGAGACCAAGATCCTCCTCAAAACTTTTCGCTATGTGCGTGAAGCTGAAGATGAGCCCCACGAACCCGACCACACATCCCCATCCAAGGACTTTGACTGTTCCCGTCATGGCTTCAACCGCTTGACTTTGTTCCGGATGATGGGACGCATTACAAGATGCAGATTGAGGCAGTCGAACGTATTATCCACGCCTTGTTCCAGTCGATCGATCTCACCAACTCATGAAGAGAACCCTGTGAATTGTGCTCGAAGAGGTGTGCACAACACCGGCCAAGCAATTCGAAGTTGCCAAGAAAGCTAACGCTAAAAATCTCTTGAGCCAGATATGCGCCGGCATGGAATTCGTGGAGTAACTGAGAGGAAAAGTCACGGAGCTATTCGATGAGGTAGAGAGCATGGACCTTCGCTCCGTGGATGCATCCAACAGGAACGGTGTCTCAATCACATTTCATCGCCTCCTTTCCTTTTCAAGAAAAAGAGGCTGTTTCGAACACTCTGCTCGTTGCGATGCTAACTAGGATGGACGATTCGAGCCCAACTTAATTCATGTCCTTGATCAACCTCCTTGTATCATGATCACGTCGCAAATTGATCTGTCGATCAGCCCTTGCTGGTAGCCTTTGTCAGTGCACTCAATAACTGGTCTTGATTAACTGGTTTGGCGAGGAACTCTACACCGGCATCCTTAAAGAGGCGTGCAGACCTCTCCAGCATTCTTGATCCGCTCACGACAATGACCGGGACCGACGGGAACTGGGAGCGGAAATAAGGGATCACGATGATCTCGTTGACCTTGGGCATATTGAGATCGGTCACAATCGCGCTTAACGCCGGCGAAGGTTTTCCCGATTTCACCAAGTTGACTCCAGCTTCTGGATCCTCGGCTTCATCCACATCGTACCCCGCCTTCGATAAGATGAGGCGCACAGATTTTCTCACCTCGGCTTCGTCATCCACCACAAGCACTCTCCCTTTACTCATAGCTCCATTCTCCTTTCCATCTTAAGCCAATAGACGTTCACCCCTGTCTCGCGCGGGAGGCTAGCAGATATGTGGAATAAAGATCAATGCCTGCCCCTCAGACAACTTTGGTTGCAATAAAAAGGCCTGCCACGTATACTCCCGCCAACTTACAATGATCGCGCGGCGCTCCGTGTGAGCATCGTCGAGCGTGAGGGTGAGCCTGGGACCCTTGCGTGAGCTGTTCGCAATAAGGTCACAGGTAGGTCGGATGGGCGACCAGACGACTGAAAAAAATTCGAGGAACGAACGGCGCGCGGCTCCACGCCGTGAAGATGACCGGCGGCGGATCAGGAAAGATCGGGAGCTTGAAGCCGCCCGTCGTATTAGCGAAGCCCTGTTTGAGCATCTGACTCCGGATGAGCTGGTGGCCAAAGCTCTCCGTACGGCTCTCGACGTCGTGCAGGCAGAAAGCGGGTCGATCCTCCTGGCAGATCCGGCCTCACAGCAACTCATCTTCCGCCACTCCATCGGTGAAAGTCCCGTCAAACCCGGAACTGCCATTCCCTGGGATAAAGGTATTGCGGGAACCGTCTTTCGATCCGGCACCCCCCTCGTGATCCGCGACGCAAAACAGGACCCGCGCCACATGTCCGCAATCGATGAGTTAACCGCACACACCACCCATGACATGATTGCAATTGCTCTCAAGCGATGGGAGGGTGAGCCCATCGGGGTGCTCGAGGTCCTGAATAAACGAGGAGGACTGCTCGATGACGACGATGTCGCGATTCTAAGTATCGTCTCCGCAATCACGGCGTCGTCAATCGAACAGGCCCGGCTCTACCAAGAGGCGAAACTGGCGGAGATGGTGCGGTTGCTCGGTGATATCAGCCACGATATTAAGAATCTCTTGATGCCCGTGGTGGTCGGCGCGGAATTGATGCACGGCGAACTCAAGGACTTATGGGGAGACGCCCTCACGCGGGGGGACAAGCAGGCCAAGGAAAGTTTCGAGCGGTTCAACGAAGTCGTCGGGATGGTGGAGAACTCCTCGCGCCGCATGCAGGACCGGGTAAAGGAAATAAGCGATTGCGTGAAGGGGCTCAGCGCCCCGCCGGAATTCGCCCGGTGCAATATTGACAAAGTCATCATCGAAGTCGTGGACACGCTAAAGTGGTGGTCCGAGCAGAAGGGAGTCTCGATACGTACACCCGGGCTCGATCGAACTCCGGACCTCATGGCCGATGAGCGGCGGCTGTTCAACGCACTATATAACCTCATCAACAATGCGATTCCTGAGGTGCCGCCAGGGGGCACAATTACTGTGTCGGCCAGGGAAGAGCCGATCGGCGTCGCTCTCTATGTGACCATAGAGGATACGGGCAAAGGCATGCCTCCGGAGATACGCGACTCGCTCTTTACACCGGCGGCCAAGAGCAGCAAGCACGGCGGGACGGGATTGGGCACCAAGATCGTGAAAGACGTGGTGGATGCCCACCATGGCAAGATCACCGTGGAGAGCGAGCTAGGAGTCGGAACGACGTTCCACATCTACTTACCCCTGAAACCTCCGATGCCCTCCCCTACGTAAACAAGACTCTCAGCAATCGGCAGCGTCTCGTTTAGAAACGGAGTCCGTACATGCGCATACACGTGCTAGGGTGCCACGGAGCCGATCAGCTTGTCGGTGGAACAACCGGGCAGGTACGACAAGAAAGTTGCGGGTTTCTCATCGACGACTCCGTGCTCCTGGATGCCGGCACGATTGGAACACGACTCACTTTAGCCGAACAACGACGCATTCGATTCGTGCTTCTGAGTCACGTTCACTTCGATCACATCAAAAGCCTACCGACACTGGCCGACAACCTAGCCGAAGCGTTCGATGAGCCTGTCATCGTGGCGGGGACCAAACCGGTTCTTCAAGGACTGAAGGACCACATATTTAATAATGAGGTGTACCCCAATTTCTTTGAGCTGCCGAATCGGCAGCGTCCGATCTTGCAGACCCAAATACTCGAACCCGGCAAGCCTGTGACACTCGGACACCTGGAAATCATACCGATCGTGGTCAACCATACAGTGCCCACAGTGGGATACGTGGTAAAGGACCAACAGGCCGCGTTGCTCTATAGCGGCGACACCTACGTGACGGAAGAAATCTGGAGTGTGGGAAGGACGCTCCCTCAGCTCAAAGCGGCATTTATCGAATCCTCCTTTCCCAACAAGCTAGCGGACTTGGCCAAACAGACCAAGCATCTCACACCCTCGCTTCTCGCCAAAGAGTGGGAAAAACTAAACACTGACCAAGTGCCCGCGTACGCATACCATCTCAAGCCTCCATACAAAGATCAGCTTGTATGTGAGCTTCGTGAATTACAACTCCCCGGTTTAACTGTTCTCGAGGAGGGTCAAACGCTCACAATCTAGGAGTCTGTCCAAGTAATGCCATTCTACTTCGGCCTCGCGTCTGCCCGCATTTCGTTCCTCTCGCAGAGAATGATTACTCGCCCGAACTCTAGGCGACGGGATAGCCTCAACAAGCTTGACAGTCAAGACAGTGACTGACCCAATTTCCAGAAAACATCATTAGAAAGAACGAGGGCCCGTGCATTTCGACATTACCACCGCCATCGGCATGCTGGGGGGAGTGTTCTATCTCGCCAGTCACTACATGAAAGCCATGGTGCCTCTGCGGGTGCTGGCGCTGGCAAGCAGTGTACTCTTCCTGATCTTTAGTGTGCTCCACACGCATTTTGACATCACAGAGTTACTCGTGCTGCCGGAATTCCTTCTGAACGTGATCCTGTTGCCGATAAATGCCAAGCGGCTGGCAGAGATCATCAGACTGACCAAGCAAGTCGAGCGCGCTACCGTGGAGTCGCCTGTGTCGGAATGGCTACTGCCACACATGAATCTGCGCACGCATAAGGCCGGCGAAGTGCTGTTCCGCAAAGGCGATGTGGCGGACGAGATTGTCTATGTGGCCAGCGGGAAGCTGAAGTTGCAGGGCATCGACCACTTCATCGGCCCGGGTGAACTCATCGGCGAGATTGGCCTGTTCTCACCCGAAAAGGTGCGCACTCTGACAGTGGTGTGCGATACTGACTGCGAACTGTACCAAATGACCGATGAGCAGATCTATCGCCTGTACTACCAGA